>OMKS01003923.1_pt1 | contig 11539 bp, 6 predicted proteins | sample 1674721 | NCBI WGS metagenome assembly OMKS01 (sample SAMN06264996, study PRJEB25208) | sediment metagenome | isolation source: hot spring sediment | place: USA: California | collected 2014-09-02 | reverse complement strand
TTCAAGCAGAAGACGGCATACGAGATCTAGTACGGTCTCGTGGGCTCGGAGATGTGTATAAGAGACAGATTTATAACGACTACATAGTAACCGAACCTGCAAAGAAAGAAAAAGGCCACGCAGATAGGTTAGCGTAGCCTTTGGGGTTTATCCTTCAATTTGCTTTATGGTGAAATTGAGCGCATCTTGCAGCATTTCCTGAGGGGGATCGTTAATGAAACCCTCTTTGCTCAGCGAATGGGTTAGCGAACGAGAGTATTCGATTTCCTTTTTTGCTAGCTCATAGGCCTCATCCCAAGTTACCTTTCTTCGGGCTACTCCATCCTTAATTGCTTGCATGGCTACGTCGGCGGCTTCTACCGGAAAAACATCCACCTCATCCATGGTTGGTATAATGTTATCAGGATCAATACCTCGTTTTTCCGCATAATTTGCAAGCGAGTGCGCAGCAGCAATGGCCATGGTGTCGGTTATTTTTTGAGCCCTTACCAAAAGGGCACCCTTTAGTATTCCTGGAAATCCTAAGGAGTTATTAACCTGATTTGGAAAATCGCCTCTACCCGTTGCCACAATGTATGCCCCTGCCTCTTTTGCAGCGTAGGGATAAATTTCGGGAACTGGATTAGCACAAGCAAATACGATTGACTTACTAGCCATTTTGCTTACCCATTCTTTTTTGATGGTGTCTGGCCCCGGCGTTGAGAGTGAAATAAGCACATCGGCACCTTGCATAGCCTCCTCCATGGTTTGCACCTTATTTGGGTTTGTTGTAGCGCAAAGTTCCCATTTCCTATAGAATCGTTTGTCGTTTTTAATATCCTCTCTTTCTGTATGAAGCGAGCCTTTGCTATCGAACATAATCATGTTTTTAGGGTCGCCTCCATCGGTAATTATAAGGCGTGCAATAGTTGTATTTGATGCTCCGGCTCCAAAGAAAACTATTTTTGCGTCCGACAATTTTTTCCCTGCTAGCTTTAGCGCATTTATTAAACCAGCAAGTGTTACAGAGGCCGTTCCTTGTGCATCGTCGTGCCAAACTGGTATGTCGCATTCTTCTCGGAGTACATCCAGTACTTTAAAGCAATTTGGTTGCGAAATATCTTCGAGGTTAATGGCGCCAAAGCTATGCTGGCACATTTTAACAAAATCGATAATTTTTTGCGGATCGTTCTTACCATCGGTACCCTTGCTATCGATACAAAGGGCAACTGCATCAACACCTCCCAGGTATTTCATTAAAAACGCTTTGCCTTCCATTACTCCAAGGCCACCCGCAGGGGTGCAATCGCCATCGCCTAATACACGGGTTGAATCGCTAACAACAGCCACAAGGTTTCCCCTGTTTGAAAGCTCAAATGAGGTGTCGTTGTTGTCGCGAATGGTGGTTGATACTTTAGAAACCCCTGGAGTGTACCAAACGTTAAACCAGTTAAAACCAGGAACAGGAACCTTTGGAACTACCTGAATTTTGCCGCTATAATGCTTGTGCGCTAGTTCCGACAGTCGCTTTAAAAATGTTGTTTTGCCTTTGGCAATTTGTTCTTGACTCCAGCCATCGGGAAATATATTTCCCAAATTTTCAAGTTTAATGCTGATTTTTTCCATAACGAATTTGTTTCATTAGGGTTTGCGAGTTTACTATTAGGATAATTTTAGCCCAAATTACAAAAAATGGATTACTTGTCAATACACCAATTTTTTCACAAAATATTGCACTCGAAGTGGTATATTGTAAATCGCTAGTTTTTTTGCATTTAACAATTCATGTGCTAAATTTTTTAAGCTATACAACATGTTTTAGCAAACATTTGAGGCTAGTAATAAACTTAATAGCAATACCTGTACGAATACGCATTTGAATTAACATTTTGATACAAAAAAACAAAACGATTAGTTTAGCATTATAGTATGTGAATTAAATAACAAATAGATTATTTATACCTGTGGCAATTTCAATAGTAAAAATTATCCGAAGATAGGTGGTGGTTTCCGCACCAAGATTGGATGCTCACATCCATTTGTAATCGATCAGCCTAAAATGGCTGGAGGAACAGATGAGGGACCAAACCCGCTTGAGATATTCTTGTCGTCACTTCCAGCATGTATTTGCACAATTGGACGAATTATTGCGATGCAGCGTAAGATCGATTTACGAGGCATTCAGGTTGAAGTTGAAGGTGATATTAATAAGGATTTTTTTTATGTGCAAGACCCAGGAAGAGCCTTCTGGATTCACCTAAATTCGTTCAATGGTTAAAATTGATGCCGATATGACTGATGAGGAGAAAAACTCATTCCTTCACGAGATAGAGATGAGGTGTCAAATCGCCCATAATATGGCAAATAAATCAGTTTTAAAAGCAGAGGTTTATAGTCTGCAATCTGTATAAGTTTAGGTTTTAGGTTTAGTAAAAAGGGCTATCATTTATATGGTAGCCCTTTTGTTTGTAATATTCTGTTTTGTAACATATCTTAATTTACAGCATATTAAACCCTTAGGTGCGATTTTTTTATGAAAATATTCTCATTTGTATATATTTGTCGTTTCGAATGAAAACTAATAAATCAATATAGCTATGAGGAAAATTATTTCGTTTTTTACCGTTTTGCTAACTTTTGCTTTTATTGAAGCAAGCGCATGCACCAGCTATCTGGTTACGAAAGGAGCATCTGCTGATGGTTCGAACATGATTTCGTACGCTGGCGATTCGCATATAAGGTACGGTCAGCTTTACTTTTTTCCCCGTACGTTGTGGCCACAGGGTGCAATGCAAACCATTTACGATAGGAGTTCAAATAAGCCTCTTGGTCAAATTCCCTATCCCAACGAAACATACAAGGTAATTGGTTTTATGAACGAATATCAGGTTGCCATTGGCGAAAGCACATTTGGTGGACGATCGGAATTAACCGACACAACTGGAATAATCGATTGGGGGAGTATCATGTTTCTGGGGCTACAAAGGGCAAAAACGGCTCGCGAGGCAGTAAAAGTAATGGTTGAACTCGTTGACAAGTATGGATACTTCAGTTCGGGCCAATCCTATTCCATAGCCGATCCGAATGAGGTGTGGATTCTTGAGCTCATTGGCAAGGGGATGGATGTTAAAATTGATAGAAAATCGAAAAAGAGCTATAATGCAAATAGGGGTGCCGTTTGGGTTGCCATGCGTGTTCCTGATGGCTATATTAGTGCTCATGCAAATCATGCACGTATTACTACTTTTCCAAAGGAAAACGAAAGTAAAAATTCGATTAGCTCAAAAAATTTAGATAAAATCTTCAACCCCGAGATTGAGGTTGTTTACGCTCACGATGTGATTAGCTTTGCCCAAAAGCAGGGTTACTATTCAGGTGATGGTGCCGACTTTAGCTTTTCCGATACCTATGCACCACTCGATTTTGGAGCTGCTCGGTTTTGCGAGCTAAGGGTTTGGGCAATGTTTAACCAAGCTGCCGATGGAATGAACAAGTATTGGGCCTATGCTACTGGCATGGCTCAAGAGCCTCGCATGCCACTTTGGGTAAAACCAAACAGAAAGCTTACTCCTCGCGATTTAATGGAATTTAAGGGAAATTATCTTCAGGGAACTGAACTCGATATGAGCAAGGATATTGGTGCTGGCTCTCACGGGTTACCTTATCGTTGGCGCCCATTGACATGGGAGTATAATGGTGAAAACTACTTTCACGAGCGAACAACTGCTACACAGCAAACGGCTTTCTCTTGGGTTGCACAGCTTCGTAGCTGGCTACCCAATGATATAGGTGGCATTTTCTGGTATGGGCTCGATGATGCAAACCTTTCGTTGCATACACCTTTTTATATTGGGATGACGCATCCACCTTTTGCGTATTCAGAGCAAAGTGGCGATATCCTGACCTATTCGGATAATTCTGCTTTTTGGACCTTTCAGCGTGTTTCGCATACTGCATACCTTTTTTACGATAGGGCAATTGTTGACATCAGGAAAAAACAGAATGAGCTCCGCTCAAAGTTTGAGGCATACACCAGTGTTATTGACGTGGCCGCTCAGAAATTGTGCAAATCTGATCCAAATATGTGCGCTGAGTTTCTTACCGATTTTTCGCATAATACTGCCCAAAACGTTATGGATGAGTGGAAAAACCTCGGCAACTTCTTGCTGGTTAAATACCTCGATGGAAATGTTAAACGAGAACGTGATGGGGAGTTTTTGCGTAACCCTTGGGGGTACCCTCAAAGTCCCAAGTTTCCGGGTTACCCCGATAGTTGGAAAGAAAATCTTATTAATAATACTAAAGACAAGTTTTTACAGCCCGAACAAAAAAAATAGTTTTTGGGATACTACTAAAATTTGAAAATAACTTGAGATGAAAGGGTTTATTGGAAAGGTTCGTACGAAAGCATCTTGGCTATTTGTTCGCTCCTTAGATTATGTTGAGATTATTGGGAACAAGTTGCCGCATCCTGCAACGCTATTCGCTCTTTTGGCTATAGCTGTTGTTGTGCTATCGTGGCTCGGTCATGCCTTAGGTGCACATGCTACGCACCCTGTAGACGGTACTTTTATTGAGGCTAAAAACTTACTTAGTGCCGATGGAATTCGGTGGATGTACACCAATTTAATTGACAACTTCCTGAAATTTCCTCCTTTGGGTTACGTGCTAGTTGTTATGATTGGTATTGGTGTTGCCGAGGGTTCAGGGTTGTTCACTACCATGATTCGTTCGTTGGTGTTAAGTGCTCCACCTAAGCTAATTACGGGTGCTATTGTTTTGGCGGGTATTCTTTCGCACTTGGCTTCGGAGGCTGGTTATGTTATCCTTATTCCGCTGGGTGCTATGATATTTCATGCGCTAGGAAGGCACCCAATGGCTGGTCTAGCTGCTGCTTTTGCGGGTGTTAGCGGAGGCTTTGGAGCAAACTTTTTTATTGGGTCAATCGACCCAATTTTGGCGGGGATATCAGAGTCGGCTGCACAAATGATTATGCCTAATATTACAGTGAATCCCGCTGTGAACTACTACTTCATGTTTGTATCTAGCTTTTTGGTTGTAATTGTTGGAACTTGGGTTACCGAACGTATTGTGGAACCAAGGTTAGGCAAGTACGATGGAACAGCCGAAAAACTTCCCATTGAGCAGCTTGCCAAAAAGGAAAAGAAAGGGCTTCGCTGGGCTGGTTTATCTCTCCTAATTACCTTAGCGTTGTTAGCATTAACAGTTGTTCCTGAAAATGGAATTTTCAGAGACCCAGAAACCAAATCGGTTTTGCACTCTCCGTTTTTTAATGGGATTATTATTGCAATACTTCTCATGTTCTTCATCCCCGGATTGGTTTATGGTCTAATTGTGGGCTCAATTAAAAGCGATAAGGATGTTGCCAAATTCCTAGGCAAGTCCATGAGCGGAATGGGAGGATATATTGTGCTCGTGTTTTTTGCAGCCCAATTTGTTTACTTTTTCAACTATAGCAATTTAGGGATAATTTTCGCCATAAAAGGGGCGAACAGTCTGCAATCAATTGGTTTAACGGGTGTTACCCTAATCGTTGCATTTGTTTTGCTCTCAGCGTTTATCAATATGTTTATGGGTAGCGCATCGGCTAAATGGGCTATAATGGCTCCAGTTTTTATACCAATGCTAATGCTTATTGATCCGCCTTACCATCCTGGGTTAACGCAGGCTGCTTTTCGTATAGGCGATTCGGTTACAAACCTAATTACCCCTATGATGAGCTATTTTGCGCTAATTGTAACCTTTGCGCAAAAGTACGATGAGGAGTATGGTATAGGAACCATTATCTCAACAATGATACCTTATACCGTGATGCTAACCATTGGATGGTTGCTATTACTAGTAATTTGGATGCTTATAGGAATACCGCTTGGCCCTGATGGTCCATTATATATTCCAATGTAACATGCCTAAAATACAATTTTAAAAACTGCCATAACCTATTTAATGGCAGTTTTTTTTGCCTTAATAAATTCCAAGTATTACAAAGTAGTTTACAAAATTTTTATTACCACCTTTTATAGACGCAAACGCTGATAACTAGATGTAATTAAATCACATTGCAACAATATGCTTACTATGTCCGTAAAAAAGTTCATAACCATTAATACCTTTCCTGTGAAAAAGCACGTAATTGCATCGTTTTTTATCCTTTTTCTTGTAAGTAAATTTTCAATTGGCCAGTATATTTCACAGGAACAAGCCCAAATTGTAGCTCAAGTTGTTTTAAGTGAAATTTCTGAGAATAAGTCTTTAGAGATTTCTAAAGATATAATTACCATTGGTACTAAAAACCAGGAAACATTGTATGTGTTTAATTCTACCAGTAATGGTTTCGTTATTATATCTGCCGAAAAAAGAGCCTATCCGATACTTGCATACTCAAATACTTCAACTATTCATGCTGATAAAAGGCTTTGGTCGCCCTCGTTTAGCGCATGGCTTAACATGTATAGCCAGCAAATTGAAGCTATTAGAAGCGAAAACACCAAGGCAAACAGCCAATTTCTAAGTAAATGGGATGAACTACTTATAGGAGAACCGCTTGGAATTGAATCTGCAAAGGGTGTTGCTCCGCTTCTTACAACTACCTGGGATCAAGGTTGTGGGTATAATGCCTTATGTCCAGAAGCATCGGGTGGTCCATGTGGTAGGGTTTATACAGGTTGTGTTGCTACCGCAATGGCCCAGGTTATGCGATATATGGAACATCCTTCTACAGGTGTAGGAAGCCAATGCTATACGACTGCAAATTATGGTGAACTTTGTGCCGATTTTGAATCGGCTGTTTACGATTATTCCTCAATGTCTAGCAGCAGCGGTAATGCCGAGGTTGCTGAACTAATGTATCATTGTGGAGTTTCGGTTTATATGAATTATTCGCCTTCTGGTTCCGGTGCCTATTCACAATATGTTGTAAAATCCTGGAAAAATTTCTTCGATTATAAAAATCATATTTTAATTTCGAAAGGAAGCGATGACGAAAGTGACTGGAATAATATTATTCGAAATGAAATAGATAATAGTAGACCAATATACTATGCAGGCTTTGGTTCCGGTGGACATGCTTTTGTTTTTGATGGTTATCAGGGAGCAGATCATTTCCACGTTAATTGGGGGTGGGGAGGAGCGTACAATGGGTACTTTTACGTGAATGATCTAACGCCTGGCGGATCGAATTTTACAAATAACCAGCAGGCTATTGTTGGAGCCCTACCTAGTGCCAGTTTTTCAAATCTCGATGTTTCGTCTGCTGTTCCACTAAACTGTGCAGTGCCTGTAAGTGGGGATATATCAGCAGGTGTTGATTACATTAACTATTATAAAAATTCATACCCCCCAGCTGTGGGCAAAGAACTTGTTTACACTTTTACTACCGATTTACCCGGAAGAATTAGGGTAAAAATAACTAACAATATTGGTGGTGATGTTAATACTTTTCTTCTTTCTCATCCACATCAAGACTCACTTGTTACTTATGGTAAGAATGGATTTACTATTGATAACACCCAGCCAGCAACATACTATCTAGCTGTGGAAGGGGATAAAGGAAAAGAGCCCACATTCGACATTGAGGTCATTTGTCCTTCACTTGAAGCAGACCTTGTTTTTGCTAATGCCAGCGTATCTCCTAGGTTTATTGAATCGCTGCTTCCTAATGTAATGTTTACATCTTCAGTAAAAAATATTGGAAACACCGATGCGGGTTCATGCACAATTGAGTATTACTTATCAACAGACAATATTTTAGATGGAGCCGATATCTTGCTCGGTACGGATATGGTTCCAGCTTTGGCTGCAAACGAGAGTCAAAGTATTGTTTCGTCTTTAACAATGCCAGCAGGCTTAACTGATGGAGATTTTCAAATTATTTTTGTTGCCGATAGAGAGAATGCTATTGTTGAGTCTGATGACGATAATTTCGCCTATTGCTATGTTAGAGTTCCGGAAGCTGGAAGTCTAGATTGTAGCTCGGCAGTTTCGCTCATTGATGGAGAATGGTTTTATGGCAATACAGAAACCAACGGTGTTTCAAATGTTGAACAATACTGGAGTGCTTCCAACATGACAGGGCCAGAAGTTGTACACTCATTTGTTCCGTTATTCGATGGATTTGCAAAAGTGTCGTACATCGAAAAAAATCCAGGCAGATTGCTAGCCATTATTTTACCAATTTGTAACGAGAATACATATTTAAGCAATATATGGTTTTCTGCTATTACAGATACCATTGGGTTTACCGATCTATATGTAACTGCGGGCTCCGAATATTTTATTGTTGTTGATGGGGAAAATAGCGTATTGGGTGAGTATGCTCTTAAAGTTGATTTGCCTCAAGAATGCCCTAATGTGAATGTCGAAATTTCTGGTAAAACAGATTTGTGCGATGGAGATTCGTATCCAAGTATGTGGACACAATGGGGTGCCAACAGATACCAATGGTATAAAGATAACGTACCAATTCCCGAGCAAACCGATTCGTGGTTTTCTCCTTCATCTGTGGGAAATTATCATTTAGAGATGACTGAAAACGGTTGTACAAGTAGTTCCGAAATTATTAGCGTTCAAATGAGTTTCCCTCCTGATACAGCTCAAATATCTAGCTCAGGCGATTTAGAATTTTGTCAGGGTAGTAGCGTTGAACTATCATTATCTAACGTTGTAACCTATCCGTTTAACTGGGCCATTAATGGGGATTTAATTGAAGGGGCAACGCAAGAAACTTTTAATGCTACCGAACCAGGCGTTTATTCGCTAATAACTCAAAATGGTTCTTGTTCAGTTCAATCGCATAATAGCATAACTGTTGATATAAAACAATTACCTGCTGATATTGGTGAGAATTTGCCTATTCCTTCAGACAATATTAGCTTTTACTACACTTTTGATAATGATAACTCCGATTTAAGCGGTAATGAAAACAACTTTTCCTGTTGGGGTTTTGAGCCAGTTAACGACCGTTTTGATAATTTTTGGCAAGCTAGGTATTTTACCAGTGGCGACGTGTTTGGCTACACTCAGCGTTCAAGCTCAATCCCCGATGAGTTTACGCTCTCACTTTGGTTTAAAACTATTTCAGATTCTGGCGGATTAATTGCTGCCTTTACAGATAACCTTTGGAGTGCTACCCCGCAAATGGAGGCAGTTCTCTACATGGCAAATAATGGTAAGCTACATTATTACATCTCAAACAGTGGATCCCCCGCAGAACTCATTTCGGCAAATGCTTACAACGATAACCAATGGCACATGGTTACCATTGCATACGATGGCCAAATGAGAATGACTATTAACAGCGTGGAGGAGGTTATTCAGGGTACTGATGTGGTTACAAAAGAATCGTACACTGGTTATTGGGTTTTTGCAGGAAAAAATTTACCAGCAAATGTTGCAAGTATGCCCACCACAAAGCATTTCGATGGTTCACTCGATGAGATAATTCTTCTTTCCGAAAGAAATGATTTGCTAGACCATTATAATTTTACACTCCCAAGCTTAGGGCTAAATGTTTTAAGCAATACAGCTAACTGCATGAGTGCAGAGGTTGAGTTAAGTATAACAAATTCGGAGTTTAATACCGATTATCGATTATGGAACGAAACTACTTCGGAGTGGCTATCCGATGCAATTACAGGAAACTTTGGGAGCATTACCCTTTCGGGTAATAATAGTATAGCAGAAACTTCTGAAATTAGAATTTTTGCACAGAATCAAACAACCAATTGTGAAGTGTTTCTTGATACAACTATTATTATTAACGTTTTTCCAGAAACATCAATTAACGTTCAACCCGAGGGGGGAATTTTATGTGAGGGTGGCGACTTTACGCTATCGGTTGATGCAGCAGGGCAGGCATTAAGCTATCAATGGGAAAAGGATGGTTTGCCTGTTGGAAGCAATTCACAAATTCTAAATATTAATAATGCTCAAATTCATGATTCCGGCGACTATTATTGCATAGTATCGGGCTACTGTGGCGAAGAAACAACGGCAACAGCAACGTTAACCGTTCTCGAAAATCCTTTGGCCGTCGCTGGCACCTATAGCGATGTTTGTGGTAATTCCATTCAGCTAAATGCAACTAACCCAACCCCTTTTACTGGGGAGTGGAATATCTTAGAAGGTAATGCAACCATTGAGAGCAGTACAACTTTTAATACAAACCTTACCGATGCTGAATATGGAGATGTTACTCTGAGTTGGATAGTTACAAACGATATTTGCCAAAGTAGCGATCAGGTAACTATTACATTTATTCCTCAACCGTTAGCAAGTTTTTCTTATTCTGTAGATGAAACTCAGGTTAGCTTTAGCAACCTATCGCAGTATGCAACTTCGTTTCAATGGAATTTTGGCGATGGCGTTGGTTCCTCAACCTATGAGAATCCAGAATATCAATATTCTGAGATAGGTAGTTATACCGTAACGCTAACTTCTTATAATGAGATTTGTAGTGATATTTTTTCCGATGAAGTTGAAATACACCATACTAGTAATGGAGTAATATTAGGCAATAAAATTGCCGTTTACCCTAACCCTTTTAGCAGCTATATTTCGCTATCGAATTACAGTGAAGTTGAAAGGATAGTTATAACCAATTTGTTTGGTCAGCTTGTAATGGATTTACAACCAATCTCTGAATCAACTTTAAGCACAAGTAATCTTATTCCGGGGATTTATGTGGTTGAAATATATGGCAACAATGGAAAACGCTATGTGCAACTAATAGTAAAGCATTAAGCTACGCTAATGGAAGAGTTTTTAAATACAAAGTTAATTGGTTGTATTATAGATATATAAAAACAAGGCATTCGGTTTTAAACCGAAATTCGGTTACTTCTCTGGTATCCAATTTTCAATATTTATTGAGAATTGGATGTCGGAAATGAACAAAGTTAATAAAACTTTTTACCAGTCTTTTTTTAATAAACTATTTCCGTGGGGTTTGTTAAGTCAAAATCGATTTTAATAATTTGTTTCCCTACCTTACTTAACGAATAGCTATAAGTTGATAAATCCTCCGAGAACTCAACGTTCCATTCGTTATCGCAAATTCTTTCGAGCATTTCACAAGTATACTCATCGGCAGGAAATGTTTGCCTGTACTTAGTACCAGTATTTTTAGCATAACCACCATACATAGTCAATTCTTCTGGTGTGCCATCGTTGTGACGGTGGTCGTGACGGAAGCGGAGCTTATTGCCTTCTTCCATTATCACCATCCAAGTGCGTGAGGTGTTATCGCCAACCCTAAAGGGTATATAAACAACGGTATCAAGGCATTCTCGAACATACATTTCAAGCTCCAAGTCGGCCCAGCTATCAATACCTTCGGCAATATAAACCTCTTTTCCTATAAACTTTTTGCCCTCAAGTTTTTTAAAATGATTAAAAAAAACAGCCTGAGGATTGTTTCCTTCTTCTTGTATATCATTTACTTTTTGCCTTGTACCGCATGAAAGAAAATGAAACCTACATGACAATTTTTTGACACCCACGAGAATGAAAATTGGGTGCGCTGCGGGCGACACCATTTTTA
>OMKS01003921.1_pt1 | contig 11541 bp, 12 predicted proteins | sample 1674721 | NCBI WGS metagenome assembly OMKS01 (sample SAMN06264996, study PRJEB25208) | sediment metagenome | isolation source: hot spring sediment | place: USA: California | collected 2014-09-02 | reverse complement strand
ACATTCGAAGAATTACGGGATACCTGTTTCCTGAAGATGGATCAAAACCAATTCCGGCTGGATATGCGCTCTGTTAGGGGTAAAAAGAAAAAACGGAAAGCGCCTGGAATGCTTTATGGACAGATACAGTAAACAAGCAGCTGCCCGAACATCTGGGCCGCAGACACTTTACCCCGAGTAAAGGCGGCGCCAGCCAAAAAATCCAGATTTTAAGGAATTTACCCGCAGACTTTTTTCAGGGGAGTCAAACATCTGCTTTATTTGATCTACTCAAAAGACTCACATCTTCTTCACATTTTGTTTACAAAAATACTCTACATTAGAGTCGAGATGCAAAACATAGTAATACCAAAGGGGAATTAGAGTATGATGCACGGTTTCGGATTTCCGCTTTTTATGGGCGGACCAGTGGTTTGGATAGTCCTGTTTGCTGCGGCCTACCTTCTGATTCGAAGGGTAGGAATACCGCGGCGAGGTTCCGCTCCGACGGGAGGGTGGTACCCGTCGAAAGGCTCTTCACAAAAAACGACGGAGACTGAAATCTACCGGATGGCGGCCAGGTACGGAGGAAAAATCACCGTCTCCGATGTGGTAACTAAGTTGGGTCTCGAACCAGAGCAGGCGGAGCAGCTCTTGGACTCCATGGCCGACGGATTGCGAGTCCGGATGGAGGTCAGCGAGGAGGGAATGGTCTCCTACGTCTTCCCGGAACTAAAGAGAGAAAACTCCGAATAGCCAGCGAGGTCTCAGCTGCAGACCTCGAGGGTCAGGTGGTCCGTGTCAAGAAGCGAGCTCAGCTCCTTTTTGAGTTCTTGCACGGCTCCCCGGTCAGGCTCGCTTATCGCGACCAGCGCAGCCTTGTGGGATTCGGAGGTCCGCCAGAGGTGGATGTCCAGTAATTTTCCGCCTCGCCGGTCCACCATATCCGCGACCATATCGACCTCGCTCCGCTGTGGGTAGTAGTCGACCAGAATCTCTCCGGTACTTTTCATCAGTCCGTAGGCCCATTTTAGAATCACCCCAGCCCCTACGAGCGCCACCGCCGCATCGGGCCAGGTCAGTCCGAAGAACCGGCCCATGACTAAGGCGAAGATTGCCAGGATGGAAGTCAAGGCGTCGGTGAGCACGTGAACGTAGGCGGCCTTGAGATTGTGGTCATGGTGGTGATAAGAGTGCTCTTCACCATGCGAAGCGCCGAGGATAAAGGCGCTTATTATATTGATCGCCAAGCCGAAGACGGCGACGATGATAGCTTCGGTGAAACTAATCTCCACGGGATTGAGTAAGCGTTCTACCGCCTCCTTCACCATGAACAGAGCGGTCAGTCCGAGCAGAACCGCGTTGGTATACCCTCCCAGTACGGAGATCTTGCCCGAAGAAAAGGCGAAGTTCGGGTTGTTTCGGTTCCTGTCGGCAAATGTATAGGCAATCAAGGTCACCAGCAGGGCGAAAGTGTGGGTTCCCATGTGGATTCCGTCGGTCAGAAGGGCGAGAGAGCCGGTGAACAGACCGAAGATTATTTCGAGAATCATGGTCGCGGCGGTCAAAATGACCACGATCAGGGTTTTCCTTTTCCCTTGTTTATTATTTTGTCCCGTTACCCAGTGCTGATTGCATATTCGTTCACTCATTCAATACTCCTATAATTAATGCGTCTTGCAGCTTTTTCAAATGGGCAAAGAACTGCTCGGATTCTCTTTCGCCAAGAGTGTGTACAATTCCTTCAACGAGGTGGAAGTGCATGTGGTGGTGATGGTGATACTCGGCCTTTCCTTTTTCGCTCAGATCCACGAAGTAGGAGCGTCGGTCCTGCTCATCCTTGAGTCGAATCAGGTAGTCCCTCTCCGCCAGCCGATGCACCATCACCGTGAGGGTACCGGTGGTCACCCCGAGGAGCTGGGCGAGCTCCTTCATTCTCATCCGCCCGCGGTTGCCGATCACTTCGATCAGGTGCATTTGGGCCAGGGAGACGCCGGTGTCCGATACTACGCTCTGCTCCCAGGAATTCAGACGATCGAAGAACTCGGTCAGCGCCCTCGAGTACTCTTCCAGGCGTTCATCGTGTTTCTGTTGCTTTCGTTCCATTGAAAATTACCTTGAGTATCAAGGTAATTGTAAAAAGCTTGAATGTCAAGGTATCTGTCCGGGATTTCGCGGCTATTACTATTTTGCCCTTACCAGGCTCTCCGTCTCATCAAAAACCTCCAGCCCCTGGTGAGAGGGTTTGTCCCCGAGCAGACTGACTACGATGATAGCCAGGAAGGCCAAGATAAAGCCGGGCAGAAGCTCGTAGAAGTACTCCCCTTCGATGGAGATGTAGTTTTTCACCACGTAGATGGTGATAGACCCGACCAGCATACCCGCCAGGGCGCCCCACCTGGTCATTCTCCGCCAGGTCAGAGCGAGTATCACCACCGGTCCGAAGGCGGCGCCGAAGCCTCCCCAGGCGTAGCCCACCATGGCCAGGATGGTCCCGTTGTCGTTGGCACTGATAAGGTAGGCGATGAAGGCGAAACCGACCACCCCCAACCGGCTGATGAGCTCCTTTTTTTTCTCATCCATCTTGGCGATATAGGGGATGTCCGAAGTGAGGGATGAGGTGAGGACGAGCAATTGGGAGTCCGCCGTGGACATGACCGCCGCCAGAACCGCCGCCAGAACGAATCCGCTGAACAGGGGATGAAAGAGGGCGCTGGTCAGGGCCAGGAATATCCTCTCGCTGTCTCCTCCCGGCCCGGCGACCCCTTCCAAGGGGAAAAGGGCGTTGTAGCCGATCCCCACGATACCGATCATGGTCGCCAGGACGAGGCTGAGGGCCATCCAGGTGATGCCGACCCGGCGCGCGCTTTTGACCGATTCGGCGTTTCTGATACCGATGAAGCGGGCCAGGATGTGGGGTTGGCCGAAGTAACCGAAGCCCCAGGCCATGAGGCTCGCCCCGGTGATGAAGCTGGTAGTGAACTTGAAGGCTGCCGGATTGGCGGCGCTGATCTGCGCCCCGGAGCCGGAGACGGCGAAAAAGCCGAGGAGTGAGCTGAAGATCAGAGCTCCCAGCATCAAGAGTCCCTGCAGCAGGTCGGTCCAGCAGACGGCCATGTATCCTCCGAGAAAGGTGTAGGAGACCACCACCAAGGTAGTGATGGCCATGGCCGTCGCTTCACTAGCCCCGAAGGTGTGGGCGAAAAGCAGGGTCCCTCCTTTCAAGCCAGAGGCCACGTAGAGGGTGAAGAAAAAGAGAATGACCAGGGTAGATACGGTCTTCAGAATCCCCGTCTCGTCGTCGGAGCGTTTGGCGATAAAGGAGGGGAGAGTGACCGCGTCCAGTTTTTCCGTCATGGTCCGCAGGCGTTCGGCTACTATCAGCCAGTTGAAGTAGGCTCCCAGCAGGAGTCCCAGGGATATCCAGACCCCCTCCACCAGCCCAGAGGCGAACACCGCTCCGGGGAGCCCGAGCAAAAGCCAGCTGGACATGTCGGAAGCTCCGGCGGAGATGGCGGTGGTGACCGGCCCCATCGTTCTGCCGCCGATGATGAAGTCGTTGTTGTTGCTGGTGCGTTTCATGTAATAGTAGCCCACGGCGAGCATCAGCGCCAGGTAGAGGCCGAATTGTAGATAAAGCATGGTCCATTCTCCCGTTTCATGCTGCGTTTGATCGATCGTTAAATATTCAGGGTATAAAGATACAGCAGCGGCCTCTATGTGTCAATAATAATGAATATTTATACGGGCATGTGAATTGGTCGAGGAGGGAGTGTTTTAGGCGTTACGAGATAGTCCCACGCGAAGAGGGGGAAGACACATATGCTTCCCTCATCCGAGGGCAGCATATGTTCTTGTAAAAAGATGTTGGGCTATACTATTTGTCTTCCTTTTTTTTTGACGAATCACCTTCTTGAGTTTCTTCGCCCTGTTTGACCTCTTCGGCCATTCCGTCACGGAACTCTTTTTTTGCTTTGCCGAGGTTTTTTGGCGAACTTGGGTATGGCGCTGGCGCCGAAAAGTAGTACCACTACTCCGCCGATAACTACAATTTCCGTTGTACCTAACATGATTTACTCCTTTGTATCAGAATTATTCGGTATTTCTTCGGTTTGTTTTTCTATCTCTTTTGCATAATCTCTTTCTTTATTTTCACTCCTCAAATCCTTGTTGAAAGAGGCGATTTCACTATTGAGCCGGGCGCTAATTGATCGAATATCCTTCATCTCCTCCTCGATACCCATGGATTTCTCCATTTTTCTCATCTCCTGCTTGAACAGAAGGTAGTAACGATAGGCTTTGGCCCAGGTTCGGCCGAGAAAACGCATTATATTGGGCAGGTCCTCGGTACGGACAAAAAGGAGAATCAGCAAGGCAATGAGCAGCAGTTCGGAGATCCCAAGTCCCGGCATCACGCCTCCTTTCCAAAGCCGAAAATGACGGCAACCAAGAGCGCAAAATAATACAGCACGATCATCGGTAGGGCGATCATCACCTGGCTCACAAAATCCGGAGGAGTGATAATCGCGGAGAAGAGAAAAAGTCCAATAACAACGAAGCGCCCCATTCGAAAGAGCGTGCCACGGTGAATGATATTGCTCATCATCAGAATCACCATCAAAACCGGCAGCTGGAACGTCACCAGGACCAAAAAGAGGAAACGGAACACGTACATGATGTTTCTCTCGTAGTTCAGCATCAATCCGATATGGTCAGGAAAAAATCCGGCGCTGGTAAAAAAGTCGATGGCAATCGGCAGTATCGAGTAGTACCCGTAATAAAAGCCTCCAAACACCAAGGCCGCGCTGGATATCAGCGTCCACAGAGTGATGCGTTTCTCCCGTTTGGTGAGGGCGGGAAAAATGAAACGAATAAGCAGAAAAATCAGGATCGGGGAAGAGAAGATCAAGCCGACAAAGACACTGATTTTTATCCTGGTGAGAAAGCCTTCAAAGACGTGATGGGCGAAGAGAGTGTTCCCCGTCACTATTTGGGGGATATTGGCGAAGGGGGAATAGAGAAAAGCGATGACCGGGTCGAAATAGTTGTACATCGCCACGGCGAACAGGAGCACGCTCATGGCCGAGACCACCAGGACCTGCCGTAGCTCACGCAGGTGTTGCCGCAAAGCCATAACTTCGCCGTTATAGCTATCGCTGCATTCTATGTTGTGCTTCTTCATATACGATAGGCTCTTCCCATTCGATCCTTCCGATCAGCCCTATCTCCAGTCGACGGGCGGTCTCGAGGGCGATGGTGGAAACAATACTACGTGAAACAATCAGCGGCAATCCCGCCGTCGCTGCCTTGCTTATTATTTCAGCATTTACCCGTCCGCTGGTCAAGTAGATGAGCTTGGAGATGTCATAATTGTCGATCAAGGCTTGGCCGATGACCTTGTCCATCGCGTTGTGTCGTCCGATATCTTCCTTGAAGGCGACAATCTCATTTTCGTATAAAAGTGCTGAGCAGTGAATTCCGCCCCATTTTTTATAGATCTCCGCCATGGAGAACATCTCCGCGGCAGCTTCTCTCAGGGTATCAATCCCTGGAACCTCGAAGTCGGTATTATCCGTCGCCGCGGGGTTTGTTCCCAGGCTCTGGTTCGGCAGAATTGTGGCCACCATTTCGATGGGGTTCTTCGTCTCCGTTTGGACAAGCACAACATCATCGGCGCTGTGGATTTTTCCGCGTAAGTAGAGGTGTCCGATGCAGAGTTCGGTGAGCTCCTGGGGAGTGCAGAAAAAGTCGTTGTAGACCTCCTCGGCTATTCTCAGTCTGACCTGCTCCTCATCCACCGTGGGGGTATAGCTGCGTGTCCGTATCATTGGTTCTCCGCCCGTCCCACTTCATCCCATTCACAGAGGTATTCAGCCTGTGCGGGATCGAGATATTTTTTTGAAAAAAGATGCATTGCGCCATTTGAGGCTCCGCATTTCTCGATGTCCTCAAACCCCGGTTTGTCCTGAAAGCTCCGCAAAATTATCTCCACGGTCTCCTGGGTGAAGGAGAAAGAAGACTCGCTGAAGAGGGCCAAAGGGGTGGTCCGCGGATAGGTGCGGCTGTCGTTGCGTATTGTCTCGGCGGCCAGAGCGAGGTAGTTCTTCTCTTCGAGGTTCACCATTATTGAGGCGTAACGGGGCGCCATTGTGTTTGGGTCAAAAAAATAGACGCCTTTTTCGCCCTTGATTTCTCCGACCATCGAGCGCTCTTCTTCGGTGATTTCAGCGCTGAGGCCGGATTCGTGCACGACGAATCCGGCAGCGCTTTTTTCTTTGATCTGATCCAACGCGGATACAGTGTTTTCGTTTTCCATTGTGCTCTTTATGCCGGCAACAGATCCAGAGTCTCCAATTCATCAGCCACGTATTTGAGCTGAAGCTTTTCCAAGGTCTCTCTGGTGGGTGCGCCTGTTTGAGGATCCCAGCCCATCTCTTCGTAGAGCATGGTCAAGCCTTTTTCAAAATCATCACGGTCGAGCTTGATGGTCCCGGCGGTAAAGGCTTCCTTGTCCGGATCCATATCGAACTGCCATCCGGTGAGCCGGTCGTGTTCTTCTCGCATATTTACGGTGCCCATCTGTTTGACCGTCAAGGCTCGGTGGAGGGTGAAAATTCTCTCCGCCGCGAGATCCAATTCCTCTTCACTCATCTCTTCACCGGTGACGGCGGTGAAGTACTTCTCCTCCAGAGCGGTGTCGCCGCGGTAGTTTCTCTCCTTGAGCGGACTCAGGGCGAGGGGCCACATCCAATTGCAGAGGGTTAGAGAGTCGTGCAGTACGTTTCTCACGATGCTCCATTTCTCGAACCTGGCCTTCCCCCTGCTCATGGGGCGGTAGTTGGCGGGCTCGTCGATTGCATTTCGGTCCCCCCACAGCTCTTCGGCTACATCCTGCTGCAGCTTGGTCGGCAGACCGCTGCCGAGGAAGTTCTGGTGGGTGTGACACTGGGCGTCACGGTTGAACATGGAGCTGATCAAGGCGCCGACCTGCCCATTTGATTCGTTGGCGTGATGAACGGGATATCCGATTTTTGTCCACAGTTTGTTATTTTTGTCGGTCCAGTACTCTTCGCCGAGGTTCCAGTGACGATCGATCCAGTAGGCACCTTCACCGAGCCGGCTCAGTTCTCCCTCTTTCATCGCTATCCGGCGGTAGAAGTCCTCGAAGAATCCGGGGTCTCCCTTCTTCAGGAGGTCCCAGCGGATGGAGTTGTACTCAGCGGCGGGAATGACCCGTCGTAGAATGCCCCTCTCATAGGTCCATTTGAGGTCTCGAGAGAGCTGACCGTAGTTGCACCACACTCCGTACTCGTCGGCGACATGGGAGCCCAGAGCGCGGGCTATGACCGTGGCGTCGTCCTTGTGTTCGCCTTCGATGTTGACCCCTTTGAACATCACGCTAAAAGGACCGAAGAATCCCATGCAGGTGTTGGCCACATTGGGATCAGCTCCGTAATTTTTCAGCTGTGGTACGTTCACGTGGGAGTGACATCGAATCGGACAGCTGGCGCAGCCGCCCATTCGCACGGTGTATTTTGGCCCGTTAGCCCCCAAGTCGAGCATGGCTTTCATGGTTCTGTACCCGACCTTGTTGGTCTGTTCGGGTGTACAGATACCAGTTTCGATTGGAGGGTCGGCTTTTTCCCAGTAGAGATCCTTCTTGGCGGTCCAACGGCTGCCGGGATGGTCGTGTTCGGCCCAGGGTTGGGGAGTGCGGGGGACTACGTGCTGGTTGTTCGCTCCAATGATGCTCATGGTGAACTTGTTGAGATTGTACCACTCCATGTTTTCCATATTGATATGCACGGCGCCGGTACCCTTGACCCCGATGGCTTTGAGGTTTTTCGAGCCCATGACTCCGCCGTGTCCTCCCGCGGAGTGGCTTGGGCCGGTGCGGATGACCGAGAGGTTGACCATGTTCTCTCCGGCCTGTCCTATGGCCGCCACTTGGGAGTCGCCGCCCATGACCGCGGTGACTCCGGTGATGGTTTTGAAGGTGCCGTGTCCCCAGTACAGGGAGGCGTCTTCGATGCTCACATCGTCGTCTTCGATCCTGAGCCAGACGGGCCGTTCACTCTTACCCTCGATAATGATTCCGTTGTAGCCGGCGTATTTCAATTCAACGGCGAAGTGCCCGCCCATGTGGCTGTCGCTGACTCCGTGGAAGGGGTTGGAAGCCAGCAGGCTGGTGATGTTGGTACGACCTGAACAGAGAGCCCCGGAACCGGCGAGCGGTCCGACTCCAAAGACGATTTTATTGGCCTCGTCATATGCTTTGGTTCCGGCGGGGACCTCATCCCATATCACCTTGTAACCAAAGCCCATTCCTCCGATATAGTTTTTGTATTTTTCCGTATCCTCGTGGGAAATTTTACCTTCAGTCAAGTTGACTCGCAGGATTTTTCCTGCCCATCCACCTTGTATTGCCATATGTACTCTCCTTGTCTCTATTTACTGATTATATTTTTTCGGTGAGGAAGTGTTCCCGGTACTTCCGAGTCGCTTCATCCCAACTCACGTAGTGGAGAGCTCCGGTCGGACATATCGATACGCAGGCTGAGTAGCCGTGACAGAGCACACATTTGGTGGCTACGTTAGTCTCCGGATCGATCTTGGGTATTCCCCAGGGACATGCTCTCTCGCAGGTTCCGCAGCCCACGCATTTCTCCGGGTCGATCTCCCGGGCGCCTACCTTCGGTTCTTCAAAGATCGCATTCTCCGGGCAGGCCAGAGCACAGGCGGGCTGTTCACACTGGCGGCAGAGTTCCGCATCCAACCTGAAGTTGCCCATGGCGCCGTCGGTTTTCCACCATTCTCCTCGCACTCCGTTGGAGCCGTAAGCCAATCCAGAACTCACTTTGACCCGGGCAAGGTACTGGCTGGATTTTCCGTCGTTTACGCCGGTACATGCGTTTTCGCAGAGCAGACAACCGGTACAACGGGGAGATTCGTGAATCAGAACCCCGGAAGCTGTCTCAAAAACTGCTACGTCTTCCTTGTTCGAAGTACAGCCTGGTAGAAGCCATGACAAGGCGGATACACCAACGGCGCTCATACCGGTCAACTTCAAAAAATCACGACGATTCATCGATGTATCGAGAACCGTATTCCGTTCATCTGACATGAAGCCCTCCTCTTCGGACATATAAAAGTATGTAACTTTTTTTATATAAAAAATATCTGCAATTTATAAAAATTTACTGATATATCATATTAGCATAATTGTGATTAGGTGTCAGAGAATTCATTAGTGTAACAACAAAATTCTAAATGGCGCAACAAATGTGAAAAATATGTAATATAAAAGAAATTATATCTAAAAAAAAGATTGATAGTGCAAAAAAACAGTGGTAATAATCCAGCTTTTCAAAAGTGGAGGAAAAGTCTTTCAATCCGGTATTCAAAATCGGAAAAAAGGTTTACTATGCAGGGTATCGGCCCGCAACCGAAAAAATGCCGATGGAGGGTCCATTATGACTGAGCTTACCTACGAGAGTTTTATATCTTTGATAAAATCGATACAGATCAATCTACCCAAGTTTGAAATGCCAAAGCTGAGGATCGGCGACCTCGTCGCCCGGGTACCGATAGTGCAGGGGGGCATGGGGGTCGGTATATCGCTGTCCGGTCTGGCATCGTCCGTCGCGGAGAACGGGGGAATAGGGGTGATCGCCGCCAACGGCGTTGGTATGATCGAGGCGGACTACTTCAAGGACGGGCGGGCGGCCAATATCCGCGCGCTGCGCAAGGAGATTAGAAAAGCTCGATCGCGAACCAAAGGCATCATCGGGGTTAATATCATGGTGGCGCTGAACGACTTCCACGAGCTGCTGCTGACCGCGATCGAAGAGAGGGTGGACCTCATAATAATGGGCGCCGGTCTGCCGATAAAGAACATCCCCGTCGACGAGATACGAAAAAACAATATCAAGGTCGCCCCCATTGTCAGTTCGCAGCGGGCGGCGGATCTTATTTTCAAGATGTGGAAGCGTATCTACAAGGACGTTCCCGACGCCATAGTGGTAGAGGGGCCTGAGGCCGGCGGCCACCTCGGCGTGCCGGAGGATGAGATCGGCGATCCGGCTTACAGAATAGAGAAGGTCGTGCCGGAAGTTCGGGAGACTGTAGCTCCTTATCAAGAGGAGTTCCAGCGGGAGATTCCGGTCATCGCCGCGGGTGGGATTTTCACCGGAGAGGATATCTACAACATCATGAAGTCCGGCGCCCAGGCGGTGCAAATGGGGACCCGGTTTGTCGCCACCGAGGAGTGCGATGCCGACAGGGCCTTCAAGGAGGCTTACGTCAACGCGCGAAAAGAGGACATCGGAATCATCAAGAGTCCCGTAGGACTGCCGGGAAGGGCGATCCTCAACGAGTTTTTGGAGCAAGCTTCCGGGGAGAAACAGCCCTTCAAATGCCCCTGGCAGTGTCTTGCCGGCTGTCAAGCCGATGAGGCGAACTACTGTATCTCCATTGCCCTCAACAACGCGCGCAAAGGGAGGCTCTCCCGGGGATTTGCCTTCGTCGGCAGCAACGCGTACCGGGTCAAAGCCATTGTACCGACCGCCGAACTGATGGAAGAGCTGCGAGCCGGCTACCTCCAAACTCTGTTCAACGATATGAAAGAGAGAGCGGCGGAGGTTATCTCCCGTATCCGGCAGCTGAGAGAGGAGTATCTCTCGGCTGAGGAGCGCTTCCGAGTGGCAAAAAACGCATACGAACGGAACCTGGCGGCAAAGATAGAGAACACGCGGAAGGAGAGTATCTCCGCGCTGCGGCAGGAGTACAAGAAAGCTTCCGCCCAGCTCACCGAACTGCGTCTAAAACTGACAGAACGAATCTACGAGACCTACCATGAGCTTATGGACGGGCAGAGGCCTACCGACCTGCTGGCCGATCGCTGAGGTGGGGTGATAAAAACACTGGTGCGGAGATTCTAATGCTGCGATGTATTAGTATCTCTGAGCCAGAATCACCAACTCCATTCTTCGGCTAAGCCCACCAGCTTCTCCTTCCGCCTCAACTCAGGCAAGGGTGAGGAATACAGAGACCCTATATCATCCGCCGTTTTACTCAATTTACGAGAAAACTGAAATTAGGTAGAACTACCTAACGGCAAAAAAGAGTATCGGGTACCGGGGGTATCCTGTTGTGAGTGCAAATCTTCTATTTTTAATGACATTTTGTCGGATCGGGTTTTTAACGTTTACTTTGTATGTGGATTTGCACTATTTAACCTTTACTTTGTTATAAAGCTACTATAAAATAAGGTTTATGCAGGTATTTCCACGAAAGCTTGAAGGGTACCTTCGTGAATGGGGTGGACGTTCCGTGCGGAAACCTCTGGTGATCAGGGGGGCTCGACAGACCGGGAAGACGACCACCGTATTGAAGTTTGCCGAGGACTACCCGCAATATATCCATTTAAACCTCGACCGGTACGAAGATCTGAGACTATTCTACAATGAGCGTCCCTTGCACGAAGTCGTCGATGAGGTATTCTTCCTGCGGGGTGTGCGGAAAGAACGTAAGACACCTGTCTCTTATACACATCTGACGCTG
>OMKS01003919.1_pt1 | contig 11545 bp, 13 predicted proteins | sample 1674721 | NCBI WGS metagenome assembly OMKS01 (sample SAMN06264996, study PRJEB25208) | sediment metagenome | isolation source: hot spring sediment | place: USA: California | collected 2014-09-02 | reverse complement strand
GAGGATAAGGTTACCAAGGATCGTTCCGAGGAGGATGAATCCGAGGAGGAAGAGGAGGAAGAGGAGGAAGAGGAGGACGAAATCTGATTCCCCCCGTTTGCTCCTGAGCATCAAAAAGCCCGTCTTCCCTCGCTGGAAGACGGGCTTTTTTTATATGGTAACCGGCGCGGCCGGATTATGCGTTGGTGGCGATGCAGGGACTTGAACCCCGGACTCTGCGGATATGAGCCGCATGCTCTAACCAACTGAGCTACATCGCCGTGGAGAGGGTCTATATGGTAAATTTTGCCGGAATTGTCAACCAGAAATCGGCTGATCAAAGCCGTGTTGTCAGTCCCGGCATAAAAAAAGGAAGAAGGATTGTAGCATCCTTCTTCCTGTTAACACGCAAAGCTCTAAAAGGTCGCGGTTTAAGCGCAGGCCTTATACACAGCCGGTGGGCTTCGGCAGGCCGGCCATCTTGCAGGCTCCCTTACCCGGACCGGAGGGGAACAGCTCGTAGATCCGCTTCAGCGGGTAGCCGGTGGTCTTGGAAAGAATCCGAACCATGGGGGCGATCCCGTTCTTCTTGAAGTACTCCTGCAGGATGTCGATGATCTTGCGATGCTCATCGGTCAACTCATCGATACCTTCGACGCCTTTTACGTAGTCAACCCACTCCTGGCTCCACTCTTCCATCCCTTTGGTCAGGAAGCCGTCTTCGTCCACATTGAAGGTTTTACCCTTATGCTCGATGGTGGCCATTGTCTCCTCCTTAGCTAATAGTTTAATCTAATATGAAAAACATCCACTTGCCTACTGAGTAAGATGCCGTTTCTTACTATATGCCATATCCTTTGTCAAGCGATGGCAGCCGCTTTTTTTGGCGACAACCGCTTTGATTCGATCTCGGGGGTTGATGTTGTTTTATTTAGTTATAACAGTGTCCTTTGCCCAATTTTCCTCGTCGTGAACTGGATAGTCGATATTATAGTGCAGCCCCCGCGACTCCTTGCGGAGAATCGCGCAGCGGACGATTAGTTCGGCCACCAGAGCGATATTGCGTAATTCAATCAGGTCGGGGGTCAGCAGGTAGTCGCGGTAGTGACGCTCCACCTCGGCGACGATCGGTTGCAGCTGCTCCTGGACCAAATTGAGTCGTTTTTCGCTGCGGACGATTCCGACATAGTTCCACATCAGGCGGCGAATCTGATCCCAGTTGTGGCTGACCAGCACCGCTTCGTCCAGGGGCTCGGCTTGACCGGGCCGCCAGGGGGGCGGTGGCGGTGGTTGCCGGGCGGCCAGTCGGGGCCAGTCCCTTTCACACTGCTCCCAGGCCCGATGGGCGTACACCACCGCTTCCAGCAGGGAGTTGCTGGCCAAACGATTGGCGCCGTGCAGACCGGTGCAGGCTGTTTCCCCCAGCACGTATAGATTTTCCAGATTACTGCGCCCCTGCAGGTCGCTGACTACCCCCCCGCACATATAGTGGGCTGCCGGCACCACCGGGATCGGCTCCTTGGTGAGATCGATCCCCAGTCTCAGGCAGGTCCGATAGATGGTGGGAAAGCGCTTGATCAAAAAAGCGGCGGGCTGGTGGGTGATATCGAGAAAGACGCAATCATCACCGCTGGCTTTCAGCTCCAGGTCGATGGCGCGGGCGACAGTGTCGCGGGTGGCCAAGTCACCCCGGGGATCGTACTTGGCCATAAAGGGTCGGCCGTGACGATCAATCAGCCTTCCCCCCTCCCCCCGTACCGCCTCGGAGATCAAAAAGTTTTTGGCCCGGTGGTGATAGAGGCAGGTAGGGTGAAACTGCACGAACTCCAGATTGGCCACCCTGGCCCCGGCCCGGTAAGCCATGGCGATTCCGTCTCCGGTGGCGATGTCGGGGTTGGTGGTATAGAGATAAACCTTGCCGCTGCCGCCGGTGCAGAGCACCGTGGCCCGGGCGGTCCAGCTCTCCACCCGCTGGCTGTCCCGGTTGAAGACATAGGCGCCGAAACAGTGGTCGCTGTACGGCGAATTCGCGGTCAGGCCGATTTTGGAGCCGATCAACAGGTCCACGGCCAGGTGGTTTTCCAGAATGGTGATGCGGGGTTCGGCGGTGGCTTGTTGCAGCAGGCTTTCCTCGATCCGGCTGCCGGTGCGATCCATGGCGTGGGCGATCCGACGGGCGGAGTGGCCTCCCTCCCTGGCCAGGTCCAGTTCGCCATGATCCGGCTCGGCCCTTTGGAAATCCACCCCCAGGGCCATCAGCTCACGGATCCGCTCCGGGCCGCTTTCCACCACCATCCGGACCACCTCGGGGTGGCAGAGGCCGTCGCCGGCGGCGAGGGTGTCCCGGATGTGGGCGGCGAAGGAGTCGGTGGGGTCCAGCACCGCGGCGATCCCTCCCTGGGCCAGGTTGGTGGCGCTGTCCAGCTTGTGTTTCTTGGTGATCAAGGTGACCCGGCCCAGCCGGGCCGCCTTGAGGGCGAAGGAGAGGCCGGAGATGCCGCTGCCGATGATCAGAAAGTCGGTCTGGTGTTCCAAGGCGTTGCAATCCTCCCGTGATCTGGTACGCTACCTACCGTTTTGTGGTGTTACTCTCTTTACACACAATACCGGACCTGGTCGATGAGCGAAATCAAATTGGTGGTTTTTGACTGTGACGGAGTGATGTTTGATTCCCGGGAGGCCAACCGGGAGTACTACAACCATATCCGGCACCATTTCGGGCGCCCTCCCATGGACGAGGAGGAGCTGGACTATGTTCACATGCATCAGGTAAACGATTCGATTCGCCACCTGTTTCGCGACTACCCGGCCGAGCTGCCCGCCGTTGACCGCTATCGGCAGGAGTTGGACTACCGGCCCTTTCTGCGCTTTATGCGTATGGAACCGGATCTGCCCCGGTTTCTCGATTACCTGCGGCCCCGCCGCAAAACCGCGATCAGCACCAACCGCACCACCACCATGACCATGGTCTTAAGCATCTTCAAGCTGACCGCCTGTTTCGACCGGGTGGTGACCGCCCAGGATGTGACCAACCCCAAGCCCCATCCCGAGGCCCTGGAGCGGATCATGACCGATCTGGGGGTGGCGGCGGATCAAACCATCTATATCGGCGACTCCCAGGTGGATCGGGACCACACCGCCGCCGCCGGGGTGCCGCTGATCGCCTTTAAAAATTCCGCCTTGGAGGCCGAATACCACGTGACGAGCTTCATGGAGGTCATCGGTCTGCCCCCCTTTCAGGAGAGGTGAAGATGAAGCTGGAGAACGCTCACCTGATGCTGGTACTGGCCCCGGACCCGGAGCGGGCCGCCGAGGCGGTTTTACGCTTTTTTGCCCGCACCCGGCTGGTGCGCTATGACCGGGTGGAGGTGGACCGGGAGGGGTCCTGCTCCGCAGACCACCCGGAGTTTAAGGCCCGGCTGGAGGAGGGGGTGGCGACCAATCGCCGGGTTTTGGGGGAAATAATGGCTGAACTGAAGGTGGCCGGCGTCCGTTCCTTGGATGATCTGGCCCAGTTGCCACAGAGCTATCAGAGCAAGCTGGCCCACACCGCCGCCCATCTGCTGGATGGTTTCTTCGGGATCGACAGCGCTTTTTTCAACTTGGTGGAAGATTCCCACTGGCTCTCCGAGCCGCTGGCGCGGGAAATCGCCCAAGATCCCGAGGATTACCACCTGCTGCAGGTCAGGGCCGAGATCGCTTTTGCCCAACAGCGGCAACTGGTCAGTACCATGCGCAAGTTTGAAAGTTGACGGTCTTGCGCAGTTGAGCGGCCCCCAAACGGGCCGCCCGAGGATCAATCGTGGTGATGGTGGTGCTGCCCCCCGCTGCCCGGGGAGGCTCCGCCGGCCCGGGTCAGCGCCTCCGAGAGCAGGCGGTCCACCTCTTCCAGCAGTTCCGCGGCCCGGTCGATCAGCGTGGCCGGCTCCTTGCAGTCTTCGGCGCGGGCGGCGGCGCTCCATTTACGAAACTCGGCGGCATGGCCCTGGTTGTGTTCAATCCAGTGGGGCAGCAAGACCCGCAGTTTCTCCACTACCTTTTTTTCCGTCATGGTTTCCCCCTGAGAATAACCTTGCCGGCCAGAAAGTCGATGCGGGCCACCAGCACCCCCTCGACCACCCGCGGCGCTTCAAACAGGGTGTCGATTCTGACGCCGTTTTCCACGGCCTCCAGCAGCGAGGCCTGCTCCGCCACCAGCTCTTCCTGTCCATCTTTCTCCAGCAAAACCGTCATCTGGCACACGTAGCATCTCCTCCACGGTTGAAACTGTTGCGTCCCGGCGGCGACGCGGATATTCTGGCCGCATCTTCCAGCTTTCGTTAAGAGATACAAAAAAGCGTTAACCAGCGCAACAGGTAAGCCGCATGCTGCTACCCGATTTTCAGCTGAGCCGCCGGATTTTAAGCCCCGATCCCCGCACCGGGGCTCTGCCGGTAATCGCCGTGGTGGGCCTCTCCCCCAAAAGTGAGCGCCCCAGCAATGTGGTGGCTCGCTATCTGCTGGCCCGGGGGTTCAAAGTGATCCCGGTCAATCCCGGTCAGGGTGAAATTCTCTCTCAGCCCTGCTACCCCGATCTGACCTCCATTGGTCGGCCGGTGGACATTGTGGTGATCTTCCGTCGCTCCGAGCAGGTGTTGCCGGTGGTGCGGGAGGCGATCAGGACGGGGGCGGCAACGGTCTGGTTGCAGGAGGGGATTGTCAATCAGGAGGCCGCCGCCCTGGCCGAGGCCGCCGGGCTGACGGTTATCATGGATCGCTGCATCAAAACCGTTCATGAAGCCCTGGGCCTGAGCTCCTGAGGGGTTGGCCTCCTGGTTGGGGCAACCACCCCACGGGCCCACGGGATGCTTGACTTTTTCCGGTTATTGCGCTAGAAATCCAACCTTTTGAGCTAACTGAGGCCGTTTGCGGCCCCCTCCCTTTTACTTCGCAAAAGGACATATTTTTCTATGCAGGCCCTGAAAGGCTTTAAGGATATTTTGCCCGATGAGGTGGTGATCTGGCAGCGGGTTGAAGAGAAGGCCCGGGATATTTTCCAGCGCTTCGGCTTCGAGGAGATCAAGGTGCCGATCCTGGAGAAGACGGAACTTTTTGCCCGCTCCATCGGCGAGGCCACCGATATCGTCGAAAAAGAGATGTACACCTTTACTGATCGCAATGGCGAATCGCTGACCATGCGGCCCGAGGGGACCGCCCCGGTGCTCCGCGCCTTTATTGAACACGCCCTCCATCTGCGCCGGCCCTTGAGCCGGCTTTTCACCATCGGCCCGATGTTCCGCCATGAACGGCCGCAGAAGGGGCGGTTGCGCCAGTTTCACCAGCTCAGTGTCGAAGCCCTGGGGGTGGATCATCCCCGGCTGGATGCCGAGGTGATCGCCATGGCCTGGCTGCTGGCCGTCGAGCTGGAGTTGACGGTCAGCCTGGAACTCAACTCCCTGGGCTGTCCCGAGTGCCGGCCCGACTACCGCCGGCGGCTGGTCGATTTTCTCCAGGCCCGCCGGGAGCAGTTGTGCGATGATTGCAAACGGCGCGCAAGTAGCAATCCTTTGCGGGTGCTTGACTGCAAGAGCGCCAACTGCCGCCGGATCAACGCCGACGCGCCCTCAATTCTCGACGCCCTTTGCGGGCCTTGCCGGCAGCACCTGGAGGCGGTGCGGCATGATCTTGACGCCCTGGCGATCCCCTACCGCCTGAACCCCTTTATGGTTCGGGGTCTTGATTACTACAACCGCACCACCTTCGAATTGCTCACCGATGCCTTGGGGGCCCAGAGCGCGGTGGGGGCCGGGGGGCGCTACGATGGGCTGATCAAGCAACTTGGCGGCCAGGATCTGCCCGGGATCGGTTTTGCCATGGGGATGGAACGGCTGGTGCTGCTGATCCAGGAGCGGCAAAAGATCACCCCCATCGGTCCCGATCTGTTCCTCGCCTGCCTGGGCGAACCCGCCGCCGCCTACGGCTTCAACCTGCTTCATCAGTGCCGCCGCCGGGGCGTGCGGGCGGTGATGGATCTGCGGGGCCGGGGTCTCAAAAGTCAGATGAAGCAGGCCGATCGTCTGGGCGCCCGCCGGGTTTTGATCCTGGGCGAGGATGAACTTAACCAGGGCCGGGCGGTGCTGCGGGACATGACCGACAAGAGCGAAACAAACGTGCCCCTAGGCGATGACCCGGTTGAGCTGCTTTCAGCCCTGGCTGGAACCAACTGAAACGGTTTCTGTTCTCTAATCTGTTGATCTCAATATAAAAAGGAGTCTTCTCCATGGAATCCATGGGCACCCTCAAGCGCACTCATCACTGCAATATCCTCAACAAGAGTAATATCGGCGAGGAGGTCACCCTGATGGGCTGGGTGCTGCGCCGCCGGGATCATGGCGGGGTGATCTTCATCGATCTGCGGGACCGTCGGGGGATCACCCAGGTGGTGTTCAACCCCGAGATCAACCCCCAGGTCCATGCCAAGGCCCACGGGTTGCGGGGCGAATGGGTGCTGGCGATCAAGGGGCTGGTGGCGGCCCGCCCCGAGGGGATGACCAATCCCAAACTGGCCACCGGCGAGATCGAGGTGATGGTCAGCGAACTGCGGATCCTGAACCAGAGTCAGACCCCGCCCTTTCCCTTGGACGAGGAGGTGGAGGTGGCCGATACCCTGCGGCTCAAATATCGCTACCTCGACCTGCGTCGGCCGACCATGGCGGCCAATCTGGTGTTGCGCCACCAAGTGGCCCAGGCGGTCCGAGGTTTCCTCAACGACGAGGATTTCCTCGAGATCGAGACCCCGGTGCTTACCCGCTCCACCCCGGAGGGAGCCCGCGACTACCTGGTCCCCAGCCGGGTCAACCAGGGCCGCTTCTTCGCCCTGCCCCAGTCTCCCCAGCTTTTCAAACAGTTGCTGATGGTGGCGGGGATGGATCGCTACTACCAGATCGTCCGCTGTTTTCGCGACGAGGATCTCCGGGCCGACCGCCAGCCCGAGTTCACCCAAGTCGATTTCGAGCTCTCCTTTATCGACGAGGAGGATATTTACCAGATTGCCGAAGGGATGATCTGTTCGGTGTTCAAGGCTGCCCGGGGAATGGATCTGGCCCCCCCCTTCCCCCGGATCACCTACGCCGAGGCGATGGAGCGTTTCGGCACCGATCGGCCCGATCTGCGTTTCGGCCTGGAGCTGGTGGAGCTGACCGAGATCGTCAAGAACTGCGGCTTGCAGGTGTTTCGCAATATCGTCGAGCAGGGCGGGATGATCAAGAGCATCAACGCCAAGGGGTGCGCCCACTACTCCCGCAAGGATCTCGATGACCTCACCGCCTATGCCGGTCAGTTCGGGGCCAAGGGGCTGGCCTGGGTCAAGATCAAGCCCGACGGCCAGTGGCAATCCCCCATCGCCAAGTTCTTCACCCCCGAGGAGCAGGCCGCCATGGTGGCGGCCATGGGGGCCGAGGTTGATGATCTGCTCTTCTTCGTGGCCGACCAGCCGGGGGTGGTCCACCAGGCCCTCTCCGAGCTGCGCCTGGAGCTGGCCCGCCGCGAGAAGCTGGTCAGCAAGGAGGAGTTCTCCTTCGTCTGGGTCACCGATTTTCCCCTGCTGGAGTATGACCACGAGGCCAAGCGCCATGTGGCGGTCCACCACCCCTTCACCGCCCCCCGGGAGGAGGATCTACCCCTGTTGGCGAGCGAGCCGGGCAAGGTCCGCAGCCGGGCCTACGACTTGGTGCTCAACGGCACCGAGATCGGCGGCGGCTCCATCCGGATCCACCGCAAGGATCTGCAGGAGACGGTCTTTGCTGCTTTGGGGATCACCTCCGAGGAGATCAAGGACAAGTTCGACTTCCTGGTTCAGGCCCTGGAGCTGGGAGCGCCGCCCCACGGCGGCATGGCCTTCGGCCTGGATCGCCTGCTGATGATCCTGGCCGGCCGCGATTCGATCCGCGACGTGATCGCCTTCCCCAAGACCCAGAAGGCGACCTGTCCGCTCACCGAGGCCCCCTCTCCGGTCTCCCGCAAACAACTGACCGAACTGGGCCTGCGCCCCGACTGGAAGGAGTAGATTGATGAGTGCTGATTTGCAAGGGCAGTTGCCCGAGACAGTAAGTTTTTTGCTAAACCCGGCGGTTTATCCCCATCCTGTAGCCAAAGTGGAGCTGCTCCAGACCCATATCTCCTACGTTCTGCTGGCCGGGGATTTTGTCTATAAGCTGAAAAAACCGGTTAATTTCGGTTTTCTCGACTTTTCGACCCTGGAGCGGCGTCGCCACTTCTGCGCCGAGGAGCTGCGGCTCAACCGGCGGCTCTGCCCGGAGATCTATCTGGAGACTTTGAGCCTGAACCGGGATGGGGCCGGCCGATTCAGCCTCAATGGAGCCGGGGAGCCGGTGGAGTATCTGATCAAGATGGTCCGGATGCCGGAGGCGGGGATGATGAGCGGCCTGCTGGAGCAGGGTCGGGTGGAGGTAAAACATCTGGAGCAGATCATCGCCAAGCTGGTTCCCTTCTACCAGCAGGCGGACGGTGGCCCGGAGGTCACCGCCCTGGGGGCCGCCGAGGCGGTGGCGGTCAATGTGCTGGAGAATTTCGAGCAGACCGAGGGCTTTGTCGGCTGCTCGGCCTTAAGCCGGGAACAGTTTGAGCAGATCAGCGCCTACGCCCGGGAGTTCTTGCAACAGGAAGAGCTTTTTGCCGCCCGGCAGCGGGCTGGCCGGATTCGGGAAGGCCATGGCGATCTTTACTCGGCCAATATCTGCTTTGGCCAGCAGCAGGTCTATATCTTTGACTGCATCGAGTTCAACCAGCGCTTCCGCTGTTGCGATATCGCCTCCGATATCGCCTTTCTGGCCATGGACCTCGATCTCCACGGTCGGGAGGATCTCTCCGCCTATCTGGTGGAAGAGTTCGCCCGCCGCTCCGCCGACCCCGAGCTGTTGACCATGCTCCGCTTCTACACCTGTTACCGGGCCTACGTCCGGGGCAAGATCGGGCTCTTTACCGCCCACGCCCCGGAGGTAGATGCCGCCACCAAGGAGAGATCCCTGGCGCTGGCCGCCCGTTACTTCCAACTGGCCGCCCGTTATGCCCGGAGTTGAGCGGCCCCGGCTTTACGTGTTCGGCGGCCTGATCGCTACCGGCAAAAGCACCCTGGCGGCGGCCTGGGCCGCCCGCCTGGGCATCGCCCACTACAACTCCGACGTGGTCCGCAAGGAGCTGGCCGGCCTGGCCTCCACCGCTAGTCGTAAGGAGGGGGCTGACCAGGGGATCTACACCCCCGAGTTCACCCGTAAAACCTACGACACCCTGCTGGAACGGGCCGCCGCCGAGCTGGAGCAGGGCCGCAGCGTGGTTCTCGATGCCTCTTATCTCGATCGCCAGGAGCGCCGCCTGGTGCTGGAGCTGGCCCGGCGGCTGGGGGTGGAGTGCCGTTTTATCTTTTGCGACTGCGCCGATCAGGTCAAGAAGGAGCGCCTTAAGCTGCGGGCCCGGGACCCGCAAGCGGTTTCCGACGGCCGCTGGGAGATCTACCTGCGGCAAAAGGAGAAATTCCAGCCCCCCGCAGAGTTGGCCCCCGAACAACTGCTGGCCATCGACACCGACCAAGCCATCCCCACCCTCCTGGCCACCCTCGCCCGCCGGTTGCTGTAACTCCCGGGAAAATAGCCGCCCGCAACTCTTTCTTGCAAATTCACGATTAAAAAATTAAATTGCAAGAAAGTGAAGCCGTTGCTCAGGAGGCGCTATGATTCCCAGGTTGATGACCACGACTCTGCAACGCCTGGCCCGGGGGTTTCCGGTGCTGGTGCTCACCGGTCCCCGTCAATCGGGCAAGACCACTCTGGTCCGAGCCACTTTCCCCGACAAACCCTATCTCTCTCTGGAGAATCCCGATCTCCGCCTGTTTGCCGGTGAAGACCCGCGCGGTTTTTTGGCCCGCTATCCCGATGGCGCTATTTTTGATGAAGTGCAAAGGGCGGCGGAACTGCTCTCCTATCTCCAGGGGATCGTCGATGAGCAGCGGACTCCGGGCCGCTATATTCTGACCGGCTCCCAGAATTTCGCCTTAAGCCGCCAGGTCGGCCAGAGTCTGGCGGGACGGGCCGGTATCGCCCAGCTTCTGCCGTTGTCCGGGCGGGAGCTGCGGGCAGCCGAACTGCTGCCGGACGAGCTTGATCGCTGGCTTTTTACCGGCGGCTACCCGGCCCTATACAGCACCGAGGTCGGGCCGGGAGACTGGTTTGCCAGCTATGTGGCCACCTACCTTGAGCGAGATGTGCGCGACTTGACCTCGGTGCGTGATCTGGTCACCTTTCAGCGTTTCCTCCGCCTCTGCGCCGCCCGGACCGGGCAACTGCTCAACCTCTCTTCCCTGGCCACCGACTGCGGCATAGCCCAGAGCACCGCCACCGCCTGGCTGAGCATCCTGGAGGCAAGCTATATCGTTTTTCGCCTCACGCCCCATTTTGCCAATTTCGGCAAACGGCTGGTCAAGACCCCCAAGCTCTATTTCCATGATCCCGGCCTGGCCGCCTTCCTGCTCGGCATCCAGACCCCGGAGCAGCTTGCCATCCATCCGGCCCGGCCGGCCCTGTTCGAAACCATGGTTGTTGGCGAGTATCTGCATGCCCGCCTCAACCGGGGAGAGCCGCCCAATCTCTATTTCTGGCGCGACAGCACGGGTAACGAGGTCGATCTCCTGCTGGATGAGGCGGGGATTCTCCACCCGGTGGAGATCAAGTCCGGCCAAACCGTGGCCGCCGACATGTGCAACACCCTGAAAAAATGGCAGGCCATTTCCGGCTCCTCGGTGGAGCCGCGCCTGGTTTTCGGCGGCGAGGGCGAATATCTCCGCAGCGGCGTCAGGATCACCGGCTGGCGTGAGCTGCTGACCAGCGAGGCGGGCTGAGCGCTTCAGCAAATCCCTTACTTGGCGGGTGGCGGCGTGAAAACCCGCTGGCCCAGCTCACCATCCAGGGCAAAAAGGCTGCTGTTCTCCTTGCCGATCAGTTTGAGCTTACTGAGGACCGCGTCCACCGAAGCCTCCTCCTCCACCTGTTCGGAGACAAACCACTGAAGAAAGATGCTGGTGGCATGGTCATTCTCCTTAAGCGCCAGCGAGAGCAGGCTGTTGATCAGGCCGGTCACCTTGCGCTCGTGCTCCCGCACCTGCTCGAAGACCTCCACGGTCGACGCCCAGTCGGCCGGCGGGGCGGCGATCGCCTTCAGGCCAACCCGGCCGCCCCGTTCGTGGACAAAGCCGTAAATTTTCATGCCGTGGAACCACTCCTCTTGGGCCTGGGCCTGCATCCAGCGGGCGCAACCGGGCAGACCTCCCGTCTCAAAATGGGCGCTCATGGCCAGGTAGAGGTAGGATGAGTAAAACTCGGCATTGATCTGCTCATTAAGCGCCTTCTCCATTTTCTTGCTCAGCATGGTAATCCTCATTTGGTAGTGGTTTAATTCGTTCCCTGGCCTTGCCGTTAATCAGCATTCCGTTTTCACCGCCGTGGAACTCCTCGGCCAGAGGTTTCCATTCGTACAGGCTCATCTTCTACAGTTGTTTTTTGACAATACCGCTAAAACA
>OMKS01003918.1_pt1 | contig 11546 bp, 7 predicted proteins | sample 1674721 | NCBI WGS metagenome assembly OMKS01 (sample SAMN06264996, study PRJEB25208) | sediment metagenome | isolation source: hot spring sediment | place: USA: California | collected 2014-09-02 | reverse complement strand
ATAATAACCTGAACGGGAATATAGGCATTTCAATGCTCAGGGCCAGGATAGACCCAAACGGCAACCACGCGGCTGAAATTAATAACCTGGTTGCCGCAAAGGCTGCCAATCCCAACCTGCTTTGCTGGTCCGCGGCGTGGTCTCCGCCGCCGCAGTACAAAGCCAATAATAATGTAAACGGGGGCGTAAGCAATAATACATATCTCGGGGCATCTTCGGGCGCGCCGAACAGCGCGAATACCGGTTATGCCAACTATCTGGTTAATTACATTCAGTACGCGAAGAGCCGCGGCATTGACCTTTACGCTGTTTCACCGCAGAATGAACCCGACTGGAACCCGGAGTATGAGTCCTGCCTATGGACAGCCGGCCAGTTTGAGGTTTTTGTCCGTGCTTTCCGCAGCGCTCTTGATAACGCCGGGCTTAACTCGGTAAAGATCATGATACCCGAGTCGGTTAATCCGGGAGGAATGCACCTGGCTGCGACAGCCATGAACAACGCGACAACGGCTTCTTATGTGGGCATAATTGGTACGCACATGTATGGCGGAAACCCGAACCCGCTTTCTACTTACGGTTTTACACAGGTTACCAATCAGGAATTCTGGGAGACAGAGATATCCGCGAATACACTTGATATATCAGGCGCCCTGCAGCAGGCGGGCTGGGTACAGACCTGCCTGGTGAACGCGAGCATGAACGCTTTTCACTACTGGTGGATACAGGACCTGGCAACCAACGGCAACCTGAACATAAAAGCTTTTGCCCTGGGCAATTACAGCAAGTTCATAAGGCCGGGCTATTACCGTATGGGAGCGACCGCGGCCCCGACATCAGGCGTACAGGTCAGCGCCTTTAAGAATACCAACAATTCCTCGCCGTCAAGGATTGTCTTTGTCGCGATTAATAACAATGGTTCGGCAACGAGCCAGACCTTCAGCCTGAACGGGCTCAATGTAACATCAGTCACCCCGTGGAGGACTGACGCGAATACAAACCTGGTGGCGCAGCCGGCAGTAAGCGTATCAAATAACAGTTTTACTTATAATCTTCCCGCGAGAAGCATTGTCTCTTTTGTAGCTGCAAATAACGCAGGGCCCACGGCAACAGCAACGCCATGCGCAGCTACAGCTATCACGCCATACATTCAGGTGGGGACAGGCTCCTGGCAGCAGACGAGCAGCGTCACAGTGGCCTCGCTTCCCGCAACTGTCAATCTCGGGCCCCAGCCCGTAACAGGCGGTTCATGGAGCTGGACAGGGCCCAACGGATTTACCTCCACGTCACGGGAACTTCTCGGCATTCCATTAAGCGCCGGAAGCAATGTATTTACGGCAACATACACAAACGCGTGCGGGGCAAAGTCCACGCAGGCTTTTACAATAACAGTACAGAGCTCTGCCACGGCAACGGCCACACCGGTAAATACTCCGATAACAGCATTATTTGGCGGAAATCCGCTCATATACCAGAAATACACGGCTGACCCCAACGCGTTTTTTCACAATAACAGGATGTATATTTACGGCTCGCACGACAAGGCTGACGCCACAGACTACAGCTCAATCACCGATTTGTATCTGATTTCATCCGACGACCTCGTCAACTGGACGGATCACGGCGAGCCCATACAGATGCCGCGCGACGCGTCATGGGCCACGATGTCATGGGCGCCTGCTGCTGTTTACAGGAACGGATACTACTACGTCTATTTCAGCAACGGCGCGAACAACATAGGCGTGCTTAGAAGCACAAGCCCTGACGGGCCATTTACAGACCCTATCGGCCGCGCCCTTATTACAAGGTCAATGCCAAACTGCAATGTGGACTGGCTTTTTGACCCGGGCGTGTTCGTAGACGACGATGGCCAGGCATACATGTATTTTGGAGGAGGAGGGGAGGGCAACGCAAGGGTAATAAGGCTCAACAATGACATGATAAGCGTCAACGGCGCGGCAGTGACTATTGACGTGCCGCGGTTTTTTGAGGCCCTTTTCATGCACAAGAGAAACGGAATATATTATCTCTCTTATTCATCCGATTTCTCGCAGTCTTCCGCGAGGATAGAATACATGACAAGCAATAACCCCATGACCGGGTTTGTATACAGGGGGATAATACTTGATAACCCGCCGGACAACTGCTGGAACAACAACCATGCCTCAATAGTAAATATCGGCGACAACTGGTATGTGGCGTATCACACGAGGCGGCTTGCCAACTTAAACGGCATAACCTGCTCGGACAGCATCTACCAGCGCAGCGTGGCCCTTAACAGGATGTATTACAACGCCGACGGCACCATTCAGAAGGTTGTGCCGGATACTACGGGTGTCGCGCAGTTAAAATACGTTAATCCTTACGCTGTAAATGAAGCTGAAACAATGAACCGTTCGTCGGGAATACAGACTGAAAGCTGTTCAGAGGGGGGGAGAAACGTAGGGTTCATTCAAAACGGCAGCTGGATAAGAATCAACGGGGTTGATTTTGGCAGCGGAGCCGCGAGCTTTGCGGCGCGCGTCGCGAGCGCGGGCAGCGGCGGTAATATAGAAATAAGGCTTGGCAGCCCGACAGGCACACTTGTAGGAACATGCGCCGTGCCTGTGACCGGCGGCTGGCAGACATGGCAGACCGTTACAACCTCTGTAAGCGGCCTGACGGGCGTGCAGAACCTCTATCTGCGATTTACAGGCGGGACAGGTTACTTATTCAACCTTAACTGGTACCGTTTCTATCAGACGGGCGCGTCCACGCCTACGCCGGTTGCGACAGCCACATGGACACCTACGCCCGTGGTGACGAATATTGCCACCGGCGGCTTAAGGGACCTTGCGGCAGCGAAAGGATTCCTGCTTGGCGCGTGCGCTGCGAACAGCCCGCTGCGTAATGAGACGATATACAGAAACACGCTCGCCAAAGAATTTAACTGGCTGGGCGGTGAAAATGAGTTTAAGGCATATCTGTGGAGCGGGCCCTACAGCTACAATTACTCAAACACAGATTATTACAGGAACTTCAGGGATACCAACAATATGCTTATGAGGGGCCACGTGCTGGTATATTATACGGTGGTCCCCGGATGGTTGAGCTCGGGCAGCTATACCAACGCCCAGGTCAGCGACATGCTCAAGGCGTATGTGCAGTCGATGGCCTCCAGATACAGCGGCAAGATGAATGAGTGGGACGTGGTAAATGAGGCGGTAAGGGACGGCTCGCCTTATGGTTACAGGTCGGATGATTTTTATTACCAGAGGCTCGGTGATTACATACCGCAGGCGTTCAGATGGGCCAGGGAAGCTGACTCGCACGCGAAATTGTTCTATAATGATTACGGCAATGAAGGGCTGAACGGGAAATCGAATTATATATACAACATGGTCAGTAATTTAAAGGCGCAGAATGTGCCGATTGACGGAGTGGGTTGGCAGTGCCATGTTGGGCACAACTGGCGCTTGAACGACGATATATGGGAAAACGCGCAGAGGCTGACGGCTCTCGGGCTCCAGGTATCGGTTACCGAACTTGACGTCGCCATACCGGTTCCTGTTGACGCTGCAAAACTGCAGTCGCAGGCAAAGGCGTACGCTGACATGACCTTCCTTTGCATGACCCATCCCAACATTAAAAGGATGTTTTTGTGGGGCTTTACGGACAAGCACTCGTGGATACCGGGCTTTACAAACGGGGCTTCGGACGCGGCGCTGATATTTGACACGAATTACAATAAGAAGCCCGCGTATTACGCTATAGAGACGGTTTTGAAGCTGCAGCCTGTAAACGGCATCTATAACGGCGGCTTTGAAAGCTCAATCTACTGCTGGAATGAAATGTCAGGCGGGACGATCGCCGAAGAAACTTCTGTCGTGCGCTCAGGCAGCAAGTCGGCGAGGGTTTACAACAGGACGCAGGCGTACCAGGGCATAGGCCAGCACGTGCTTCCTTATCTCCTCGCGCAGGGGCAGGGCACATACAGCGCGTCTGTGTGGGCGCGGCTTGCGAGCGGCACTGACAACGTAAAAATTACGCTTTATATAAAGGATGACGCGGGCGGCAAGTACATATCTTTCGGTTCGGCTGCCGCGAACAACAGCCAGTGGAGCCAGGTAAGCGGATCCGCGAACGTCACATGGACAGGGCTCTTAAGGGTGGCAAGGCTTTTTGTGGAGACGCAGAGCAGCACCGCGGCTTTCTATGTTGACGACATGGCCTTCGCGAGACAGGGCGCGGTTACGCCCACATTGACCGCAACAGCAACACAGACTGCTACTCCAACGGCAACATCGACTGCAACCGCAACGGCAACAACGCCGGCTACGGCTACGCCGACGCCCACTAATGTGGTGCTGTCAACATGGCGCGTGCTGGCAGGAAGCGAAGTTTCATATGTTGACTCGCAGGGGTTCACGTGGTTGTCTGACAGGAACCACAGCGGCGGTGAAACGTACAGCACTACTGCGGCAGTAAGCAATGCGCTGCCGTCAGCCGCGGACATGGCGCTGTATCAGAGCGAGCGCTACGGCAGCCCGTTCACCTACACTTTTAACGTACCGTCGGGAAGTTACCAGGTTACGCTGAAAATGGCTGAGACATACTGGACAGAGGCCGGACAGAGGGCCTTCAGCCTGTCCATAAACGGGACGCAGGTGCTGACGGATTTTGACCTGTATTCAGCCGCTGACGGCGCAAATAAGGCATATGACAGGGTATTCAACAGCATAACGCCGGTTAACGGAGCGATTACCATCCAGTTCGGGCCCGCGAGCGTGGATAATGCCAAGGTCTGCGCGATTCAGATAATACCGCAGCCTGCGGCGCCGACAGCGACGCCGACGACGCCTGTGCCGACAAACACGCCGATAACGCCGACATCAACGCCGACAACGCCTGTTCCGACAAACACGCCGATAACACCGACAGCGACGGTGACAACGCCTGTGCCGACAAACACGCCGATAACACCGACAGTAACGGTGACAACGCCGGTTCCGACAAACACGCCGATAACACCGACAGCAACGGTGACAACGCCTGTTCCGACAAACACACCGGTATTGCCGACAGCAACGCCGACAATACCTCTTGCGGCCAACCTGACAATAAAGGTGAAGAGCGCGAATACCAACGACAGCACAAACAGCCCGAACCCGCATATGCAGGTTGTTAACAGCGGAACATCGGCAATAAACCTGAATAACGCCGAGGCGCGCTACTGGTTCAACTGCGACTGTACCGGCCAGTCAGTACAGGCAGTCGTTGACTGGGCGGGAAAAATGCCCCAGGGAATTTCTATAGGTTCAAACGTGAGCGTTTCAGTCGCGGCTACAACGCTTGGCGGCCAGACACACTATATAAGCGTGAAATTCAGCGGTGATATTGTGCTGCAGCCCGGTGAATATGTCGAGTTCCATCTGAGGTTCCATAAATCGGACTGGTCAAACATGACGCAGTCCAATGACTGGAGCTACACGAACTCGCAGAGCTGGCAGTCGTGGACAAAAGCCACGGCGTATTACAGCGGCAGCCTGGTGTGGGGACAGGAACCCGCGTCGACGGCCCTTCCGGCGGAGATATCTTCGGTAATGACATACCCGAATCCGGCCACATCGCAGACAGGGGCATACCTGGAGTATTCAATAGAGACAAACGGAAGCGGCGTAAGCACGGCGGGAAATAATGAAATGGTATACGCCATTGATCCGTCGTCAAAAGTTTACCTGAAAATATTTTCACGGGCAGGCAGGCTTATATGGCAGAAGGAGCTGGAAGGGGTTTATTATCTCACGACCGGCACGCATAAGATAAAATGGGACGGCAGGGCAGCGGGCGGCAAAGAGCTCGGCGCCGGAATGTACATATTAAAAGCAGAGCTTAAAATGAAAGAAGGGTCAAGCACCGCGCTTACCAGCATAATAATGATGAAATAGCGGAATAAGAGGTTTGGGGCCGGGGACAATTCCCGGCCCTGAACCAAAAATCCATTCCTGAAACAGCCCGGCTCTGCCGCGGCATCCGGCACAACCGGTATTCAAAAACACGGCTTCAGCGGCAGCACAAAATTATCCTTCACGCGATGAAAACTGCTATGGTTTACCGGATATCATGTCCCCGTCCGCCCCAAACCACCCCCCAGCTCACCGCATGCCGTTATTTGTCTATGTTTTAAGATGCGGCAAGCCTATGCTATGTCCATCCCCAATTGCCAATACAAGCCAAAAATATTTTTGACTTACTTTTAAAAAAATGGTATACTTTTTAAAGGAGGTGGAAAACATGTATACTGTAACGCTGACACAGAAAGGACAGATAGTAATACCCGCAAAGATACGGAGGAGGCTGCGCCTGAAAAAGGGGACGAAACTGCACGTTGACGACGACGGCGTGATAATCACCATAAGGCCGGAGACGCCCGAATATATCAAGTCGCTGAGGGGGATGTATAAGGGGGGGGAGCATACAACCGGCGGCCTCGTTGCCGAGCACAGGGCAGAGATGCTGAAGGAAGACAAAAAATGGAAAAGGTGATATTTGACGCCAATGCAATGCTGGCTCTGCTTTACGGCGAAAAGAATGGCATAAAAGTCGAGGAAATTCTTAACGCTTACTGGAAGGCAGGCGCCGAACTGCTGATATCTGCGGTGAACTACGGGGAGATGTATTACTCAATAATGAGGAATTTCGGAAAAAGCAGGGCGGATGAACTGAAGACGGTCCTTGCCGGGATACCGATGTCTATAGTTCCGGTATACGCAAAAGACGCGGCCGAGGCCGCGGAGATAAAGGCCGGAAAAAAGATGTCATACGCGGATTGTTTTGCGGCCGGCCTGGCAAAGCGGCTGAAAGCTCCGCTCGTCACAGGCGATCCGGAGTTTCGTGAAGTGGAGCGGGAAATAAGGGTGATATGGATATGACCGGCAGGAAGAAATAGGCGCAAAAGTAAGGCCAACCCCGTCAATAAAGCAGCTTGATTTTGTTAATTCGGATGTTATAATTAAAGTGAGATTTGAAAGTGATGAACAATGACCCGGATACAGAAAAAAACAGTAAAAAAGCTGCTTTGGGATTATGATTTTACCGAAGAGGAATTCATGGAAATATTGGACGGTAAAAAAGAACTGGGCAGTTTTAACAGGAAGTGGGCCGTAAGACGGGCTGTTGAAGGCCTGAATTACTATGACCTTCTCGAAGTAGTAGGGCTTAAAACACTTGACGAAGTATGGCCGGAAATCCGGGAAACTTTCCGCATAAAAAGCATAAAAGACGGGATTGACTATGTCCTACGAAAATACTCTATATCCGCTTCAAGATAAGTTTTTCTGTTCGGAATCGAGAGTTTTTAACCGATAAATGCTGCAAGCCACGGCGCCATGGGCTCGTGTGCTTGTCCGAAAAGATGCATGGGAGGCAAGCGGTAATGACTAAAACGGTTATAATAATAACATTTTTATTCGCACCACAGCTTATATTTGCATATTTGGATTCCGGAGGGAATACGCCTCCGGTAAAAACTGCAAATCCATTTTTTAGCCTTGAGGTTGAAAAAAAAAGTCAATCCGCTGGATTACTTTCCGCTGAATGTTGGCAGCACCTGGTCTTATAACAGCCTTTATCAAACAGCCGATAAATCCACGATCGAGGTGAAGGAAAAAGATAAAATCAAAGTAAAGTCCTTAATAACAGAAAGGGTATCTTACATTAAAATAAATGATGATGGTGTACTGGCTGTAATTGAAGGAACCGTTCGAAAGACTGTTGAATATGGAAGCGACGTGAAGGAGGAGGATACCCGAAGATTTGCCGCTGATAATAATGGTAAAGAAGAATATATAAAATATCTGTTTGTTTATGGAAACAGGATTTATGAACTATCGGATGAGGATTTGGATAAGACGAACTACCGGCCTACAAGCAGCGCGATGCATTCGATTGCCGGTGAACGGATGCCGTATTTGTTTTTTCCGTTAACTTTGGGAGTTCGTTGGGCTGATAAAAAAATGGAAGAAAGGGATATGGAAGCCGGCAGGCTGTTTCATCTGGGAATAGGGCCCGCTCCCAATCCGGGCATGTACTACAAAATTGTTGAAGGCAGAGCAGAGATAATCGTTCCCGCGGGAAAGTTTGAAGATGTGTGGGTGATTTTTTATCGAACGGCGGGAGGGCCGAGCATTAAGTGGTTTAAAGAAGGTGTTGGGATACTGAAAGAATACAATATTCATTCGGGAACGTATTGGGAACACGAGAAGGTATTGATCGACTATAAATTGAACGCAAAATAAAGTAATCCCTGTTTTTGCCCAAATTCATTAGCGTACGGCCCCGGAACCTGATTGCTCTGAGGGCGCGCGTGTCGCTGAAGCCATCGCTGAAATAATCGACACGCTGCCGGTTGAGATTATTCCGGCAGACAGGGCTCTTTCCGGGCGGGCTGCGATTTTCAAATCGGGAAAAAAGATGTCTTACGCGGACTGTTTCGCCGCGGCCGCGGCATTAATGAACAAAGCAACGCTGATAACGGGTGATAAGGAGTTCGGGGAAGTGGAGGGGGAGATAAATATAGAGTGGATATAAGGGAGCGCCCGGCGTCTTTGTTCTGAACCGCTCCGGTGCAGGCTTGGCCCGGAGATTCTCATTGCCGAGGAACAGAGGACAACCCCTGTTTGACTTTGGTTTTTAAAGATGTTATTATACTATTATGAAAATTAAAAAGGCCAAACCTCAGCAATGGATTACCATAGAGGACAGGGACTCGGCAAAAAAACAGAAGAAATATGCTCTGTTGTGCGCGGGCCGGGATGTGCTTGACCTTGGCGGTGTTGACGGCGCGTTTATCGGCATCTGCATGGAAGCAGGCGCGAAATCCGTCATATCAGTTGACAGGGCGCCTCTTGACAAGCGCGTAATCAGGGCTGACGTCATAAAATACCTTAAAACCACAAAGAAAAAGTTCGGTGCCGTACATGCCCGCCATATTATTGAGCATCTTAAGCCTGAAGACGCGGTTTTAATGATGAAGAACGTGTTAAAGAGGCTGAGGCCCGGAGGTATATTCATAATAGTAACCCAGAATCCAAAGAATCTCTCGGTAGGCACGGCCGGGTTCTGGGAGGACTTTGAGCATGTAAGGCCCTATCCCATGGCTGCTGTTTGCCGCAACCTTGAAAACAACGGCTTCGGAATTCTTAAATCAGAACAGGACAATGACAGCTGGGACAATAACCCCGTGAAAAGGATTGTACGCGCCATAAGGAGCCTGATTACAGGGATACCTTATGAGGCGCCTGATTATTTTATTGTTGCCGTAAAGAAAAACTGATTCTTTTAACCGTTGACTTGACATTCCACTATGGTGTAATCTTAATAGCTCGGTTTTTTACAGGAGGCATAAATGGTTAACAAAATTAAATTTATAAGAAAGGTCTCTGACTTAAAGGGGCTCACAAAGAAGGAAAAAAATGAGCTTGAGGCTGTCGCCAAAAGATACGAGTTTAAGGTAAACAGCTATTATGCTTCTCTCATTGACTGGTCGGACAAAAACGACCCTTTGCGCAGGCTTGTCCTGCCCGATGTCAATGAGCTGCGCTCATCGGGCCCGCTGGACCCCTCAAAGGAATCCAAATATACGCAAATGCCCGGGATCCAGCACAAATACACATCAACGGCCCTCTTTCTGATAAGCGGCAACTGCGGCAGTATTTGCCGCTACTGCTTCAGAAAACGCATATTTATGAACAGGAGAGATGAAGCGGTAAAAGACCTGCCAAAGGCGCTTAATTACATAAGAAAGCACAAGGGTATCCAGAACGTGCTGTTGACAGGCGGCGATCCGTTCATGCTGTCCACTGAAAAGCTGGCCCATGTAATAGGGGAGCTTAAAAAAATACCCCACGTCGGCATCATCAGGATAGGGACGAAAATGACCGCTTTTTATCCGGACAGGATAATAAAGGACAAAAAACTGGTCTCCATGATTAAAAAGAACAGCACCCTTGAAAAGAGAATCTATATAATGAACCATTTTGACCACGCGCGCGAGCTGGCGCCGAAAGCGGTAAGGGCGGTCTCAATGCTTGTGGACGCGGGCGCTATTATGGCAAATCAGACGCCGATAATAAAAGGGGTAAACGACTCGGCTGAAGCGCTCTCCGCGCTCTTTACAAAACTCTCCTATGTGGGCGTATCGCCTTACTATATCTTTCAGTGCAGGCCCACCGCGGCAAACTGGGATTTTGCCGTGCCTGTGGAGCGTAGTTATGTCATTTTTGAAAAGGCGCGTTCAACAGTCTCGGGGCTGGCAAAAACCGCGAGGCTTGTGATGTCAACGGCCACGGGAAAGATACACGTAATCGGGATGACAGACAGGGATATTATATTCAAATATTTCCGCGCCGCGCGCCATTCTGACAGCGGCAGGATAATGATTTTCAGGAGAAACCCGGACGCCTACTGGTTTGACGACTATACAGAGGTTAAAAAAGACATTAAGCTTTACAAAGGGCTTGACCTTTACGGCCCTGATTAAACCGCGTTTATGCGGTTGAGGTGTTTTATGAGGAAAAATATTGTGTTGTTCTTTATTTTAGCCATGTCCCTGAGCCTTTACGCTGACACGGCTGTTAAGAACATAAGGCTCCCGAAGCCCGATACAAAAAGCAGGGTATCTGTCGAGCAGGCGCTGAATGAGAGAAGGACAGAACGGCTGATTGGAGAGCCTGCTTTGTCGCTGAAGGAAGCGGGGCAGCTTTTATGGGCAGCCCAGGGCGTAACTGACGGGAGGGGATACAGGACAGCGCCTTCAGCAGGCGCGCTCTTTCCGCTTGAGACATATGTGGCAGCGGGAAATGTATCGGGCCTTGAACCGGGTGTTTACAGATACATACCCGCTGAGCATGCGCTGGCTTTGATAAAGAAAGGCGATGTCAGGAAGGAACTGTCTGCCGCGGCAATGGGGCAGAGGGTGGTGGCAAATGCCCCGATAACCATAATTTTTTCCGCTGTGTATCCGCGGATAACAGGCCGTTACGGGGACCGCGGCATAATGTACACACATATGGAGGCGGGCCACGCCGGGCAGAACATTTACCTTCAGGCTGTGTCAATGGGAATGGCGACAGTCGCGGTTGGAGCGTTTGATGAAAAGCAGGCGCAGAAGGTTTTAGGCGTGCCGGCAGGCGAGCCTGTTACCTATGTGTTTCCGGCCGGGAAAAAGCGGTAAGCAATGAAAAAAAAGGGGCTGAAAAAATGGGGATGGTTTACCGTTGCGGTTATCATAATTATCTTGTTGATATTGATGGTCGGCAGGTGTGAAAAAGAGCCTGTTTCGCCTGTGAAACCCGCGCCTCCCATAAAACCCGAAGCAGCCCTGCCCGGCGCTGATATAGCCAGGGAAAAAATAGAGGCTGCCGTTAAAGAACAGCGCGAAGCAGAGGGAATCAGGGCTTACCTCGCGAGGTTTTCGGAAAAGGGAGAAAAATTATGGGCCAAAGCGCTTGACGGCCCGCCCATAGAATGGGCCGAATACGCGGCTGAAGATGAGGAGGGAAATATTATCG
>OMKS01003917.1_pt1 | contig 11549 bp, 19 predicted proteins | sample 1674721 | NCBI WGS metagenome assembly OMKS01 (sample SAMN06264996, study PRJEB25208) | sediment metagenome | isolation source: hot spring sediment | place: USA: California | collected 2014-09-02 | reverse complement strand
TGTTACTACTGCCGGGAGGGATGAAGAAGCACGCGAACTTTTAGCCTTGATGGGCATGCCTTTCCGGGCGGCTTAAGGTGAAAAGAGTTCGCAAAGGTTAAGGAGGGAAAGGATGGCCAAGAAATCGTTAATCGCCAAGGCCAAGAGAGAGCCCAAGTTTGCAGTTCGCAGCTATAATCGTTGCCGAATTTGCGGCCGATCGAGGGCTTACCTGCGTAAATTCGGTCTGTGCCGCCTTTGCTTTCGTCGTCTGGCCAACGAAGGGAAGATCCCGGGAGTTAAAAAAGCCAGTTGGTAGATGGTGAAAGAATGAGAGGAGGTTATTACTGCCAATGATGACAGATCCGATTGCCGATATGCTGACACGGGTGCGCAATGCCAACAACGTGCGGCATAAAACTGTCGAAATTCCCGCTTCGAATGTGAAGCGTTCAATCGCCGCCATTATGAAGCAGGAAGGGTTTATCAAAGATTATGAATTTATCAAGGATGACAAACAGGGCATTCTGCGCGTCCATCTCAAGTACGGGCCCAACCAGGAAAGAATTATCAGCGGTCTGAAAAGGATCAGCAAGCCCGGCTTAAGAGTATATGTTAACAAAGACGAACTGCCCAAAGTCCTGGGCGGGCTCGGCATTGCCGTAATTTCAACTTCACAGGGTTTAATGAGTGATCGCCAGGCCCGGGAAACGGGTACCGGCGGCGAAGTCTTATGCTATATCTGGTAGCATAGCAAGGAGGTTCACCGATGTCACGAACCGGCAGAAAACCTGTTGCTGTACCCGACAAAGTCGAGGTGCAGATCGACGGAAGAAATATTGCCGTTAAGGGCCCGAAGGGGCAGCTTGCCAGTGAATTGCCACCGGAGATGGTCGTCGAACAAGACGGAGATATGATTTATGTCAAACGTCCGTCCGACAACCCCCGGCACAGGGCGCTCCATGGTCTGACCCGCACCCTGATTAATAACATGGTTATAGGTGTTACTGAAGGGTACTCCCAGAGCCTGGAACTGGTCGGGGTTGGTTACAAGGCGGCGCTGCAGGGCAAAAAACTGGTTTTAAATGTTGGCTTTTCTCATCCGGTCGTTTTTGATCCGGGAGAAAATATGGAGATCGAAGTGCCTGCGCCGACCAAAATTATTGTCAGGGGTATCGACAAGCAGGAGGTAGGCAACCTGGCGGCTGTTATACGCAGGACCTACCCGCCTGAACCGTACAAGGGCAAAGGTATTCGCTATACCAATGAATTAGTCCGCCAGAAAGTCGGTAAAGCGGGCAAATAGTCGCCTGGAGGTGTGAAACAGTGCTAAAGGCAAAAACACGTCTGATCAGCCGGAAGCGGCGGCACCGGAGAGTGCGCCGGAAAATCACCGGAACCCCGGAACGCCCCCGCCTGAATGTTTTTCGCAGCAGTAAACATATTTATGCCCAGGTGATCGATGACCAGTCTGGTAAAACCCTGGCAGCCGCCTCCAGCCTGGATTCTGAAATGCGATCCGGGATTTCCAATGGCGGCAACCGTGAGGCAGCCCGCAAAGTTGGAGCGCTGCTGGCGCGGAAAGCTCTCGACAGGGGCATAAAAGATGTCGTATTCGACCGTGGTGGATACCTGTATCACGGCCGGGTTAAAGAATTAGCCGAAGGAGCCCGTGAGGGCGGGCTAAACTTCTAGAAAGGGGGGAATTACAGGGGTGACCAAAATCGAACCATCCCAGGAATTGGTTGAAAAAGTGGTCCAGGTTAACCGCGTGGCCAAAGTGGTCAAAGGCGGACGCCGGTTCAGCTTCAGCGCCCTGGTTGTTGTGGGCGATCAAAGCGGAGTTGTAGGAGCCGGAATGGGCAAAGCAGGCGAGGTTCCGGAAGCAATCCGCAAAGGTATTGAAGCGGCCAGGAAGAACCTGATCCGGGTTCCCATGTCCGGGACGACAATTACCCATCCCGTCATCGGACGGTTTGGAGCCGGACGGGTTCTGCTTAAGCCAGCCTCTGAAGGAACCGGAGTTATCGCCGGCGGGCCGGTGCGTGCGGTCCTGGAATCGGCCGGAGTGAAGGACGTTTTAACAAAATCTCTCGGCTCGTCCAATGCTATTAATATAGTTCATGCTACTATGGCAGGCCTGAAATCGCTAAAAAGGGCTGAAGAAGTAAGTTCTCTGCGCGGGATTGAAGTAGAGAAGCTGCTCGGTTAAGGAGAGTAAAGAGACATGGCAAAAAAAATTCGCATTACCCTGGTCCGCAGTCCGCTGGCCCGCAAACCGAAGCACCGCCGCACTATCAGGGCGCTGGGGCTTAAAAGGGTCGGTCAGACAGTAGAGCATGAAGATACCGCGGTTATCAGGGGTATGATCAATACAGTTCATTACCTGATTGATGTAGAAACAGGCAAGTGATCACAGCAGCTGTTCAGAGGGAGGTGTAAAACCGATGCGTTTACACGATTTAAGGCCTCCTGAGGGAGCCAGGAAAGCGGCTAAACGTAAAGGAAGAGGTATCGGCTCGGGTTTGGGCAAAACAGCCGGCCGCGGCCAGAAGGGACAGAAATCCCGTTCGGGCTCGGGCGTACGGCGCGGATTTGAAGGCGGCCAGATGCCTTATTTTCAGCGTCTGCCAAAACGCGGGTTCACAAATATTTATAAACAGAAGTGGAATATTGTCAACGTAGAAGATCTGAAAACATTTGAAGAAGGGACCGTTGTTACCCCGGAGCTGATGAAAGAAGCGGGATTGCTCGGCAACATGCGCGATCCCCTGAAAGTCCTTGGAAATGGCGAGCTGGATCGCAAACTGGAAGTCCATGCCAATCATTTTAGCAAGCAGGCCCGGGAAAAGATTGAAGCAGCAGGCGGGAAGGCAGAGGTGATCTAAATTGCTGGAAACAATACGAACAGCGTGGCGGATCAAAGAATTAAGGGAACGAATCCTTTTTACCCTGGCCATGTTCGTGGTTTTTCGGGTAGGTTCAACCATACCCGTGCCGGGTGTTGATCCTACAGTGCTGGCAGAATTTTTCCAGGGAGATACCATCTTTGGATTTGTCAACATTATCGGTGGAGGTAATCTGGAGAACTTTACAATATTTGCTCTGGGGATTATGCCCTATATTAACGCGTCTATTATTATGAACCTGCTGACCATTGTCATTCCAAAACTGAAAGAATGGAGCCAGGAGGGACCGGAGGGGCGGAAAAAAATTACCCAGATAACCCGCTACGGGACAGTGGTAATTGCCCTTATTCAGGCTCTCGGCCTGTCGACAGTTATAGCCGGCGATGCTGTTGTTGATAAAAGTATTCTCTCCTATGTAACGATTATTATTTCGATGACTGCCGGGACGGCTTTCCTGATGTGGCTCGGTGAGCTGATTACTGAGAAAGGAATTGGCAACGGTATATCGCTGATTATTTTTGCCGGTATTGTGGCCGGTTTTCCCATCGGGGTAGCTATGGCAGTGGAACAGTACCGATTCGGCCAGATTAATATGCTGACCATTGTTGTAGTTCTGTTACTGTTGCTTGCTCTAATCATCGGGATTATTGCCCTTGATCAAGGCCAGCGCAGGATTAATGTTCAGTACAGCAAACGAGTGGTCGGGCGCCGCATGTACGGCGGGCAAGCTACGCATATTCCGATGAAAGTAAACCAGGCGGGGGTTATACCGGTTATCTTTGCTTCGGTTATCCTCAGTTTTCCGCAAACCCTGGTTAGTTTTATTCAGCACCCTGTTGCTGAGAGAATCGCTGCCGCTCTTGGCTGGGGTACAAACCTGACCCTGGTTTTATATATGGTTTTGATTATTCTTTTTACCTATTTTTATACGGCGGTTCAATTTGATCCATTCCAGGTGGCCGGTAACATAAAAAAATACGGTGGTTTTATTCCCGGGCTGAGGCCTGGAAGACCCACGGCCGACTACCTGGCCCGGGTGACTTCGCGCCTAACGACGGCGGGGGCTTTTGCACTGGCTATTATTGCTGTTTTTCCGCTCATCCTGGAGAGGATAACAGGCATGAATATAATATTCAGCGGGACCGGCCTGATTATTGTGGTCGGGGTGGTTCTTGAAACGTTCAAGCAGATCGAAAGCCATATGCTGATGCGCAGTTACCGTGGATTTATGAAGTAATAGAAGTAATAAAGGAAGCCTATGATTAAATTAAAATCGGCACATGAAATTGAATTGATGCGGGACGCGGGCAAGATAGTGGCTGAAGTACTGCAGGAAATGGGCCGGGTTATCAAACCCGGGATCACCACGGGAATGCTCGATAAAATTGCTGAAAAGTGCATCCGCAGCTATGGTGCTGAACCGGCTTTTCTCGGTTATCATAATTTTCCGGCTTCCATCTGTGCTTCGGTTAACAATGAAGTCGTGCACGGTATTCCCGGCTTGCGCCGGTTAAAAGAGGGCGATATAATCAGCATTGATGTCGGCACCCGCCTGAAAGGTTATCACGGAGATGCTGCTGCCACCTTCGGAGTGGGAAGAATATCCACCCTCGCGCAGCAGCTAATTGATGTTACCCGGACTTCTTTACATAAAGGTATAGAAGCTATCCAGGAAGGCCGCCGGTTATCTGATATTTCGAATGCTGTCCAGGCTTATGTTGAAGAAAACAACTTTTCGGTGGTCCGCAATTATGTCGGCCACGGCATCGGCCAGGAAATGCATGAAGAACCACAGGTTCCCAATTTTGGTCCTCCCGGCCGTGGTCCGCTTTTGCAGCGGGGCATGGTTATTGCAATTGAACCGATGGTCAATGCCGGCACCTGGGAGGTTAAAGTCCTTCAGGACCAGTGGACTGTGGTTACCGCTGACGGGAGTTTGTCCGCCCACTTTGAACATACTGTGGCGCTCGGTAAAAATGGTCCCGAGATCCTGACCTCTTCCGAGATAAACTGAGAGGAGGTAAAGCATTGGTAGAATTGAAACCGGGGCAGCTGGTTCGTTCGCTGGCCGGCCGCGACAAGGGGAAACACTACCTGGTGCTGGAGGAGCTCAATGATAAATATGTACTGCTGGTGGACGGGCGCAGCCGCCCTGCCAGCCGGCCGAAGAGAAAAAATAAAATCCACCTCCAGCATTATGACCGCGGGGTGGATGACAGAGCGATTTTCCAGGAAGGCCGTGTTACCGATAGCCAGGTAGTCCGGTTCATCAGTGAACTGCTTAATAAAACCGGAACCCCCGACGAGGAGGTTTAACTGATTGCATGAGTAAGAAAAAAGATGTGGTGGAAGTAGAAGGAACCGTAGTCGAGCCGCTGCCGAATGCCATGTTCAGGGTTGAACTTAAGAACGGGCACAGGGTTCTGGCGCATGTCTCCGGAAAAATTCGAATGAACTTTATTCGCATTTTGCCGGGCGACCGGGTTCTGGTTGAACTATCGCCTTACGATTTAACTCGGGGGCGCATTACCTATCGTTATAAGTAAGGAGGTCATGTTACCGTGAAGGTGAGGCCCTCAGTAAAGAAGATGTGTGAAAAATGCAAGGTAATCCGGCGCAAGGGCAGGGTTGTGGTGATCTGCCAGAACCCCAAACATAAGCAGAGACAGGGGTAATAATATAATTATGCAAACCGGAATTATTGCAAGCAGGGGGATTATATCTAAGGAGGTGCTTATCGCTTGGCCAGAATTGCAGGTGTAGACTTACCGCGTGACAAGAGAGTGGAGGTTGCGCTGAGCTATATTTACGGTATTGGAAGAAACCGGGCAGCCGATATCTTATCTCATACCGGGGTCAGCCCTGATACCAGGGTTAAAGATCTGACTGAAGATGAGCTCAGCCGGCTGCGCGAATTTATTGACAAAAATTACAACGTCGAAGGAGACCTGCGTCGTGAAGTAGCGCTGAATATCAAACGCCTGGTCGAAATCGGCTGTTACCGCGGCATCAGGCATCGCCGCGGCCTGCCTGTCCGGGGACAGAAAACAAAAAACAATGCCCGGACTCGCAAAGGGCCGCGCAAAACTGTCGGTGTTCGCCGCAAGAAATAAACCGACCCAGAAGGGAGGAACTGAAAAAAATTGGTTAAGAAGAAAACTACCCGCACCAGGCGCCGGGAAAGAAAAAATATTGAGCAAGGGGTTGCTCATATTAAGTCGACTTTCAACAATACTTTTATCAGTATAACTGATGTCGACGGAAATAGTATTTCATGGTCCAGTGCCGGCAATGTGGGCTTCAAGGGATCCCGTAAATCGACCCCCTTTGCCGCGCAGCTTGCCGCTGAGGCGGCGGCCAAAGTGGCGATGGAACACGGTATGAGGCAGGTAGAAGTATATGTGAAAGGACCGGGAGCCGGTCGTGAAGCGGCCATCCGTTCTCTACAGGCAGCCGGCCTTGAAGTGAATGCTATAAAAGATGTTACCCCGATACCGCACAACGGATGCCGTCCGCCAAAAAGGCGGAGAGTTTAGAAATATAAGATCGAAGGAGGTGCAAACTGAACCGATATGGGACGTCATACAGATGCAGTTTGTCGCTTATGCCGCAGAGAAAAAGATAAGCTATACCTGAAAGGGGATCGCTGTTATACTGATAAATGCGCAGTAGTGCGCCATGCTTACCCGCCGGGAGAGCACGGCCAGGGCCGCCAGAAGTTTTCGGAGTACGGCCTCCAGCTGCGTGAAAAACAGAAAGCACGCCGTATTTATGGAGTGCTGGAAAGACAGTTCCGCCGTTACTTTAAAGAGGCTGATCGCCGCAAAGGAGTAACCGGTGAAATTTTGCTTCAGCTTTTGGAAAGCCGGCTCGATAATGTTGTTTACCGTCTCGGACTGGCCAGATCGCGTTCTGAAGCGAGACAGCTGATCAATCACGGCCATTTCCAGGTCAACGGGCGCAAAGTTGATATACCTTCGTACCTGACCAGGGCCGGCGATGTGATTGCCGTGCGGGAGAATAGCAGGAGCAAGCCTGTTTTTAAACAGATTACCGAAGCCAGAGAACAGCAGGGTGTGGTGGAATGGCTGGATGTGGATCATGAAAAAATGGAAGGACGGGTAATCCGTATTCCACAGCGTGATGAGATTGATGTGCCGGTTACCGAACACCTGATCGTGGAGCTTTATTCACGGTAATTGAAGAAATGTGCACCCTCAATATATCAAGCAAGGAGGGTAAAAGAGATAAGTTATGATTGAAATTGAAAAGCCGAAAATAGAGTATGTCAAAAAAGACGACCAGAACAATTACGGCTGTTTTGTAGTCGAGCCACTGGAGAGAGGTTACGGCATAACCCTTGGTAATGCCCTGCGCAGGATACTGCTGTCTTCCCTGCCGGGAGCGGCAATAACCAATGTCAAGTTTGACGGAGCCCTTCATGAATTTTCCAATCTGGCCGGGGTTCTTGAAGATACGATAGAGATAATTTTAAATTTAAAAGCCGTATCCTTAAAAATACACTCGGACGAGCCGCAGACCTTAATTATCGATACAGACAAGGCCGGTTCCGTGAAGACCGGGGATATTAAAGCTCCTTCAGATGTGGAGATTCTTGATGAAGATCATCATATCTGCACTCTTGAAGAGAATACCAAGCTTTATATGGAGATGACTGCCCAGAATGGGCGTGGTTATGTGCCGGCTGAAAGGAACAAACTTCCGCAGCAGCCCATCGGGGTTATTCCCGTCGATTCAATGTTTTCTCCAATCCGTAAAGTAAACTACCAGGTCGAAAACACCAGGGTCGGACAGATTACTGACTTTGATAAGCTGACTCTAGAAGTATGGACTGACGGTAGTATCAGGCCTGATGAAGCGGTTACTCTCGCAGCTAAAATTTTGCAAACTCATATCGCTCTTTTTGTCAACCTTACCGAGCAGGTTGATGATGTAGAGATAGCTTCCGACCGGCAGGAAGAAGACCGCGAGCGCAAGCTTGACATGACCATTGAAGAACTCGATCTTTCGGTTCGCTCCTATAACTGCCTGAAGCGGGCGGGTATTAACACGGTGGGCGAACTGGTTAAAAAGACCGAGGAAGATATGATGAAAGTACGCAACCTGGGCAAAAAATCGCTTGAAGAAGTGGAGCAGAAGCTTGATGAGCTGGGCTTCGACTTCACCAAAAGTGGAGAGTAAGCCTGCAAGGAGGATAAAATAAAGATGCCATACCAGAAATTAAGTAGGAAAAGCGGCCCCAGGCGAGCCCTGCTGCGCGGCCTGGTTACTTCCTTTTTAAGAACAGGCAGTATTGAAACTACCGCTGCCCGGGCCAGAGCGATCCGTCCGCTGGCTGAGAAGATGATTACCCTCGCCAAGCGGGGAGATCTGCATGCTCGCCGTCAAGCGCTTGCCTTTTTATTGGATGAAGATGTGGTAACGAAACTGTTTGAAAAAATCGGTCCGAAAATGGAAGGCCGTGACGGTGGTTATACGCGGATTGTCCGGAAAGGACCGCGCCGGGGAGACGGTGCTCCAATGGTTATTTTGGAGCTGCTCACCGACTGATAAATTATGACCGTATGTTCAGAAGTATCAATTGAAGCCAGAGCTGTTGATTTCTCTTATCCAGGCGAAGAGGATTCCTCTGGAGCTGCTCTTTCCGGGATCAATCTTGCCCTGAAACGGGGAGAATATATTGCCCTGATCGGCCCAAATGGTTCCGGAAAAACTACTTTATTAAAGCTTTTTAATGCCCTCCTCACTCCCTCTTCAGGAGAGGTTCTTGTCGAGGGCCTTTCTACGAGTGAAGAAGAAAATTTACCGGAGATCCGCCGCCGCTGTGGTATGATTTTCCAGAATCCTGACAACCAGCTGGTAGCAACAACGGTTGAAGAAGATATAGCTTTTGGGTTGGAGAATTTAGCTCTGCCTTCGGCTGAAATAAGGGTAAAAGTTCAGCATACTGCCCGTCTTCTCGGTCTTTCTCACCTGCTCAGACAGCCCCCGCACCTGCTTTCCGGGGGAGAGAAACAGCGAGTGGCCATTGCTGGCATATTAGCTATGGAACCAGACTTTATTCTCATGGATGAGCCGACGGCGATGCTCGATCCGGCCGGACGGAGGGAAGTGCTTAAAACAGTAGCTGAATTGAACCGCCGCCGCGGCCTGGGAATAATTCATGTGACCCATTCCCCTGCAGAGGCTGCTTTAGCCGGCAGGGTAGTTGTCCTGGACAGCGGCCGTTTAAGAGAAGATGGTACTCCCAGAGAAGTGTTAACCGACCTTGCTCTGCTGCACGGTCTCGGCCTGCAGGGCACGGCGGCGGTAGAACTGGCCGCACTGCTTCGGGAAGACGGTTTCGCCCTTGATCCCCAGACACTTCACAGCCGGGAGCTGGTAGAAAGCCTATGTTTATTGGTGCCGAAAAATTAAGTCATACCTACATGCCCGGAGGGCCTTTTGCTGCCGAGGCGCTGCGCGATGTTTCATTCCGGATCGAAAAGGGAGAGATCGCCCTGATCATAGGGCCTTCCGGTTCCGGCAAATCGACTCTGATTCAGCACCTGAACGGGCTGCTGATGCCTACTTCCGGTTTGGTCATTTTTGAAGGCCGGCCCATTGGCAGGGATAAAAAGGAGCTGCTTCTCCTGCGCCGCCGGATCGGGCTGGTTTTCCAGATGCCCGAGGAGCAATTTTTTTCAGAAACCGTTTTTGACGAAGTGGCCTTTGCTCCACGTAACCTGGGCCTGGATGAGGAAGAGGTTGAAGATAAAATCTGCAGTGCTTTAAAACGAGTGGGGCTGCCAGCCGCTGAATACAGAGGCCGTCACCCTTTTCATCTCAGCTCCGGTCAGAAGCGCCTGGTGGCTATTGCTGCAGTTTTGTCCCTTCAACCGGAAGTCTTGATTCTTGATGAACCGACTGCCGGGCTTGATCAAGCCGGTCGGCGAAATCTCTTTAAACTTCTGGCTGCTTTTAACCGCAAGGAAGGGCTGACGGTTATTGTATCCACCCATCATCTGGAAGAAGTGGCTCCCCTGGCCGACAGGGTCCTCGTCCTGCAGGAAGGGCGTCTGGTCATGGAGGGTTCCGCAGCAGAAGTTTTCGGCCGCAGAGATGAACTTTACCGCCTCGGGATGGCCCTGCCGGAGGTAACAGAGATCATGTACGACCTGGCCGCGGAAGGTCTGCCCGTTAATACGGCCGTGTACAGTCTGAAAGATGCACGGCGGGAACTGATCAGGCTGAAAGAGCGTGAAAGCCAATGAACCGCAGTATAACCCTGGGGCAGTACCTGCCCGGTGAAAGTCCTGTTCACCGGATTAACCCGCGGATTAAAATCCTTGTCCTGATCACCCTGTTGATTCTCCTGTTCAGCATCCGTACTTACGGCGGGCTGGGGGCAATGTTTTTGGCCGCCGTTGGGCTTTATGCCGTGGCCGGAATACCGGTCCGCTACTTTTTACGCGGATTGAAGCCGGTGGTCTGGATTTCCGTATTTGCCCTGGTCATCTATCTTTTTTTTACCAGCGGGGGAGTGGTTCTCCTGCGGATCGGACCGGTGACCGTAGAATCTGCGGGGCTCCAGCAGGGCTTTTTCATAGTGATTCGCCTGTTTATCCTGGTTCTTTTTTCCCTGCTGGTCACTTTGACCACAACCCCGCTGGCGCTGACCGGAGGGATGAGCAGTTTTCTAAAACCGCTGCGGGTGTTCGGCCTGCCAACCGATGAAGTAGCAATGATTATGGCTGTAGCCCTGCGCTTTATTCCCACCCTCATGGAGGAGAGCCAGCGCCTGATGCGGGCTCAGCTGGCCAGGGGGGCAGATTTCGAAACGGGATCCCTGTTCCGCAAGGCGAAAAACATGGTTCCCCTGATTGTGCCCCTTTTTGTCAGTGCATTCCGCCGGGCAGACGAACTGGCCCTGGCCATGGAGGCCCGCGGTTTTCGCATTGGAGCCCGGCGGACCAGCCTGCATGAAGACATTATAACCGCCGGGGACTGGACCGTCCTGGCCCTGGTCCTCGCCATGCTGGCTGCTGCCCTGGTACTTGGTTTGTAGCAAGCCAATTTAACCAGGCCCGTCCTCGTCCTGTTTGAAGTTTAACTCATCTGCCGTAATGCCTGTTAATGAGTGACTGAGCGCAATTCCATAATGGATGGAGAGAACATGGGCAATATTCTGATCCGCATAAGTTATGACGGCACCGGCTACAGTGGCTTCCAGATCCAGGCCAATGCACCGACGGTCCAGGAAACGGTTGAGCGGGCTCTGCAGGTAATCTACAAGGAGCCGATCAGGATCATTGCTGCCGGCAGGACTGATGCCGGTGTACATGCCCGCGGGCAGGCTGCCAGCTTCAGGGCTCCCTTCCGGATTGCTCCTGCCAGGCTGCCTTATGCCCTTAACGCCGTTTTGCCCTCGGATATAGTGATAACCGGGGCCAGGGATGTGCCCGATAATTTTCATGCCCGCTATGACGCCAGGCGAAAAATATACAGCTATACTATTGATCGGGCCCCTTTCCCGCAGGTTGCCAGAAGACTCTACAGCCTGCACATGTCTGACCGGCTGGACATGGGCCTTATAAGGGCAGCGGCCGGTTGCCTTGAGGGAACCCATGATTTTAAAGCTTTTCAGGCGGCTGGCAGCCC
>OMKS01003916.1_pt1 | contig 11549 bp, 13 predicted proteins | sample 1674721 | NCBI WGS metagenome assembly OMKS01 (sample SAMN06264996, study PRJEB25208) | sediment metagenome | isolation source: hot spring sediment | place: USA: California | collected 2014-09-02 | reverse complement strand
TCCTTCCGGTAATTGATGTCTTGTGTTTTGTCTAAAATACATCAACTTGACGTAAAAGCAAAACGAAAAAGAAAGAAACCAAAGATGGGCTTGCCGCGAGATTCGGCAGAGGTGTTTTAACAGGCTGCTATTAAAATAATTTTTTGGCCGTTTTTTCCAGCGCGTCTTTTAATTTTGTCGCGTCGCCGGATTGGGCGAGCGCGCGGATATCGGCCAAAGTTTTTTCGTAAAGCGCGATTATTTTGGCGGTATCAGGATTGCGCGTGATGATATCAGCGTAAAGCTCGGGACTTTCGGTAAAAACTTTTTTGACGATTTCAATTTTTGCCCTTAGGGCAGGAGTAGAAAATCTGTCTAGTTCTTCCGGTGGCGTCTGAGTGGCGGCAATGGTCATGCCCAGAGAAATGGTATGCAGGTGATTGAGCACCTGGACGATGGCCATCATTTTATCGTGATGCGCGGGATCAGTTTCAAAAACATTATAGGTATTATTTTGGAAAAGCTCTTTTATCCAAGTAAGCCACTTTGTCCCGCGTGCCGGGCACAGGATAATATTTTGTCCGGAAAAATCCTGCATCTGCGGTCCGAAAAGAGGATGGCAGCCGATGACTTCCGCGCGCGTATGCGCCAGCATCATCTCCACCGGTTCTTTTTTGAGCGAGGTTAAATCCATCAGGAGTTTATCTTCGTCCAGAAGTGGCCCCACCTGCTTGATAACTTCATTGGTGGCGGCAATAGGCACGGCCACAACGATAACGTGGCAAAGTTTGGCAATGTCTTTTATGCCCAGTGGTGTTTTTCGGCCGCAGATATGCACGGTGGTATTTTCTTTTTGCATTAAACCGGCCAGCCAACTGCCCATGCCACGCGTGCCGCCGATTATGCCTACGGAAATGTTATTCATTGGCAATTGCCCTTTGTCTTAACAAATGATCGGCCAGTACAATACAAACCATTGCTTCGCAGACCGGCACTATTCTGGGTATTACACAGACATCATGCCTGCCGCCGATTTCAATTATTTTTTCTTTCCCTTTTGTGTCCAATGTTTTTTGCGCATGGCCGATAGAGGGTATCGGTTTGCAGTGAACGCGCAAAATAATATCTTGCCCCGTGGTGATTCCCGCGAGAATGCCGCCGGCATGATTGGTCTGAAAACCTTTTTTATTCATCTGGTCGTTTACTTCGGAGCCAGCTTTTTGGCTGACCGCGCAGCCGTCGCCCACTTCCACCGCCTTAACCGTGCCGATGCTCATCAGCGCTTTGGCCAAATCCGCGTCCATTTTGTCGAAAACCGGCTCGCCCAATCCGGCCGGAACATTACGCGCGATGATTTCCACAATGCCGCCCAATGAATCGCCGTCTTTGCGCGCCGCGGCAAGCTTTCCTTCCATGGCGGCAGCGGCCTTTTTGTCCGGGCAAAAAAGAGCATTGGCGCGTACCTGACGAAGCAGTTCTTTGCCCGCCGGGATTTTATTCCGGTCGATTTCAATACCGCCGATGGCCACAGTGTAAGCCAGCACTTCCATACCGGCACGCGCGATAACTTTTTCCGCGACCGCTCCCGCGGCCACGCGCGCGACAGTTTCTCTGCCGGAGGCGCGTCCGCCGCCTCGCCAATCGCGCCGGCCGTATTTTTCCCAATAAGTAAAATCGCCTTGTCCGGGGCGGAAAACATCTTTTAATTTGAGATAGGCGGAAGAATCAGCGTCGGCGTTTCTGATCAAAAGAGAGATAGGCGTGCCGGTGGTTTTGCCTTCGAAGACTCCGGAGAGAATTTCCACCTTGTCCGCTTCTTTTCTTTTGGTGGAAGAAATTACTTTTGACGGCCGTCTTCTGTCGAGCGCCGCCTGAATATCCGCCTGAGCGAGAGTGATGCCCGGCGGGCAGCCGTCCACGATTGCACCTAAACCCGCGCCGTGCGATTCCCCCCAGGTGGTGACACGAAAAATACTGCCAATGGTATTTCCGGACATAATATCTCCTGCAGAAAATTTTTATCTCAACTATTTGTTTGTTTTTTTAAGTATCATAATTAATTTGCCGGATTCCACCAGGTATTGATAAATATCCTCTCCGACCTTCACAATATTTTTGTTCGCTGTTTCCACCGTGTAATCCGCCGCTTTTTCATAAAGCGGATACCTTTCATTAACCATTTTTATCGTTTCTTCCACGATATTCCAGTCTGTAAACTGCGGGCGGATTACCGCCTCCGGCCTTTCGCCGTTCAGCCTGCTGACAATATTATTTAGCGGCGCGTTGAGCCAGACCAGAAATCCGTTTTTTTTCAGTGAGGAAATGTTTTCCTCATCTAGCACAACACCGCCGCCCGTGGATATTACACAGGCTGATTGATTCTCAAGCGACTGTACCGTTTCTTTTTCTCTGGCGCGAAAGAAATCCCAGCCGTGCTTGGCGACAATATCCGCTATAGACATGCCCACTTTCTTTTCCACCAGTGTGTCCGTGTCAAAGAAAGGCAAATTAAGTTTGAAGGCCACGTGCTTTCCGACGGTGGATTTACCGGTGGCGCGATAGCCGATCAGGACAACATTCATATTTTACTCAATTCATCCCAGAATTCAGGGAAAGATTTATCCACGCATTTTTTATCACTTATTCCTATTCCGGGCACGACCAAAGAGGCAATAGCAAAACTCATCGCGATACGGTGGTCGTTATAAGTTTTGATCTCCGCCGGCTTCATCTTTCCCCCGGTGATAATAATTCCGTCTTCGGTTTCTTTGGCTTTAATGCCCACACGGGTTAATTCCGTGGCCATCGCCGCCAGGCGGTTGCTTTCTTTGATGCGCAGATGTTCCACGTTGGTAATCGTCGTTTTGCCCTGGCGAAAAGCGGCAAGCATGGCCAGTGTGGGAACCATATCCGGCATGTCATTGAGATCGAAAGTGAAATCACCTTTGGCCAGGCTGCCTCCCGTTACTTCCACCCAGTCTTCCTGCGACTCCACGCGGCAGCCAAGTTCTTCAAAAATATTAAGCAGGCGGATGTCGCCCTGACGGCTCACGCGGTTTATGCCCATTACACGGATGGGACGCTGCAGAATTGCCGCGGCCAGAAAGAAATAAGAAGCGCTCGAGGCGTCTCCTTCCACGCGGTATTCACGTCCCTGATAAGAATTTCCGCCTTTTGCTGTGTATTTGTTTTTTTCCAGCTCAATTTTTACGCCGAAATCCCGCATGACTGCCAGGGTCAAATCAATATAGGGAAGCGATGCGACGCGCCCGCGCAATGTAAGCTCAATGCCCTGCTCGGTGTAGGGCGCGCAAAGAAGCAGAGCGGAAACATACTGAGAGCTTTCCACGTCCTTAAGCGATATTTTGCCGCCGTCAAGTCCGCTGGCGTTTATCGTAACGGGCGGGCAATTGTTGGTGCAGGTAATATTTACCCCCATTTTTTTTAACGCTTCGGCAAGCGCGCCCACCGGCCGCTCGCAAAGACGCTTTTCTCCGGTTAAAACATATTCGCCTTCACCCAAACACACCAACGCCGTGAGAAAACGCAGCGCCGTGCCGTTGTTGCCCAGAAAAATCTGCTGGCCGGTGTTTGCCAGTTTTCCCGCCGTGCCGTTTACATACAAGCCGCCGGATACGGAGACAATCTGCGCGCCCAGAACGCGCAGGCCTTTCATCAAATAATTTGTGTCTTCAGAAATCAGGGGATTGCTGATGAAAGAATTATCACGCGCCAGCGCGGCGGCGATAAGCGCGCGCTGTGTCAGGCTTTTGGAACCGGGCACGCGCACGACTTTAGGCGGTGCAGTCATAGATAAATTATCGTTCTCCAAGATTAGTAAGCCTTTCCAAAACTATTTTTTTCATTAATGCCACGGGCGGCTCTTTTTTTGTCCATAACCTTAACTGCTCGGCGCCCTGGTGAACAAACATATCCGCGCCGGAAAAAACCCGGCAGCCCTGCGCCGCGGCATCGTTTAATAACTTTGTATTCAATGGATTGTAGATAACATCCATAACATATTTGTAATTTTTTAGCACGTCTTTCGGCGCGGGTGATCTTAAAATATGAGGGTGCATACCAACAGACGTTGTGTTGATCAGGCCATCGGCTTTAAGTTTGGATATTTCGGAAAGCGGATAAAAAGGGCAGCCGAAATGTTTGGCAATAATTTTTGCCTTTGATAAAGTACGATTTACTAAAACCGGCAGGCCGCCTTCTCTGATGATTCCGTAAGCGGCCGCGCGCGCCGTTCCGCCCCCACCGGCAATAACAAAAGTTTTTCCTTTTATCGCCATTTCTTCTTTGAGCGTCATGATGATGCCCATCCAGTCGGTATTGGCGCCGGTCAATTTTCCTTTGTTGTTGATTATGGTATTTACCGCGCCGATTTCTAAAGCGTCTTTGTCAATATCATCGAGATACCGCATGACCTCAACTTTAAAGGGAATAGTTACGCTGGCGCCGCGGATGTTCAATGCTTTCATGCCGCGTATGGCATCATCCAAATCTGAAACGCAGCAGGCGCTGTAATTTTCATTAATATTCATTTCGTGTAACGCGGCGTTATGGATTAAAGGGGATAAGCTCTGCGCCACCGGATTGCCCAGCAAAATAAAATTTTGCGGTTTCGCGGCGCGTAACTTTGCTTGGGATTTTTTCATTTTTGCGCCAAGTATTTTATTAAGAGAGTTCATATCACCAACTGTTAGTTGTCCCGGCGCGGATTGCCCCCGCGGCGAAAGTGTCGCAAAACCCAGGAAATTTCCTATTTGCGTACCGGCAATGCGGCTGATATGACCTTTTTCTCCCATGCACAGGGCGATGATGTTTTGCGACTTTTTGCGCGCGTAAGGGATCAGGCTAAGCACTCTAAAATTATCTTCATGATCATTCGCGTATGTTACTATCTTTACCACGGCCGGTTTTTCCTTGGCGCAGCTCTGAAATATCTCTTTTAATTTAGCCAGCGACGGTGTCTTTTTAACGTCATGATAAGAGATAATAATTTTTGTTTTATTGCCTTGCCGCGCGCATAAACTTTTTAACTGCCCGATGACCTTTTTGCCTTCCGCCAGTTCTATGTCGATAAAATCAGCGCCCAGGCTTATTGCTTCTTTCAGTATGCTTATTTTTTGCGATTTGGTCTTTGCGGATGCAGTTTTGCCTTTTTTCCCCGCTTTAAGCGCCTCTTCTTTTTTGCGGCAGGTCACTATTATTTTTACACCAGGCGAAACGCGGCGGGCGGCGCTGATTAATTGCCGCAGATTGCCGCTCGCGATCAAATCCATTCTCAGCTCGACGCAATCGGCCGCAAGAGCGCCTTTTTGCGCAGCGCGCAGCGCTTCTTTATTTGTGGATGATGTTATGGGAACGCAAATCATAATCTTTCACGGCCTTTCGGATATGAACCTAAAACCCGGAGTAATGTCGTTTTTTCTTTTAGTTCTTTAAGACACGAACGAGAACGTTCATCATTAATATGACCGAGCATATCCACAAAGAACAGATATTCCCAGAGCCTTTCTTTGACCGGATGAGACTCGATTTTGGCAAGATTAATATTGCGGCTGGCGAAAGAGTCGAGCGCGCGATGCAACGCTCCCGGAGAATCGGGCGTGGCAAAAATGAGAGATGTTTTATCATCGCCTGTTGGTTCGCTTTCTCCCCGGCCGATTACCAGAAATCTGGTCATGTTTGAGGAATTATCTTCGATGCCTTCCGCAAGAATGTTTAACCCGTAAATATTCGCGGCCAGCGCGCTGCCGATGGCGGCCTCGTCCTTTTTGTCGCGAACCATCTGCGCCGCCGCCGCGGTACTGTCCGCTTCGGCGAGCACGCAGTTGGGCAAGTTGGTTTTTAGCCAAACCTGGCACTGTGCCAGCGCGTGAGGGTGCGAATATATTCTTTTAATATCCGCGATGTTTTCCGCGGATGAAATCAGACATTGGCTGATGCGCAGATAAATTTCCGCGCGTATTTTTAAAGACGAGGTAATTAATCTGTCCAGGGTGATGTTTACCGAACCCTCCAGCGAATTTTCCACCGGAACGACGCCCCAATCTATTGTCTGCTTTTCCACTTCATCAAAAACGCGCGCGATTCCTGTCTGCGGAAAAAAACGGGAAGACTGGCCGAAGTGCAGACTTGCCGCCAGGTGGGAAAATGAGGCTTCCGGTCCCAGAAAGGCGACGGTCGTGGGTTTTTGCAGGCCGCGGGACGCGGAAATTATTTCCCGGAAAATTGAAGTTACCGCATCCTGACGCAGGGGACCGTCATTCAATTCCTGCAGGTATCCGTGAACTCTGGCTTCCTGGGCGGGATCATATACGTCTATTCCGTCTTCTCCTTTTACTTTCCCTATATCCAGGGATATTTGGGAGCGTTCATTCAAAAGACGGATAATTTCCCGGTCTTTTTCCTTCATTTTTGTTCTCAGTTCTTCCAAGCGTTTACGCGTCATAATTTCATCTCCTCAATGACTTCGCCGATAATCTCTTTGTCCACTCCTCCATTGATAAAAGGCATGCCTATTTTCTTTAACAAAACAAAATGGATTGTGTCACCCTTTTTTTTCTTATCCATTTGCAGGCGGTTTATGATTTCCCCCGCCGGTAGAAAATCGGGAATCTTTGTCGGCAGGTTCGCCAGCCTGATAATCTCCTCAATACGCGTTGCTTCCCCGGCATCAAGATAATTCTTTTTCGCGGAAATACGCGCGGCGGCAATCATGCCGAGTGCCACTCCTTCACCGTGTGATAGTTTATAATCAGATACCGCTTCCAGAGCGTGCCCCAGCGTATGACCGTAATTAAGAATCCGCCGCAGCCCCTGCTCGTGTTCGTCTATTTCCACAATGGATTTTTTGATGCGGCAGCAGCCCTCCACAATATTCAGCAAAAGCGCCAGATCTTTTTGCTTTACCGCTTCCATGTTTTCTTCCAGAAGGGCGAACATTTTTTCGTCGTCGATAATGCCGTATTTGATGATTTCCGCCAGCCCGTTGTTGAATTCTTTTGCCGGCAGGGTGTCCAGGAAACTCAAATCCGTAAAAACCGCCGTCGGTTGATAAAAAGTCCCCAGCAAATTTTTACCCGAAGGCAGGTCGATTGCCGTCTTGCCGCCGATAGAGCTGTCTACCTGCGCCATGAGCGTTGTCGGAATCTGCACGTAAGGCACTCCGCGCATGTAGGCGGAAGCGATGAAGCCGGTCATGTCGCCCACAACGCCGCCGCCCAACGCAACCAGACAGGTTTGCCGGTCAGCGCCGAATTTCAGCAGTTTATCGGCAATATCCAAAACGGTGCCGATATTTTTGGAACCCTCTCCCGCGGGGAAGTCAATCAAATCGGTATTGAGGCCGGCGTTTTTTAATACAGCGAGAAAGTTATCGCCGTGAAGACGCGCGACATTGTCATCCGTGATAATCACATGTCTTTCCGCTTTGTGGTTTTTGGCAATCAATAGCGCGATTCTGTCGGCGATCCCGCTACCTATGCGGATTTCATAAGAAGACAAATATTTTCTATCGAGGTTTACTTTCATTAACCGCATATAAGCGCTCCTTTTCTTAATGCCTGAGAACCGACGAAACAGCTCTCAGTTCGTCCATCAGTTGATAAAATTTTTCCGGCTTCAGCGACTGCGCTCCGTCACAGATGGCTTTTTCCGGATGAGGATGCACCTCCACCAGAATGCCGTCGGCGCCCACGGCGGCGGCGGCGCGCGCGAGCGGTATCACATATTGCCACTGGCCGGCGGCGTGGCTGGGATCTACAATTACGGGCAGGTGCGTAAGGCTTTTTAAAACAGGCACCGCGCTGATGTCCAGGGTGTTTCTTGTTGCTGTCTCGAATGTTCTGATGCCGCGTTCACAAAGAATTACATTGGGATTACCCGCGGCCAGAATGTATTCCGCCGACATCAGCAGTTCCTCTATCGTGGTCATCATTCCCCGCTTCAATAATACGGGCTTTGTCGCATGCCCGACTTTTTTGAGCAGCGGGAAATTTTGCACATTGCGCGCGCCGATTTGCAGAATATCGGCGTAAGATTCCACAAGGTCGACATCTGTTGAATTGACCACTTCCGTAATCACCGGTATGGATGCTTTGACGCGCACCTGCTCCAGAAGCTTAAGTCCTTCTTCTTCCATGCCCTGGAAACTGTAGGGCGAGGTGCGCGGCTTGTAAGCGCCGCCGCGCAGAATCTGCGCGCCGCCTTTTTTTACGATGTATGCCGCCTCGAGCAATTGCTCCTGACTTTCCACCGCGCAGGGCCCTGCCATCACCACGAATTCCGGACCGCCGATTTTTACCCGTCCCACGGTAACCATGGTGTTGCCCTGGTGAGATTCCCGGCTGGCCAGTTTGTAGGGCTTCAGAATCGGGATAATTTTTTCCACGCCTTCAAGGCGCTGGGCCTGTTTGATCCCTTCTTTTTGGCGCTCGTCACCGATCACTCCGATGATGGTGCGTTCGACGCCGCGCGACGGATGAGCCGTAAACCCGACGGATTCAATCCAGCGGATTACCTCCTCAATCTGTTTTTCCGTTGCCTGGCTTTTCATCACGATAATCATAATATCTTCCTCCTGAAATAAAAAAGGCCATGACGTCTTTTGCCGCCATAGCCTCATAAAAACACAAAAGCCATGGGCGGCCTATTTTGATCCACCCATGGCTGTTTTTTGGTTATGTTACCTTAAACTAGTCCTCGCACGATGGGCAGACCAATGCAAAATAGGTATAAAACCAGTAGCCGTAAAAATTGTTGATTGCATTTAGCTTTCTGTCCATCGACACGAACCTGTCCTTTGTTTGAACCTCATATAAACAAACAAAAAAAGTTTGTCAAGAAGAAATATTTTTGAATAACATTAAATTAATCATCTTTGTGTAGCTCTCTCGTTGCTGCGTCTGTCGCCTTTACGGCTTCACTTGCCGCTTCACCAATCTCCCTGGCTTTATCCAGCGCCGGCAGGGATTGCTCGGCGCCGCCGGTAACAACTTCGGTCAAAGGTTCAGAAAAATATTTAAACCAAAGGAAAATACCGGCGATGATGACGGCGATAATCAGCAACAGAGTCAATTTCGAGATGCCTTTATTGCTTTTCATGTTTTTGTTCTTCTTTTTACTTTATCTTTTATGCGGGATAATTTCCAGCCAATAATCGTCGGGGTCATTGATAAAGTAGATGCCCATAGCTTTGTTTTCAAAGCAGATACAGCCCATTTTTTCATGCAGAGCGTGCGCGGCGGCAAAATCATCAACTTTAAACGCCAAATGAAATTCGTTATCGCCCAGATTATACGGCTCGGTCCTATCGGCAAGCCAGGTCAACTCCAGCTGATGCGGCATTATGCCGTCGGAAAGAAAAACGATAACAAAGCTCTTATCCGGCGCTTCGTAGCGTTTAACTTCGGTAAGCTGCAGGGCGTCTTTATAGAAAGCCAAACTTTTTTCCAGATTCAGAACATTTATATTGTTGTGCGCAAAGGTAAATTGCATGAATATAATCCTTTCTTAAGGTTTAATCATGATTTTGATAGCCTGCGGGTCTTGAAGCTGGGCTTTAAAAGCTTGCGGTGCTTCTTCCAGAGGGAAAAAATGGGTAATCATTCCTTTGGCTTTGGCCTTGCCGCTTTTGAGCAGCTCTATCGCCGAGGGGAAGTTTCCGCCCAGGCAGCCGATCAGCGTGAGGTTTTTGGCAAGCACCGATATAGGGTCCCATTTAAGCGGTTCTTCATAAACGCCGACGAGCATTACTTTGCCCCCGCCGCGCGCGATGGCCACAGATTGGTCGAAGGTTTCCTGTTTGCCCGCGCATTCGATGACGGTGTTCACGCCGAGGTTACCTGTCGCCTCCATAATTATTTTCGCCGCGTCTTCTTTTGCCGCGTCAATTACCAAATCCGCGCCGCAGTTTTTCGCGGCGTCCAGGCGCGAGGGTCTTCTGCCGCTGGTCAGAACCTTCGCCACGCCCATGGCCTTGAGCACCTGAATAGAGTAAAGGCCGATCACGCCCAGGCCGATAACGGCAACAACTTCGTCTTCTTTGGGCTGAGCGCGGTTGATGGAAAAATAGGAAATGGAAAGGGGCTCCACTGACGCTCCGTCTTCGTAAGTCAATTCTTCCGGCAGGGGAAAAACGTTGCGCCCCAGCGCGGCAAAAGGCACATGAACATATTCGGCCATCGCGCCGGGAAGCTGATAGCCCAGAAGCGCCATATCGGAACAGCGATGCGATTTGCCTTTCTGACACCAGTAACACTTTCCGCAGGGGGAAAACCCCACCGCCGTAACGCGCGTGCCGGGTGTAATGCCTTGAACCGCGGAGCCGACTTCAACAATATCGCCGCTGAATTCATGTCCGAAGATCGTGCCTTTGCCTTCATCGCGTTTGTAAACATGCAAATCGGAGCCGCACACGCCGCACAGCTTTACTTTGATAATAACTCCATGTGGTTCGCAGACAGGTTCGGGAATGTCTTGCACTTTGATATCTTTTTCGCCGTACAGCACAGCCGCTTTCATATTTTACTCCAAATTTATTTTATTCTTCTTACTTCGACGGTCTTTTCCAAGCCTCTTACTTCCAGATAATATTTCCCGTCTTTTTGGGTGATTTCCACTTCCGGATTAACGGCAAAATGGTGCACGAACTTAGCTTCGCTTTGGCGCCATTTCTGGCCGTCGGTAAGCTCAAAAATTGTGTTGCTGTTTTTGAAGCCCTTGAATTTTCCTTTTATCGTGCCTTTGGATATGACAATTTTTTTATCTTCCATCGAACACCTCCCCCGCGCCGGAGAATAAAGCGCGGCAGACGTTAAGTTTTCTTGACGTTCATTTTGTCGCGGATGGTAATATCAATAATTTTTATGGCATCTTTTCATATCATCATTTCTGGTTGATCGGCCATAGCTAATTCTTCCAGTTGTGCTCTCCTGGGGCGATAAAAAAACATGGCCAGGGCAGATACAACTATAAAGGTGTATAGGGTCTGATAATCTGCGCCGATTAAAAACAGCACCAGCCCGTATATGGCGATACTTACAGCCAATGCCAGAGAAATCATTACGGCTAGCGTATATTTGGTAACAAAAGGAGGCTGATTTATTTGTGTGTTATATTTCAATAGTTCCGCTGAAACGCCGGTGTTTTTAGAGTTAATAATGAACTTTCTTAAAAAGTGCGCCAGAAATAATTCTATAATGGAAATACCATAGAGAATATTGCGCAAAAGCTCCAGCGGAAAATCCTCTCCCATGTAAGGTTTTATTTCCTCGCCTGTGGCATGGGCGACAAAGAGATAAATCAGCAATGAGCCCATTAAGGCCGCCCAGGTAAGCCAAAGTGTTCTCATTCCTTTTTTAATTGCGGCTTTATCCGTTTCGTTGAACATTTCTTGACCCCCCTTTTTTATCGATTATCTTTGAGAAAAGAAAACAAGTCAAGCGCGATACCATTGTTTTGAGCATAAAAAAGTTGGGTACTCTCAACCTTTTAGCGCAACACTTGTCGGTATACATCACAAGGTTTTTCCCAGTTCAAGATTTTTCTCGGTCTCC
>OMKS01003915.1_pt1 | contig 11551 bp, 8 predicted proteins | sample 1674721 | NCBI WGS metagenome assembly OMKS01 (sample SAMN06264996, study PRJEB25208) | sediment metagenome | isolation source: hot spring sediment | place: USA: California | collected 2014-09-02 | reverse complement strand
AGGTGATGCGTATGCCGGGATCAAAATAATGTGATGAAATAAGGTTAAAACCCTGGTAGCCACTCGAGGAAACACCGTAAACGTAGAGGGTCGAACCGGGTGCCATGCCTTTTGCCCTCGGATCGCGGTTGCCGGCACCCATAATGGTTCCTGCAACATGATCGCCATGATTGCCATTGTTCCATGTGATATATTGTGCTCCTATCCTGCCTTGATAATCAACATGCGGGCCAATGATCCCGTCGTCCTGAAGCATTATGTTTACGCCGGAACCGTCGTATTTGCGACCCAGTGGGTGAGGATTGTTGATGGCAGTAGATCTGTGGAGGGTCGTACCAGTATAGTTATCCGGCTCAGCAGGAGGATCAATGGGTTCAATAAACTGTATTTCGGGTAGCGAAGCCAGCCAGTTAATCTGGTCAACAGGCGCCGAAACGAGCATGTAACCGGGAATAATGCCAGATTCAACAAATAGAATGTCTTTTTCAGAAAGCTTGCTGATTACCTCTTGCTGTTGAACAGGTTGAAAGTGATGTACCAAAAGTTTGATCCGGTTTTCATCTCTCAGGGCGTGTTCAGGATAATTTCCTGTGAAAAGGTCAAAATCGAGTTTGTATTCGGGTTTGATCTCTATCACGGCACGGGCATTCATCCGGAGCAGAAGCCCGGCATCGGCAGTACTGCTGATAGCTGCATAGTATGCCATTTCGGGAAGGTAGTCAAGAAGCGTAATGCCGGCATTGGCCATGGTTTCACGATTTTCAGTGTTGGGAATCTCACTGAACTGGATGAGGCGGAAAAGGAGATCACCGCTAGCAGCCAAAGTGGGAAAATCATTTACAAATTGCTGAATGTTTTCGCTAACAGGGTATGAACCGGTTTGAAACAAAAGATTGTAACTGGTGATGTTTTCTTTGAAGTTTTCAGCAGTTCCTGAAAAGAAAAGGCCGCTGAAAAAAAGTGTGACGAGAAGGGTAAAAGTTGTTTTTTTCATTGTATCATGTTGTTTTTAAGTGATTTATGTTGTATTATCAAGGTAAATAATCGCTATCCGAATGCTGCAAAAATATAATAATAGCTGAACTACTTGACAAAATACTTTTAGAGATGTAGAATGCCGATTTTAAAAACCGGATACTACTTGCGCTGGTTCGGCTGGAAAAAAGGCTTAAACGTACTGGTATGAACTTCCATGCCCACTCAAAGAATCCTAAACCAAATGATGGCACTATAGCGGTGGTAAAAAATACTTATTTTTGCAGGCTACGAAACTTTATGCAGCCAACCTTAATGCTGCCATAAATCAAAATATACCGGCAAATCTCAAAGCCACCTGCAAAATGAAAGACGAAAAAATAATATATCCTGAAAGAAATCCCTTTTTTACCCGCGCATGTTGCCAGGAACCCGATCCTTATAAAAGAAACGAAAATATATTCAGCCATAGCTGCGCCAAACTCGATGTTACTAACTGGCTTGATCAAATACCTCTGCCACCCGGCCAGCAACCCTTCGATTGCATTGAGGTGAGGTTTAAAAACAACCGCAAGGATTTTTTTCGCCTGCCTTTTGATATGGAACTTTTTGTGGGCGATATCATTGCTGTGGAAGCCTCTCCGGGGCACGACATCGGCATCGTAAGCATGAAGGGCGAATTGGTCAGGTTTCAGATGCGCAATAAAAATATTGATCCGGAAAAAAACGAAATAAAGAAAGTTTACCGCAAAGCCCGGTCGGCCGACATTGATAAATGGATTAGCGCTGTAAGCAGTGAAGAACACACCATATTTCGTACCCGCGAAATAGCAGATTCGCTGGGGTTGAAGATGAAAGTGAACGATGTTGAGTACCAGGGCGACGGTACAAAGGCTATTTTTTATTACACCGCCGAAGAACGGGTTGATTTCAGGGAACTGATCAGGCATCTGGCCGAAGAATTCCGGATTCGCATCGAAATGCGGCAGATCGGCGTGCGGCAGGAAGCCGGCCGCCTCGGCGGAATAGGCTCATGCGGCCGCGAGCTTTGTTGTTCTACATGGCTCACAGGTTTTCAGTCGGTTACTACAAATGCTGCACGAATTCAGCAGCTATCGCCAAATCCGCAGAAACTGGCCGGGCAGTGCTCAAAACTAAAATGCTGCCTCAATTATGAATATGCTGCTTACGTGGATGCCCTCAAGCACTTCCCCGACAACCAGATAAAACTCAAAACCCGCAAAGGTGAAGCGTTTTATCAGAAGTCTGATGTTCACAAAGGCCTGATGTGGTACTCGTATTTCAACGACCCAACGAACCTGCTTGCGCTGTCAATTGATAAGGTTAAGGAAATAATCGAAGACAACAGGAAAGGCAAGATGCCTGAAAAACTCGAAGATTTCGCCCAGAAAAAAGAACAAAGGGTGGAGTATGGCAACCTTGTTGGTCAGGATGATCTGACCCGCTTTGATCATAATAATTAATTGTTTTCTTAACCGTTATTGTATCGGATCAAGTAATAAGCAGGCGATGGAGGCAAAAAGCAGCAAACAGTTCAGGCGTAAGAAAATTTCGTTGCAATTTCTGATGATGGTATCGTTGTTATGGTTGATGCCAGCCTGCAGCAACGATGTTTTTTTTGAAGAGTTCAGAAAAACTGATGGGGAAACCTGGCACATGAACGAACTAAAAGAATTTCCGGTTTATATTAACGACACAGCAGCCACCTACAGGCTCATCTTTACCATCAGAAATACAAGTGATTACGAATACAGCAACCTGTACATTTTTTTCACAAGCATTGCTCCCGGACAAATGGTCACACGCGATACCATCGAATGTATGCTTGCCGACCGTTACGGGCGCTGGCTTGGCAAGGGTTTTGGCAAGATCAGGGAAAACAGGTTTTTGATAAAAGACAATTTGTTTTTCCCCGAAACCGGCGAATACCTTTTTACCCTCGAGCAGGCCATGCGCAACGAATCCCTGAAGGGAATTGCAGATGTGGGGTTGCGACTTGAAAAAACCGGATCAACACAATAAAACCAAAAACATGCACCATGGCTAAGCAAGCCGAAAAAAAAAGTAAATACAGAAAATATCTTATCCGTTTCTGGCTGATCTTTTCCTCCATCATCCTACTGGTTTTCATGCTTTTCTTTTCAATCTCAATGGGATGGATGGGTTTATGCCCAGTTTTGAAGAACTTGAAAATCCGCAAAGCAACCTGGCCTCCGAGATCATTTCAGCCGACCAGGAATTGCTCGGTAGTTATTTTATTGAGAACCGGATGAACATTCACTTCTCTGAACTATCGCCCAACCTGATAAACGCCCTGATAGCAACTGAGGACATCCGTTTCACAAAACATTCAGGCATTGATGTGCGGGCTTTTGCCAGGGTCAGCTACGGGCTGCTGACCGGAAAAAACATGGGTGGCGGTTCAACCATTACACAGCAATTGGCTAAAAATCTGTTTCCGCGTCAACCCAATCGTACTTTTATCGGCATGGTGTTTATCAAGCTCAAGGAGTGGGTTGTGGCTGTAAAGCTGGAACGCAACTACAGCAAAGAAGAGATCGTTGCCATGTACTTCAACACGGTTGATTTTGGCAGCCACTCCTACGGCATTAAGAGTGCTGCACGCACTTTTTATAACAAAGAACCCAACCAGCTTTCTGTTGATGAGGCTGCAGTATTGGTCGGTATTCTGAAAGCACCCACATGGTTCAGTCCGGTTCGTAATCCGGAACGAGCCCTGGAACGACGCAATGTAGTCCTGAGCCAGATGCACAAATACAATTTTATTCCTGACGAGGATTTTGAGGAATTCATTGAAATGCCTATTGATATGTCGAACTTCCGGGTGCAGGATCACATTGCCGGACTGGCCCCATACATGAGGGAATATCTGCGTATTATCATGCATGCCCGCCAACCTGACCCAGGGCGCTACGCCAGCCGCGAGCACTACCTGGAAGATTCAACGCGCTGGGCAAGCAACGACCTGCACGGCTGGATCCATAAAAACACAAAACCTGATGGTTCGCAATATAGTCTGTATAAAGACGGACTACGCATTTATACCACCATCAATGCCACCATGCAACGTTATGCTGAAGAGGCCGTTACCGAACACCTGTCGCTTGATATTCAGCCCGCATTTTTTCGCCACTGGCGTAATGAACCCAATGCTCCCTTTGATTTTGAACCGGAATTCGCCAAAGAGGAAATTGAAAAAATCATGGAAGCCTCAAAGCGCCGCTCCGACCGTTTCCGTAGCCTGCGCCAGGCAGGTGTACCGCAAGATTCAATTGATCTGAATTTCAACACACCGGTTTCAATGCGTATTTTTTCCTGGAAAGGAGAAATTGATACCGTGATGAGCCCGTTGGACTCAATCAGGTATTATAAGTTCTTTATCCGCGCCGGGCTGATGTCAATGGAACCGCAAACCGGCTTTGTGCGGGCTTATGTAGGCGGCATCAATTACAAACATTTTCAGTACGATCAGGTAACCATGGGCCGCCGCCAGGTTGGTTCTACTTTTAAACCATTTGTTTATACCCTGGCTATGCAGGAAGGCGACTACTCGCCATGCAGCCGTGTGCCCAATGTGCAGCAAACTGTTGTATTGCCAACAGGAGATATCTGGGAACCAAGAAACTCGTCGAGGTTCAAAGAAAATGAAATGGTAACACTCAAAGAAGCGCTGGCCAACTCCATCAACTGGATATCGGCCTTTCTGATAAAGCGTTATCCTCCTCAGGCTGTGATCACCATGATGAGGAAAATGGGAGTTAATGCCCCAATGGACCCGGTGCCGGCCATTTGCCTCGGAACTCCTGATATTTCGCTTTACGAAATGGTGGGCGCCATGAATACCTATGCCAACGAGGGTGTTTATGTGGAACCAATGTTTGTGACCCGGATCGAAGACAAACACGGAAATGTGATCAGCAGGTTCATACCCCAAACCCATGAAGCCATGAGCGAAGAAACCGCATGGCTCATGCTTGAGCTGATGAAAGGCGTTGTGGAAAGTGGTACAGGTATAAGGCTGCGACTAAAATATAAACTTAACAATCCAATCGCCGGAAAAACCGGCACCACACAAAGCAATTCTGATGGATGGTTTATGGGCATCACACCCGATCTGACCACCGGCGTTTGGGCTGGGGGTGAAGATCGAAGCGTGCGCTTCAGGTCTCTGGCGCTGGGCCAGGGCGCAAACATGGCGCTACCCATCTGGGCCTTGTACATGCAAAAAATCTATGCCGATACTACCCTGAATATTTCAATGGAAGATTTTGAACGCCCACTTCATGGCATAAATGTCGAAACCGACTGCGATAAATTTGAAATGCAGCAATGGCAGCAGCAAAAGCCGGTATTTTTTGATGATTTTTAAGAATGTTGCCGGTTATGATAACTGATAAAACTTTACACTGATCTTAAAAATTATATTTAAATTTGCCCCCTGCTTAATAAATCCTTAATTATACCTTTTATGAGAACCTTTACCCTACTAGCACTGGCACTCTGGCTTACTTTTGGCCTGACTACAAAAGTACACGCCCAGTATCCCGAATGGGACGACCCCAACAGCCTCCCCAAATGGATGACTCCCGAAGAAGAACTTCGCAAACACGAAATCGGGCTTGGATTCTTACCTACGTCTGTTCCAGGCGGCCCTGTAAGCAACATTGCTGAATTCGAAAGAATGGAAGCTGTATTGATCCGTTACCCGCTTGGTATTTCATTAAGTCTTGTTGCAGCAATGTCGCAACATGTAGTGGTCTTAACAATTGTAGCCAATCAAAGCACGCAAACCCAGGCTACGAACGCCTTTCAATCAGCCGGAGTGAACATGGCCAATGTGCAGTTTTTGGTTGCCGGCACCAACTCATACTGGACACGCGATTACGGCCCCTGGTTCATAGCAAATGGCGATGATGAAATTGCTATCGTTGATTTCCCTTACAACCGCCCAAGACCTCTTGATAATGCCATCAACGGCCATGTAGCCAATTTTATGAACGTTCCGCTCTTCGGAATGAATGTGGTTCACACAGGAGGAAATTATATGACAGATGGATTTGGAATTTCTGCCTCCACCGACCTGGTCTGGGAAGAAAACGGCAATAACCAGTCGTGGGTGCTTCAGCAAATGCAAAACTATCTAGGAATAGACACCTATCATGTAACGATGGACCCACTTGGCGATTACATCAAGCACATTGATTGCTGGGCCAAGTTTCTCGATGTAGATAAAATCCTGATTACAGAAGTGCCGTCCTCGCATCCCCGCTACTGGGCTTACGAGCAGATAGCAGATTATTATGCCAATCAGATTAGTGCTTATGGTACGCCATACCAGGTCTACAGAGTTTACTCACCCAATGGCCAACCCTACACCAATTCGCTAATTTTGAACCACCGGGTGTATGTCCCGATTATGAACTCAACACACGATGCGCCGGCCCTGGCAGTTTACCAGGAAGCCATGCCCGGTTATGAAGTGCTTGGATTTACCGGAAGCTGGCAATCAACCGATGCGCTGCACTGCCGCACCAAGGGCATTGCCGACAAAGGCATGTTGCGTATTTCCCACCTGCCGCTAACCGGCATTCATGAATACCAGCCACATTTTGAGATTGAAGCCGAAATAATTCCTTACAGTGGCGCTGCCTTATACGCTGATTCATTATTTCTGATCTATTCAGCCAACCAGGGAACCTTTGATACGGTAATGATGTCGCACGTGACAAATCATACATACGCAGGCCTGCTTCCAGTTAGCCTCGGCGACACAATCGTTTCTTATTATATCTCTGCTGCCGATCATTCGGGGCGCAAAGAAACCTTTCCTCTCATCGGGCCGGCCGGCGCAAGAAGCTTTGAAGTAATTCAGACTGTTCTACCGGGCGATGCCAATTGTGATGGGTTGATCAATGTGATAGATGTGATCGCAACGGTTAATTCTATTCTCGGAAACAATCCCGAGCCTTTCTGCCCTGAAAATGCCGACGTGAACGGCGATGGTGTTATAAATGTAATTGATGTGGTTGGAACCGTAAACATTATCCTCGGCGGTTGATGCGGGGGAGATGAATCCGATAATTTTTGCTAACAAAACCCGGTGTGTTTCATCACTCATTGGGTCCAAAACATAAATAAAAATGAAACAAAGATTGAATTTCTTGTTTGCCGGAATGGCAATGTTAATCACCTTGAACATCAGCGCGCAACAAGCTGTTAATAAAAACACCACCCTTTCCTACACCAGGCTAACCAGCGGGCTGAATGTTCCAACCTTTGAAGGTGGGCGAACCGATTTTGCCATGAACGATATCAACGACAACGGCCATGTTGATCTGATCTCCATCGGCGATCATGGTTCTCCCTGGATCAACTCAACCCAGCATGGCGTGATGGTCTGGTTCAACGACGGGCAGGGAAATTTTACCCTGCACATGAACGGCAACTTTGGATATGGCGGGATTGCCGTTGGCGATGTGAACAACGACGGCCTTAAAGATATTGGTTACGGAATGCACCATAATTATTCTTCAACCAATTTTGGGAACCAACTCATTGAAGTGGCCCTTGGCGACGGCACAGGATTGAACTGGACACCCTACGACCAGGGGCTGGCCACCAACGGCGAAACATGGGGCATGTTTGGAACCGATTTTGGCGACGTAAACAACAACGGTCTGCTCGATTTGGTGAGCATCTCATTTGGATGCTGTGCAGGCTTTCATGTTTATCTGAACCAGGGCGATGGTTCATGGATTCCCAGCTTTGGATTGCTGGGCAACAACTCCGACATGCTCATCCAGTTTGCCGATCTGAATAATAACGGCCACCTCGACTTTATTGCCGGCCATGCACTCGGCACAGCTTATTTTGGCGATGGCACAGGAAATTTTACCCAAAACGATAATGGACTGCCGTATTACGGCGAATCTGCCACCCGAAATGGTATTTCAGTTGGCGATGTGAACAATGACGGCAGCCATGGTTTCGCATTTATCAACAACAACGGGGGTGTTGAAGTGTGGGAGTTCGATGATGCCGCCAATACCTGGGTGAATTACTCCGGTAATTTACCCACTAGCGGATCCTTTCAATTAACGCAACTTTTTGATATGAATGCCGATGGTTTCACGGATGTAATGGCGTTTGGGAGCCGGACTTTTCAGCTATGGCTTGGCGACGGAACGGGCAACTGGACACCCGATGCTACCTTTCAAACCGATGCAACACCCGGAACAGCTCGTGCATTCAGGGTTGGCGGCGATTTGAACCAAAACGGGCATGGCGATATTGTTTTGCTGGCAAATGAAGGTTCGTGGTGGAGCTACCAAAATAAATTGTATGTTTACGCCGAAAACACAGTACCTGACGAATTATGGATCAGAAATCTATACCCAAAAGGACACGAGAAATTTTATCCTGGCTCGGTGAGATTTATTGAATGGGCTTCGGCTGTGCCGGATGCTGTGCCATCCTCAGTTAAAATTGAAATATCTCCGACAGGCACGGGTGGCCCCTGGAACCTCGTAGCCGACAACCTGCCCAACAACGGAAAATATCAATGGACGGTTCCGGATTTTGGATCGGACGATGTGTACTTGAAATTTACGGTAAGCACTGCCGGCGAAACTGTAAGCCATGTTTCTTCAGTGCCTTTCAGCATTTTGGGAACCACCACAATACTTCCCGGCGATGCCAACTGCGACGGCAGTGTTGATATGCTTGATGTGATCACCATTGTGAATTATATCATGGGCAGCAACCCTCAGCCTTTCTGCTTCGAAAATGCCGACACCGACGCCAACGGAATTATTAACCTGCTGGACGTCATTGCAACAGTGGGGTTGGTTTTTTAGATGGGGGATTATCCTGATTTGATGTTTTTGGCTATATTCTAAATTAGATATGATTTGATGGTAAACTCTTGAACATTGCACAAGCATTGATTGACACTAACGCAGCTACTGCAAAACCCTTAACCTTTTCCGACTTACCCTTTAACCGTTCGAGCATTACGAACCAGCTAAGGTAATTTTGTAGGTACTTGGTGGCCACACCGTTGAACCCATTCATCCAGTCCCTTAGCGCCCGTGCTGTTTTGTTTGCGTTTTGGATGTGATATATCTAATCCTTTACGTATTGTTTTTTCCTGGCGTGGATTTTCTGGTGTTGGATACCCTCTGCCTTTGCAAATGTTGTGAAGCTCTTGTGGCTGTCGGTGCAAAGAGCGGAGCTTTTGTCAAGTCTGCCGGATAAGATTTTCTCGATATTCGATTTCCTTATCCGACCACGTTTTGCCACCCGCAAGCCCTTATTTTTGTTTCGATCGCAAGTCAGCAACACAACCATCTTGTCGTCCGCTATTCCTTGCCTGATCCCGTGACCGCCCCTTTTACCGATACAAGTTCCTGGAGCCTTTCTCATAGTGATTAAAAAGATATCGTCGGATTCGCTTATTCCCTCAAACCTTACGGGGCACTGGGTTTGCAGGGAGCTAAGCACTTTGTGCCGCCAGTCAAAGGCTGTTTGCACGCTGATACCGGTAAGGTTGGCACACTTAGCGATGTTGTGCCCTTCGAACATATGCCGTATATACAATTTCCACAAATGCGCCTTTTTGAGGTGCGCTATAGAGGTGTCTTTGTTTTCACAGAAGTTCTTCCCGCATTCCTTGCAGCAAAAACGCTGTACCCCCTTATTCTTACCATTGGCAACTATCGGGTGGCTGACACAGTGGGACAGTGCTTCTTGTAAACCTGATTGATTTCGTCTTTCAACCCAGAAATTTCGCTCAGGCCAGAGCATTGGGCAAATACTTCTGCCAAAAAGGCCTTCTTGTCAGAATCACTGAAAAGTAGTTTAATCAGTGTCATCAGTGTGCTAAATCTTTAACAGGGATTTGACTGCAGATGACGCGGATTGGGCGGATGAGTGCGGATTTCTAAAAATCAAAGCCAGGGAAACAAGCCTAAAACGAATACTGCAAGCCCACAAACCACGACGAACCGGCTTCTTCAAAAATTGAATTCTTGCCCCCGATAAAAACCTGTGAAACCACCTCCAGATCGAGGTTGGTTAATACAGAGTATTTGATGTTGGGCATTACAAAAGCGGCACTGATATCGGGCAAACCCATTACAGCAAGTCCACCGTTTAACACGGATGAAAACGGGTGCTGTGCACTCAGGGTAACGGCAAATTCAGAGAACATGATGTTGTCAGGGCGCAGGGGCTGGGTGATCAGGATCACGCCTTCGTCGGTTCGGTCATATCCGCCATTGTAAAGGAATTCAAGCACGGCAAAGGTGCCGCTGCCAAACATATAGTCAATGCCGGTGGCTGCCACTATGTTCCCGCGGTTCATACCGGGAGCTTCCTCAAGGTCGTAAAACCAGGTGGCTTCTCCTTTGAACCCGGCTCCGCCAATGCTTCCGGCCCAACCAAGCCCCACTGCCAAGCGGTTTCGGTAATAGCCTGCTAGTGCCTGCACATCATAGCCTTTAAAGTTTGCCGACCACAAAAAGGCACCTGTACTCTCTTTTAAAAAATCCTCAGCCGGACTATAGGCCACCTCCACCCGCGAAGCAAAACCGGTGTGGTATTGCACCCGCACGGCATCTGCGCCCGGTCGCTCAACATAATCAAAATCGAAAAAAGAGCAAGTGTTGAACAGGTCGTTGGGATTGGAAACCAGGTTCACACCCCAGTTGATGCGCTAGCGGCCAACCCGCACATGCCAGTTGGTTTTACGCCAATCTAAATACAAGCGGTCAATGTTGGTATGACCCATTCAGGCGCCTTCACTCAGCCACACCCACGATATGTCTGCCAAACCAGGGTCCTACTCCAGGATATCTTTGAAGAATGGATAATCCTTGAACATGTCGTTGTAGAACAAGCTGTTGTGGCCTTCGGCAACAAAGTGAAAGTCTTTGGCAATGTTCCAACGGAAGTTCAGGCGGTTATGCACGAAGTTGATGAAATTTGGGTCAGAAAAATTGCGATCCAACTGCAGCGCAGGCATTTCTTTCACATAACCGCGAAGCACGAAAGGGGGCGCATCGCCATCGCCGAAAGTCTGAGCATTAAGGCTGATGCCTAATAGCAGGAGAAACGATATGAGAAGTGTTTTAGTTTTCATAAAAATATTCTGTTCTACCAGGGCTTCAATCCCCTCTTCCGAAAGCTATCGGAACCTCGGGGCTTGTATCCCTTTCGGCCAGCCTTAGCCTTCCGGTAGCTATCAGGAGCCTTCTCCTCCGCCTTGTATCTCATCCTTTGCCACGGCTCCATCCACCAGCGTTATCACGCGGCGTGCGCGTTCGATCAAGCGCTGGTCGTGGGTAGAAAAAATCAGGGTGATGTTTTCTTCCTTATTGAGCCGCAACATGATATCCAGCAGGTTGAAAGCCGACTCGGTGTCGAGGTTGGCGGTAGGCTCATCGGCCAAAACAAATTTCAGAACAACTGACCTCTGGGGATTTTAATTTGATAATATTCACCAGTGAGGTTTCGGCCCGGTAGGCGATCATTT
>OMKS01003914.1_pt1 | contig 11554 bp, 9 predicted proteins | sample 1674721 | NCBI WGS metagenome assembly OMKS01 (sample SAMN06264996, study PRJEB25208) | sediment metagenome | isolation source: hot spring sediment | place: USA: California | collected 2014-09-02 | reverse complement strand
TGGCCGGCACGACAAAAGTTTCTCCAAGAAGTCATGGATGACGTTTTGCGTGAAGACTCTCTCGAATATGGTAAAACATACGGTATGAATTGGAAGATGACAGCAAAAACAATTCTGATTCAACTCCATCACAAAGTTAAGACTTTTGAGGCAATACATAAACATCTCGCATTGGTAATCCAAGATCATTTGTTGTCCTATCTGCAACGCGAGTTTCAATTCGATCATCTTGATAGCGCTCGTCAAGGGGATTCAATGCATTTGCACGCTTACAAAATGGTGTTGGAGAAATGTGGAAATCACGACATCTCGTTGGTGTATCGTTTAAGTACTGATTCTGATGGGATCGCAAGATGTCTTGGCCTTCAAGCTGAAAGTCATGTTGAGTTGGAGAAAATTTTAGAACAGATTCAATCACGAATATCAAGGGATACCCTTATTGATATTATCAAATAATCATAAGAGGCTCGTCTAGGCTGTATATTTGCACGGTTTACGCAGACATCTCCATTTTATGGTTTCTAGTTATGCATCCGATTTTCCGCTTGCTATGCGGTAAGATGGCATCTGAAACAGTTTTCATATTATTTGTTCTGATGTGAAAGGAATATTATGAATGAGACGTGCCCCTTTCTTAGTGCCAGCGTGATACCTGTGTTATCACTCATCGTTACCGCGCTTGCGGTATTCTTTGGCCCGATAATTTCTCTGAAAATCGCAAAGCAGCAAATCAGAACTTCCCTTGTGGCATCACACTGGCAAGTCATTGCGCCTATGCGACAGGCATGGATCAATAACCTTCGTGAAATATTGTCCGATCTGTTCAGTGGCGTCCTCTTGTATTACCGCTCGTTATTAGACAAGAAAACAGATCCAGAAGCACTGCATTATCTTATTAAGCTGGAATACCGTATAAAACTTCAGACATCCTGATCTCGTCGGAAATGGTGTTGGCACTTTTTTGGCTGAATTATGCCAGCCTATAGACCATCCTTGCGTTGGTTTCCGGATGTCTGAATTCCATTTCAGTCAGTGTTGCAAGTAGCGCTTGTACGGCCTTGTCATGGGCGGGACATGCCATTCTGTGTATTCGCACGGTCAGGGTGTTTTCAGCAGGATTGGGGATAATGTCTGCAGCGCTCACCAATATCTGGCGCACGAGGGCGCGCGCCTCCTCTTCCTTGTTCAGATGGGCAGTCAGCAATCCGACCAAAGCCGTTTCGGCGCGGTAGGCAATCATCTTTATGGTATCAACAAGCATTTTGTTGAGCGGCAATAGTTGCGTGGGACGCTGCTCTTCGGGCAGCGATTCAATGGCCACTTTGCGTTTCAACTGATTGCGTTCTTGGCGTTGCTGTTCCAGTACACCTTTTATTTCCTCGATAGTCTCCACCAATTCGGCTTTTTGGTAAGTCGTCTTCTCCTCCGGGTCGCATTCATGCAGTTTTCCCAACTGCACCAGTAGTCTGTCAAGTTCGCGACGGGTCTGTCTTACCGCCTTGTCCTGATCACGCCAGAGGGGATTTACCACTTGAACGGTGCCGGGAATGTCCTGGGCGCCATACTGCACAAGTCCATCAATATCATAATGTTGCATCATGTAGGCGAAGAAGTTTTCCTGGCACCATCTGGCGAACATGCGCCCTGCGACGGTGGCCGTGGGCAGCGTTCTTCCCGTGCTGATAATGGCCGTCTGGTGTCCGGTTTTTGTCAGGCGGCGCACCTCTGTTACAGCAATGCAATGGCCGCCTGCGCGTATGGCCGTTTCGCGTTGCGCCAACATCATGCGCGTGACGCCCCCGCCGGGAACGGGCACTTCCGTTTGCTCGAATTCGCTTTTCTCCCAGTGGTCTGTGACGTTTTTGCGATAGGTGATCGCGGCAATCCTGTGCCGCCACAACGCCGACAATAAACTGAACGATGCGCCTTCACGATCAAAGATAACGGCAAAACGATGCAGGAGCGGATCCTGGTCAAGCGCCTGTTGCGAAGGCTGATTGGGAACCATTGCAAGTAGTTTGGGAGCGATGTCGTTAAGCAATACCGCACCCAACCCTTCGGTGACCGTTTTGGAAACGACGAAGAAGGGACGCCCCAGCGCGTCGTTTACCCAGTAATCCGTGGTGCCGCGCAAACACAGCCGTTCACGCGAGACGTAACGGCGCGGCAGATTCGCCTTGCCGCCGTGGTAGACGCGGACATGGCCGTCCATATACAGGTAACCCGCCTCATCCGGATCATCCTGCATCCACTGACATGACAGTTCTTCCATCCACGCATCCGGACGGCCGGTCTGCGCCATTACCGTTATTTTTTCCCGCAACGTGCGCACTTCCGGCGCACGATCCAATCCCATCACAATACCCAGTTCTCCCGGCGGCACATGGCGCAATCCCTCGGGACGCCGTATGCGGGCAAGCGCCATAAACCCCAAAAGCACAACAATGTGCAAACAACTGTAAAAACCGCCGGGAAGAGAAAGGTGCTTGCCGATGCCGCTGAGAAGCCCATTGGCGCACAACGCAGGCAAGCCGGCCAGAAGCCCGCCCATCATCACGTCGTCGCAACGCTCAAAACGCGCCGTAACGCTCTTGACCAAGCCCAGCGCCGCCATCATGCGCGCATCGCAACGGGTGCAGGCCGTGCCCATACCCTGTGCCGCCTGCGCATCCGCCCGGCTGCGCTCAGACTTGCTGCTTGCAGGGGGATGCACAGGGTTCCCAAGCGCAGAAAATTCTTCCTGACTGAGACGGCGGACAGCGCCGCGCTTCAATGCCTTGCGCAACGTCGAATCCCCAATGCCTGCTTCTCGCGCTGTGGCGCCAACAGACAAACCCGATGAAAGCAATTGTCCGCAGCGGGCAACCATGTCGGCGTTCATAACAGGCGCAGACGAATACGAACGCGGACGATAAAATGAATCCGCCCCGCGCTCCCGATACTGATGCAGCCAGTTCATCAGCGTGCGATGCGGTATATGCAGCGTCGAACGCTCCAATTCACAGGGACGAACATGACCGTTGTGCATCAGCAGCGTCAACGCCAAACGATACGAGGCGTCATCGCCGCAACGATGACTGAAGAAATTGTCCTCGCCCAAAAAATAGGTGACGAAGCCATCCTTTTCCACCATGTAAACGCCGGGCGCAAGACAAGTTGCACCCACCACACAATCCTGCAATAATAACTGCTGCGGCATGACGATTCCTTAACGAATAGCCCCTCATCGGTTTGATTTACCTCATGAAGGGTGTCATGCCGCCCAGTATTAATGCAAAAAAAGTGCCATACGCAATTCCGAATATTAACCGAAAACCCCAGCCGAGATCAGGATGTCTGAAGGTAGCGGTTCTGTCCGTCTGTTGTCAATGTGGTGATTTGCGCGTGAACGATTGCTTTACGGGAATCTGCGCGACATTTTAATGCGCGCTGCAATATGCAACGCGCCCTGTTCTCCGCGATCCTCTTCGCAGGTGATGCGGTAATTGACTCGCCCTTTCGGCAATCGTATACTTGCGTATGCTTTTTATGTTCTGCCGTCGGGATACGCCCCAAACGGTGAAACCGCCGCCGCCACGCGAATTTGTCGCGGGCGACCACGCTTGAACAAAAGAAACAATGCAAGACGCACATATCCTGATTCAAATACTTGGGGTCGCGGGCGCCGTCCTGTTCTATGGACGGTTCTATATCCAATGGATCGTTTCCGAGCGGCAGGGGCGCAGCGTGGTTCCGGTGGCGTTCTGGTATATGAGCGGTTTTGGTTCCGTGTCTTTGTTGCTGTACGGCGTGTTTTCCGGATCGCCGCTGGGCGCGCTCAGCCATTGTTTCAACACCATCATCTACGCGCGCAATCTGGTGCACATCTGGCGCGGGCGCGGCAAGCTTTCCCCCGCGGGTTCGCGTTGGTTTCATGGCGGCATTGCGCTGCTGGTGCTTGCGGGTGTCGCTCTGGTGGCGTTTACATGGCTGCGCGAATATCAAAACACGCAGCATGCCGCGTTGAGCGATCAGGCCCGCAACTGGTTTTGGATAGTCGTCGGCGTGTTCGGACAGGGGCTGTTCGCGTTGCGGTTTCTCATTCAATGGATAATTACCGAACTGCGCCGGAAGAGCGTTATTCCCGCCATATTCTGGTATATCAGCGTGGCAGCCTCGTTGTTAATGATGATCTCCCATACCCAACGCCATGAATGGCTTTATGCGGCGGGGCTTTTCCTAACGCTGTTTGTATATGCGCGCAACATATATCTCGTTCATCGCAAAAAGACGCCCGTCGTCTCCGAATGACATCGTGACGACGCCTGATCAAGGAAGCATCTGGTATGAAATGGAGTGTATTCTGGAGCGCTCTCGGCGCGCTCGCATGTTCTTTCAGTGTTTCGGGGGAAGGGACGGACAGTAAAGCCGTTTCGCCTTTCGAGGAACGTTCCATTTTGTTGGGGCTTCATCGGGGCGGCAGAGACCAATGGCCGGAAAATACGCTTGTTGCCTTCCGGGAAGCAGTGGAACGCTGGCCCGACGCATTGCTCGAGTTGGATGTGCATGCCACCGCAGACGGAGAGGTGGTGGTGATTCACGACGACACGGTGGACCGCACCACCAACGGCAGCGGCATGGCGCTCAGCATGACGCTGGAGGAACTGCGGGCGCTGGACGCCGCCTATCACTTCACCGCCGACGGCGGCAAAACCTATCCCTACCGGGGAAAGGGCGTTGTCATCCCCACGCTGCGAGAAATACTGGAAATATCCCCAACGCACCGTTTTCTGATTGAAATGAAGGACGGCGACAACATCGCCGGGGCGACGGTAAACGCCATCCGCGAAGCGGGCGCAGCAAACCGCTGCATTCTTGCGGCGGTGCCGCCGATTTATATTCAGGAAGCCCGGGCGCTGGCGCCGGAAATTGCGACCTGCTATGATTTCCTGAGCGCGGCCACCCTGCTGAACGAACTGCGCTACGGCGACTGGGACGCCTACACGCCTGAACACAAGATGCTTGCGTTGTCGCCCTCGCTGAAGAAACGTTTCGACCTGACGCCGGAGGAGATTGCCGCCATCCGCACAAAGGGGATACTGGTCGCGTTCTGGACCATTAACAAGGAAGAGGAAATGCGGCTGCTGCTGGAAATCGGCGTGGACAGCATCCTCACCGACCGCCCGGACGCGCTGGCGGCAATACTGGCGGAACGGAATAACGAGTAAACGGCTCAATTAACGGGTTCGGCGTACGCGGTCTAATGTTGGGTGAAAATTGAGGCGCTCCTACAGTGATGACCCAGCGCCGTCCGACCGCGTCAGACTATGTCCGAAAGACCACGAAAAAACAATTATTCAGAGCGGTCAGCTGTCAAATAGTTGTCTTGCGTTATACTCATAAGCGTGCCTTTGCGATATATCGGAGGACTGCAAATGATGAATGTAATTGTAAAGAAGAAAACGCAACTGAGCCTGTTTTGCGTACTGTGTCTGTTGTTTCCCGCGGCTGGAGCAGCGCAAACGCAGGATCAAATTGCCGATTCGCGGCGGAACGCCATTGTCCGCGCAATTGAAGAGGTGGCGGCGGCGGTGGTGACTATTAACGTGGTGGAAATTAAACAGGAACAAATTATAGACCCCTTCTTCCGCAATTTCATGGGGCTGTTTGATTTTCATCTTCAGCGGCCGCGGGTGCGCGGACGCGCCGTCGAGAGCATCGGCACGGGCTTCATCTTCGACAAGCAAGGTCATATCCTCACCAACTATCATGTCATCGAAAAGGCCGATCTCATCTCCTCTGTAACCCTGTCCGATGGACGCAATCTCGAGGTGGAAGTGGTCGGCGCGGATGAGCGCACCGACATTGCCGTACTGCGCGTTGTGTCCGACGGCAGCCTGCCCCATGCGCGGCCGGGCGATTCGGACAACCTGCTTATCGGCGAATGGGTCATCGCCATCGGCAACCCCTTCGGCTCCATGATCCAGGACCCGCAACCCAGCGTCAGCGTGGGCGTGGTGTCGGCGAACCACCGGCGCGTGCGCCGCGAGGTGGGCGGCGGCGAGCGCCTCTATCAGGGCATGATACAGACCGACGCCGCCATCAATCCCGGCAACAGCGGCGGGCCGCTCGTGAACGCGCTGGGCGAAGTGGTCGGGGTGAACACCATGCTGTTCTCGCAGAGCGGCGGCCACCAGGGCATAGGCTTTGCCATCCCCATGAACCGCGCGCGGCGCGTCGCCGAGGAAATCATTCAGCACGGACGCCGCCGCAATCCGTGGTTCGGCTTCCGGGGCGAAGCAGTCGGACAAGTCAATCCCTACACCCTCAAGCAATTGGGCATCCGCGCCGAATACGGCGTACTCGTCACCGAGATACACCGGCAAAGTCCCGCCTACAACGCGGGGCTGGAACTGGGCGACGTCATCACGGCGGTCAGCGGCGAACGTGTCGAGCATCCGCTCGATATAGACTTTATCAACTGGGGGCTGTTTATCGGCGACAAGGTCGTCCTCGATATTGACCGAAAAGGCAAACAACGGCGCATTGCGTTTGTCGTAGAAGAGGTCGGTGTGATTACGGGGTGAGTTTCGCCAATCGCACCAGGGTCTCGTAGTTGCGCAGGGTATTGGCGGTGATGCGGCGCCCGTAGGGCGCGGCGGTGGGCATGAGCACGAACCCTTTTCCGGAGGTTTCGGCGACCTCGCGCAGGGTGTTTTTCACCAGCCCCTCGAAAGCGTCCGACTCGAGCGTTTCGATGGCGGACACTTCGATGTTGCCGAACAGGGTCATGTCCGCGCCGTAAAGATTGCGTACCTCCCTCAAGGTAATGTCGCCCTGGGGCGGCGGCTCCACGGGGTCAAGCGCGTCCGCGCCCATCTCTGCGATGATGGGCAGGATGTTGCGCAGGCGCCCGTGGGAATGCAATCGCGCCATGCCGCCATGCTTGTGTATGAGTTTAATAATCGGCGTGGTGTATTCATGCACGTAGTCGCGGAACAGCGCGGGCGGCAGGTAGGGTTCCGAGGCGTATTCCGGGCCATACACGCGCCAGAGCCGTCCCGGCGCGGCGGCGGCGGTCTTTTCCACAAAGGGATACAGGTGTCGGGCGAACTTTTCAAGCAGGCGATGAAACAGCGCGGATTCGGTGTAGGCCATTGCAATGTAGTCTTCCATGGAGAACAACGCCGCCGCCGCGCACAAGGGATCGCCTGTGTCCACCATGACCAACCCCCGGTCGCCAAGCGCTTCTTCGGCCTGCATGATGGAGGCCGCGTCCGGCTCATACGCAAACACTTCGTCGGGCAGTTCCAGAAAAGCGCGCGCGTCGTCCGGCCCCTTCAGCAGATGCTCCACCTGCCATACCGTGTTGACCCCGGCGTCGCGGCGTTGCGTTTCCGTGAGCGTGCGCCCGCCAACCCGCACTTTTCGATACGTATACCGCGCCCCGTCCCGTTCCTCAGTTTTTTCCGAAAAGAGCGCGTCCCTGCAATTATCCGCCGCCGGACGCGCGTCAGGCGCGACCATGCGAATGAGGTCGGTCTCATTCTCCGCCAGTTCGAGTAAAGGCCGCCATGACGGGTCGTTGTAGATGTTGAACGGATCGGGAGCGTCTGGGTCAACGGCAAACCCGCCCACCTCGTAGAAATTCACCGGCGTCCTGTCTACGGATTTGCCGGTAAGCGCATGCGTCAAACGTGTCTTGGAGTTCACCCTTATTTCCCTGTTGTCCGGTGTGGCGCGCTCATGTGGCATAAACAGCGCTGCCCTCTCGTAACGCTGTGTAAAATGCCGTTGCGGGGCAGTCGTCCTATTGTTCAAGGTCCTCCGGCCTCGCTATGACAATATCCACAGGCAATCCTACGCCGATTAGTTCCTCATGAATCCTTTGCGTCTATTCCCCCCAGTTGGCGTCGCTCTTAACCACCAGCAAATCAAAATCGCTGTTATCGGTATATTGGCCGCTTGCCGCCGAGTCAAAAAGTATAATCCGTTCCGGTTGGGCGATACGCACAACCCGCTTGATGATTCCCCGAAATCGAATTTCCTGTATTGCCCCACTGCTGGAAAAAAGTTTCTGTCCACCTGTTAATCTTACATCAGCATGTCGCATACCTGCAAACGGTGGTTTGTCATGAGAATATGTTGAGGAGAATATGTTTGACAAATGTATACCATTTGTGTATAATGGTATACACTGGCTCCGTTGATACAGACCGCTGTCCGGAGATGATTGTGCGCAGAAAAACACTATCGGAGACTTGAAACCATCCGCTTAGGAGTAACAATGCTGAAGCATGAAAACCTGAAGGCCGCCAGAAGGCTCCAAAGGGAAGTGGAAAAAAAACTTTGGGCCAAGCGAAAACGCAAGAAGGACGCCGTGCTGCATTTGCGCGTGGAAGGCAGCGTCATGAACCGAATCAAATCAGAGGCGGCAGCCCTTGATATGTCCGTATCAGACTTGGTTCGCCACTATTTGACCGAGCATTTCAGAGAGGAAGGCGCAAGCGGCGGCATGTCCGAGTTTTTGTTTGCGTCTTCGGCATTCAGCGAGGTTGTAATTGTAAACGATAACCACTGTGCCGTCTGTGACCGGACGCTTCATCGGGGAGCGCGCGCTTACTTGGCGCACGGACCGTTTCCTGCGTCGCCTTTAGTCTGCGGAAGTTGTTACAAAACCCTTCAACAACAACTTGACAACCAAAATAAATCTGACGAAGGAGAAGAATAATGAATGAGCAAAAAGAAAATTCGCACGTGGAAACTGAAATGGAAGGCAAGATATCGCCGGACGAACAGGATGACATTTATAGTCGCGCAATATGTCGCGCGCGAATGAGGCTGTCGTTGTATATTCACGCGACAGTTTTCGCTAGTGTTATCCTTCTCCTTGTGGTGATAAATCTTTTGACTGCGCCGAGAACGTTGTGGGTCGTATGGCCGGTTTTTGGTTGGGGCGCCGGCCTCTCCCTGCATTGGTTCCTCGTTACAAAGATGGTAAAACTTTATCAAAAAATAAAGTCCGAGGAAATTGCGCGGGAACTTGAAGACTGAATTTCGCGACAGATGAGGGGGGCGCGCATGGAGTGTTCCTCACCATTCCCCCGGCGCGATGCGTTTAATGCCGTAAGGCGGAACAACTATCGTCTTGCCGTCGGCGAGGTTCAACGTTTCGGGTGCGTCTTCATAGTTGAGGATCATAAGGTCGCCGTTTTCGCCTGCGCTCATGAACACCTGATCGGAATGCTGAATGTCAAGCGTCTTGCGCGTGAGCGGATGCAGCGTGTCAAGAGTCCGCAGGCGCTCGCGTATGAAGTCGGCGTAAAGGTCGTTCGGCTCCATGTCGCCGGGAAAACGGTGAAACGCGCCTGCGCCCGTATCGCCCCGCGTCCACCGCGCAAACGTGGAAGCGTCGCCCTCCACGGTTCCAAGCGCGCCTTTGGGAAAGGACGGGTAGCAGACCATGCCGCCATTGCGCATCCATGCGTCTATTGCCGCGAGCACGTCCGCCTCGATGACGTTGCCCCATACGAACACCAGCGCCTTGTATGTGTTTAGAAAACCGTCGCGAATCAGTTGCTCGTCCAGATAGTCCACCTCGACGACGCGCCGGACGGCGGCGGCGCGCGGATTGAATCCCCATGCGTACAGATGGCGGAAGGCGGCGTCCTCGAGCTGATTCATGGTTTCCGGATAATACACCGCCACCTCGACCAGCGGCGGGCGGCGGTAGTCCATCAACGGCAGATATTTCAGCCACTGGTCAATTGCGGTCTGGTTGTTGAAAATGTTCGAATGATAAGAGAAAAAGTGGTCGCCGTCATTTGTCATCAGATTGAAGAGGCGTCCCGCCACGCCCCGGGCCGTGTGCGAACTGGCGGGTTCCGTGCCGGTCATCACGCCGTAGTGCCGGGCCGCCGTCATGGCGAGGCGTGTCGCGCAGATGTTTTGCTCGAAACTGTCCGTCTCGTTGGTAAGGCGTATGCCTCCCCGCACCCGCGCCATGGACTTGGTTTGCCCGGGATAGCTGGTGCCTGACTCGACAAAGCCCCAGCCGCCCGCCGATTGATAGATGGGCGTGTCGGGCATGGCCGCGCCCGCCTCCCTCACCCACCAGTCGCACCAGCGCGTCATGGAGTCGGTGTACCATGACGCGAAATCAATGCGCCTGCGCCGGGACACGATCTGTTGCGGCAGAATAATCTCGATGTCGTCAAAGGAAGCGTAGCCGCTGTTCCATGCGGCGTTCAGCGCGTCAATGGTTTCGTACCGTTCCTCCATCACATGTCGGAAATGGGCCTGCGCATCAGGATCGCCCGCCCACCAGCCGATATGGATGTGCATGGCCTTGCCCTCGGGCGGCCAGTTGCCCCCGGCGGGATACTGGGACTCTCCGTAGTTGCCGCTCGGGCCGAGGCGCACGCCGCGCAGCGAGCCGCCGCCGTCGTAATGTTCGCCGAAGGCGCGCAAGACCCGGGTTACATGCCGCGCGTGGCACGGACTCCAGATGCTCTGGATTGGGTTCATGACGCCATGCTCGAGACAGACAAACCCTTTGTCCTCCTCGCCTTCCAAAAACCAGTTCGGCAACGCGTACGCGGAACCAACTATCAGCAGTGGAAACCATTGCAGTCCGCACGCCTGCACCCGCTCAACGAGCGCATCGTAATAGCTGAAATCGAAGACTCCTTCCTGTTCTGGTTCGATCACGTTCCAGCGCATGTACGCCTCGATGGCGTTGAATCCCAGCACGCGCGCCAGCGGCGCAAGGTTGTGGGCGTTTTCCAAGTCGCTTGCCAGCGAAGAGTTGCCGTCCCCGTGAACCGCAATGCCCGCCGTGGTAACCAAATCCATCGGACGCTCCAGGGTAATCATGGGCGCCACATCCGTTGGCACGGACGCGGCAATCGCGGCCCACGCGCTTTCCTTTAGCGGTGGATGCATGATTATCCGGCGCAGATACTGCAACCCCGAAATGCGCAGATGGGGATGAGCGCTGTCCGTTTTGAAGTTTTCCGGCATGGTGAACGAAAAAAAGGCGCGTCGCTTCATGCCCGTATTCAGCCGGGTATACGCCTGCTGCCGCGACGGCCCCGCCCACCGGCCGTTGAAGCGATCATCCGCCAGCAACTCCGGCTGGATCACGCCCGCGCCCTTGTCATGATAAACCGCTTCCAGAACGAACTCCTCCCCCGCTGCAGCGGGCGCATCGGCAAACCGGAACGCCCAATACAGCCGCGAATACGGGTCGGCGTCCTCCTTGATTTTCAGGCTGGATTCGCCGCCTAACACCGCCTCAACACAGTCATCACGGTTCAACAATTGAATCGCCTGCGTCGTGTCGTCTCCGGCGACGTCGTACAATATCACGCCCCCGTCTGGCAGCCCTTCTCCGTGACTGTGTAATACAGGCGTCATTACCATCAGGATGAGACCACACAAAAGTCGGTTCTTCTCGATGCGTAACATAAACGCTCTCCTCAAAGTATTTAACCCGAGTAACAGTTTAGCCGAATGGCGACGAACCATGATAGCCGAATAACCTTTGTTCTTACGTCATTGCTAGCGATCCACC
>OMKS01003913.1_pt1 | contig 11555 bp, 8 predicted proteins | sample 1674721 | NCBI WGS metagenome assembly OMKS01 (sample SAMN06264996, study PRJEB25208) | sediment metagenome | isolation source: hot spring sediment | place: USA: California | collected 2014-09-02 | reverse complement strand
AGATGTGTATAAGAGACAGACGTTTCCTATTATATAAGCCATAATAACCAAAGTAACAAAAACAAACAACGAGAGGCCCGTCGCGAGTCCGTCAAGCCCGTCCGTAAGATTTACCGCGTTTGACCATCCCGCAATTACCACAGCCGTAAAGATTACATAAACCCACATCGGAAGATAAAAAGGATCTTTTATAAACGGTATATTTATGCCGGTGATTCTCGGAATTTCATTCCCGGAAAAACGTATGAAAATTCCAATAACCACTAACGCAAAAACAAACTGCAGCATAAGCTTTACCTTTGCCGGCATACCGCGTGTTCCTATTTTCAGTTTCATATAATCATCAATAAATCCTATGGCGGCGAACAAAACTGCGGCGACAATCACTATCCAGACATACGAATTATCAAATCTTCCCCACATAGCGATTGAAACAATAAAAGAAAAGAGTATCATTATACCGCCCATTGTGGGCGTTCCCTGTTTCATTCTGTGTTTTTTTGGGCCGTCTTCCCTTATTGTCTGTCTGACTTTCATCTGTTTCAGTTTTTTTATCACAAAATCCCCTATTACAAGCGTTAACACAAAAGCCGTTATTGCCGCAAACGCCGATCTCACCGTAATATATCTAAAAACATTGAGAGCCGACATATACTCTGACAGCGGATAAATAAAATGATAAAACATCAGTCACCTCTTTTTATTGTATGATTTCTTCCAGTCTGTTCGCCCTGCTCGCCTTAATAAAAACTGTATCGCCTTTCTTCGCGTATTTTTTCAGGGCTCTTTTTATTTCCGATTTTTTCCTGAATATCTCCGGCATTTCCGGACTGCTCGAGTTCAGAAAGCCTCTTTTTACATATCCCGCGTATTTTCCGCAGACAAGCACTTTTTTCGGCTCAAGCGACGCAAGCAGGCGCCCTGCCTCAAGATGAGCCTCTTTTGACTCTTTTCCAAGTTCAAGCATATCACCGACAACCGCTATTATATTTTTGTATCCCGTCCACTTCAAAGCCTCAACAGAAGCCCTGAAAGAATCGGGATTCGCGTTATAAGAATCGTTTATTATTCTTATGCCTCCCGCGATTTTCTCTTCAAATCTCATAAGCCCTTTCATATTAAAATTTTTCATTGCATTTTTTACATCCTTCAGCCCGCATCCAAAAACAGAAGCCGCGGCCGCCGCTGCTGCTATATTACAGGCATTATGAATACCCATAAGACGAGTTCTTACGCTTACACTTTCGTTTTTGTTTTTAAGCTCAAACACCATAAACCTGCCCTCTTTGCGTACATTTCTAAAACAGTATGCCGCCCCTGAAGCTCCAAAACTTACAATCCTTTTCCCTTTTGCCGTCTCGGCGAAATACTCATAAAACCTGTCATCTTTATTAAGAATAACCGCTCCGCCTTTTTTTACACCATCTATTATTTCGGCTTTTGCCCGGGCTATGTCTTTTACGCTCCTGAAAAAACCGGCATGCGCCCTGCCCGCATTCGTTATTACCGCGGCGCCGGGCTTTATGATTTTCACAAGCTCCGTTATTTCTCCTTTTCTGTTCATTCCTATTTCCGCCACCAGCACTTGAGTGGAATTATTCACACCAAACACCGTAAGCGGAAGCCCCGTGAAATTATTATAACTCTTTATATTTTTATGCACTCTATAGCGTTCGCCGAGTATCCGCGCAAGTATTTCCTTAACCGTGGTTTTTCCGCTGCTCCCCGTAACTGCCGCTGTTTTTAATCCGGGAAATCCCGAGTGATAATACTCAGCCAGTTTCATAAGCGCTTTTTTTGAATTCCTCACCGTGATAATTCTCTCTCCTTCTTTTTTCTCGCACACAACAAGAACCGCACCTTTTTCCAGAGCCATATTTACAAACTTATTTCCGTCTGTTTTTTCACCCTTAAGAGCAAAAAAAACATCTCCTTTTTTAAGGGTTCTTGTGTCAACAGATACGCCCGCAGCGGCATAATTACTGCCCGTATAGGTTTTCCCGTAGAGGCTGTATATTTCCTTTACCGGAATTCTCACTTTTTTTTACCGCCTCTTTTTCTTTTCTTTTCCGCTTTTCCCGCGGCGCCGCGGGCCTCGCGCACATCATCAAAAGGATATTTTTTTCCTTTTATGTACTGATATGCCTCGTGCCCCTTTCCAAGTATCGCAACAATATCATCCTTCGCCGCTTTTTCAACCGCGATACGTATCGCTTTTTTTCTGTCCGGCTCCGCAAAAACCGAGGTCTTGTTTCTTATGCCGGATATCACATCCTTTATTATTCTTTCAGGGTTCTCATCCCTGGGATTGTCAGATGTCACTATTATATAATCGCTGTATTTTTCCGCGGCTCTTCCCATAAGCGGCCTCTTGCCCCTGTCCCTGCCGCCTCCCGCTCCAAAAACAGTTATAAGCCGTCCTCTGCATACCCCCTTTAAAACTTTCAAAGTCTTTTCCACAGAGTCGGGCGTGTGGGCAAAATCAACAATAATGCCGCACTTATTATTCCTGACAGTTTCCATCCTGCCCTTCACGCGCCGGAAAGTTTTAACAGCCCTGCGTATATCCTCAATACCCGCCATCCCACGGACCGCGCCTATTGCCGCCATTATGTTTCTTATATTGTGTTCCCCGACAAGACGCGTCTTAAATCTCTCCGGTTTTCCGTATATTTCAAGTGTAAACTCCGATCCTCCCATTCCTGTTTTATATTCAAGCACTTTTATATCTGCTTTTTTTTCAAAAGAAAAAACCACTGTTTTTATCCCTCTTTTTTGGGCTGTTTTTAAAGCCGGGGCAAATGAACTATCATCCCTGTTCAAAACAAGAACCCCATCTTTTTTTATCCGGGATATTATCTTTAACTTTGCGCTCAAATAATTTACAAGTGTTTTATGATAATCAAGATGATCCCTTGCAACATTCGTAATCACCCCTGACGCAAACTCTATATTTTCAACCCTTCCCTGTACAAGCGAATGCGACGAAACTTCCATTATTACATTCTTTATTTTCTTTGCCGCGGACATCTTTATAAGTTTATTCAGAACAAGATTTGAAGGCGTGGTTGTCTCCGCGGGATACTTTCTCTTACCCACCCTGTATCCGACTGTTCCGATAACGGTATTGTCCCTTCCGAACGTCTCTTTCAAAATTGCATCAACAATATAAGAAACCGTTGTTTTTCCTTTTGTACCCGTTATCCCAATCACGCTAACGCTGTTCCTGTATTCTTCATAAACCTTTTTCACAGCGTTCAAAAGAGCCGCTTTGGAGTCTTTTACTTTTATTACAACAGGTCCTTTTACCTTTAACTTTATCTCTTCTTCCGTTATTATTGCCCCCGCTCCTTTATGCACCGCATCAGACGCAAAATCGTGCCCGTCATAAGCGGATCCTCTTATACAGAAAAAAACCGATCCTTTTTTCACTTTAAGCGAAGATTCTTCCGGCCCGGACACAGCCTGTTCATCACTTCCCTGTACGATCCTGTACTTAACGCCGTCAAGCAGTTCTCTTATTCTGATGCCGTTCTTCATAACTCCCCCCTCAATCCAAAGCTTACTCTACACTCACCGCCGGCCGCCACCGCAACGCCCGGGCCCGGATCCTGTCCAACAGCGATCCCGCTCCCTTTTATTTTTACTTTCAGCCCCATATCTTCCATTACTTTCAGAGCCTTTCTGACGCTCATCCCTTTCATATCGGGCATATAGACTCTCAGCCTGCCCTCTTCCAGTTTATCGCCAAGATAAATATTTATGCTTTCGCCGTACGGCAGCCTGCTTCCCGCTTCCGGATTCTGAGCTATTATTAAATGTCCGAATCCGTATCTTGAAAACGGAATATTGTTTTCGTTCAGATAATCCCTCATTTCTACGTATCTTTTCATTTTCATATCAGGCACTTCAAAATTCTTTCTTTTTTCATCTTTGTTTTCCGCGAGAACCGTAAAAGCACCGCGTCCGGGGGTTATTTTCATATACGATATGATATTTTCATTTATTTTTTTAAAAACAGGCGCCGCGGCCTCGCCGCCATAATAAACAGGCCTCGGATCATCAAGAACAACAAGTGTCAGAACTTTCGGGTTTTCCGCGGGAAGAAAACCCACAAAAGAAGATACATACGCGTTGCTCATATAACCTCTTCCGTCATCCCTGTGTTTTTGAGCGGTTCCTGTCTTGCCCGCCACATTGTATCCGGCTATTGCCGCCCTTCTTCCCGTACCGTCTTCTTCAACTGCTCCGGCAAGCATTGAAATCAGCCTGTCGTTTATATCCCTCGGCACTATCCGTTTGCTTCTTCCGCCCTTGTTTCTGAAAACTACTTTGCCGTCCCTTTCCGCTCTTTCCACAAGATATGGATTAACATCATAACCGCCGTTCGCGATTATTGAATAAGCTTTTGCCAGCTGAATTGCCGTAACCGCTATTTCCTGTCCATAAGGTATTGACGTAAGAGTTGTATTGTCCCAGTTTCTGTAATGTCTGAATATTCCGCGCGCCTCTCCGGGTATTTCTATACCGGTTTCCTTCCCGAATCCAAACCGTGAATACTCCCTGTGCAGGTTTGACTGGTTAAGCCTTAAAGCAATATTAACCATACCTATGTTGGAAGAATATTTTATGGTTTCGTCAAGAGTCAGCCATCCAAATTCCTCGTGATCGTTTACATATCTGTCAAAAAACATCTGCTTTCCGGATCCGCAGTGTATCTTATAATCAGGCACATCCTTATATTCTCTCAAAAAAGCCGACATTGTGAATATCTTAAAAGTAGATCCCGGCTCAAACATATCGGTTACCGCTGTGTTCCTTCTTGCCGCGGAAGAATACGCTCCAAAATCATTCGGATCATACGAAGGATAATTTGCAAGCGCGAGCACCGCTCCCGTATCCGGCTCCATGACTATTACGCTCCCTTTTTTTGCTTTATATCTTTTCGCTATGTTATTTAATTCCTGCTCGGCAAAATACTGAATGGTAGAATCCAGGGTAAGATATACATCCGCCCCTTCTTCGGCTTTCTTTATGCTGACCGGCTTCAGATTAATCGCTCTTCTTCTCGCGTCCCTTCTTATAACGCTTCGCCCCGTTTTTCCCCGCAGATATTTTTCCATATCCCGTTCTATACCCTCAAGCCCTTTGTTATCCATCCCGGCAAAACCTATTACGTGAGCAGCTGTCTCTCCAAGCGGATAATATCTTTTTTCTTCGCTTTGAGAAAATATTCCGGTTATATTTGCGGAGAGTATTTCATCCGCTGTTTCAGGGTCAACTTTTCTTTCAACATATGAAAAACTTCTGTTTCCGGAAATTTTTCTGTACGCTTCCCCGTACGACATCCCCAGTTTATGAGCAAGTAGATTTGCGGTTTTCTTTTTATCGCGTATAAGATTCGGGGCCGCGCATATGGATTCCGTTTTCACGCTCATCGCCAGGACTTTTCCGTTTCTGTCAAAAATACCGCCCCTGCCGTACTGTTTTTTTTCGGTTGACAGATGCATTGCCTGTGCTTTTCTTTTGAAAAAATCGTGCTTTATTACCTGCAGCCATACGAGTCTCGCGGCAGCCAATGCCATAACAAATACAAATAAACCGAATACAATCTCTATTCTCCTGTCGCAACGCTTTTGAGAATCCTTCATTTCCCGCTCTTTTCCCGGCCCGCGCCGCCGTCTATCCGCGGCTCACAAGACCTTTTATCCTCTCAAACAGACTCTTCTCTTTTTTTATCACATAAATATCGCCGCTGCCGGCGCGCCTGAATCCATACTTTTCAACAGCCACTCTTTCTATCATCTCACCCGACACAAGCATCTGTATTCTCCGTTCCAGATGCCTGTTTTCAGACAAAAGTTTTTCCTTTTCTACTGTGATTTCATTGATATCGTAATTCATTTTTACACTCTTCATCTGGAGCCACACATAAAAAAATACCGGTATAAAAAGCAGTATTATCAGCCACAACATACCGCCCGACTGTTTTCCCGAGCTGTAAGTATGCTTTGCCGCCGTTCCTCTGAAAAATTTTTTTGAAAATTCAGCCATTTATACCGCCTGCTCAACTTTTTCTGCCGCGCGAAGTTTTGCGCTTCTTGATCTCGGGTTAAACCTCACCTCGTCTTTTCCCGGAACCACGGGCTTCTTCGTCAGAATCCGCAGCACCCCGCCTTTTTTCTCCGCGTTTTCCCTGAAAAACTCCTTCACTATCCTGTCTTCCAGAGAATGAAACGATATTGCGCATATTCTTGCGTTTGCGGCAAGATACGGTAAAACTCCCTTAAGGCTTTTTTTTATCTCGCCCAATTCATCATTGACTTCTATTCTTATTCCCTGAAAAACCTTGGTTGCGGGATGTATCTTTTCCCTGCCCTTTTTCGCCGCGGCAACTATCTCCGCAAGTTTCCCGGTCGTTTTTACCGGACGATGTTTCATTATCGCGGAGACTATTCTTTCATACTGCCACTCTTCTCCATAATCCCTGACAACCCTTTCAAGATCTGCCCTGTTATAGCCATTCACAACATCATAAGCCGTAAACTCCGCGCCTTCATCCATCCTCATATCCAGAGGCGCGTCGAATAAAAACGAAAACCCTCTTGCCGGGCTTTCAAGATGAAGGCTCGACACTCCAAAATCATAAATTATTCCGAGTATTTCCTTTATTCCGTTTTCCCGGAGTATTCGATCAATCCCGGAGAACTCCGAATGAATAAATTTTACTCCGGAAAACTCCGACAGCCTCTCTTCCGCTTTCTCTATTGCCCGCAAATCTCTGTCTATACTTAATAAAACAGCTTCGTCCGACATATTTTCAAGTATACGCCTGCTATGTCCTCCGAAGCCCGCTGTCGCGTCAACCCAGACGCCTTTTTTTTCCTTTGCAACGCCCAGATATTGTATTGATTCCGCTGCAAGTACGCTTTTATGCTCTATTGTCATATAAGGCTTGAAAAAGCCATTATTGCCTCTTCTTCGTTGTCGTAAAACTCAAATTCACCCCAGTAACCCGCGTATATAAACAGGTTCCTGACGTATTCACTGCTCCCTATTATTTTTATGTCGCCTCCGAGGTTTCTGGCTCTTTCTTTCCTTTCGTTGATATATTCAATTCCGCTGACATTTACGTGAGTAACCCCGGAAAAATCCAGGACAAAGAAAAACTGCTCCTGTTCTATGCAGGAACTTATTATTCCCTTCAAAGCAAGAATATCCTCTATGTCAATCTCCCCTTTTAAAATAAGCAGAACGGCTTTTTTGCTGGAAGTCTTTACACTCATTTTACTCTCCTCTCATTTCCTGTAATATTTTTCATACTCTGCTTCATCCCATATATAAAACCTGTTTCCTCCGCCTACAAACACCGCTTTTTTTGATATTCCCGCGTAATCCCTGAGCTTTGGCGGTATAAGTATCCTGCCGCTTTTGTCTATTCTCTGATCCGAAGCATCGGACAGTTTTATATTTACATACTTTAAATCCTCGCCGGAATCATCCAGTTTCAGATTTTTGGAATACTCATCCATCATCCTCGCCCATTCTTCCGCGGGAATCACCTCTATGCACTTTTCCTTTGATTTAACAAGCACAATAATATTCCTGAATTCAGGATCCAGAGTCGTCTGCTCAATACTTTTCTTATACTTTGACGGTATTGATACTCTGCCCTTTTCATCCAAACTGTGCTCAAATGTACCTAAAAAACCTAATTTTAGCAAATTTCAACAACTCCTTTCCCACTTCGTCCCACTTTCTGCCTTATTATACCTTAGCGATGCCTTTTGTCAATAACATTTTATGGTTTTTTTGTCTTTTTCAATGATTTTTTTCCTTTAAAAATAAGGCATTTTTAAAGTTTTCCCCATTTTTTTAATTTTGCAGAATAAAACTTAACCGTTTATTAAAATAATCACACCGGAATAAGAAAAATGAAATTGCGGGAAGAGTGGCGGTTTGTGGTTTGTGGAAACTTTGAGCTTTGAGTTTTGAGTTTTGGGAAGAGCCAAACTTCCAAACTTCCGAGATGAGCTTGGGGAACTGCAAGACCTAAAAACAACCGGGGGACTACACAGGCGGGGGCAGGTACGGGAATTTTTCGGGAGAACACTTGACTCCTGCTTCGTATAAAACATTCACTCCTGACAGCGGAGAAACAACCTCCTGTGCAAGATACGCAGACTGTTATCCCGGAAAATTCCTGTGCCTGCCCCTGCCTGACTGATGCGGATTCGGAAACTTATTGAATACGAAATGCAGAATGGGAAACGGAGGCTTGGAAGTTCGGATGCTCAGAGGCTCGGCAAAGTAATAGTTCAAGAGTTCAAGGTTCAAAAGAACAAACCCGGGGGACTGCACAGGCGGGAGGATTGTTCTTACTAATCACAAACCACTATCCACTTTTCCCTATTCCCTCTCCGCCAGTTCGTGGAAAATTATTGCGGCGGCGGCGGCCACATTCAGTGATTCCACTTTGCCCGGATAGGAGATTTTTATTTTTGCTCCGGCGTTTTTTCTCAGAAACTCACTTACACCCTTTGACTCATTTCCAAAAACAATTGCCAGCTTTTCCGCCTTTGGCCTGTATGTTCTTATATCCACGCCTTCTTTTACATCCGTTATCACAATTTCAAAACGCTCCGCAAGAAGTCTTAATTCTGTTTCGCCGCCCTCTGCCCGGTTTGTGCGGAATACATTTCCTGCTGACGCTCTTATCGCCTTTTCATTAAAAAGATTCACGCTGTTTACGCAGATAAAATTATTTATTCCATAAGCCGCCGCGCTTCTCACTATGGCTCCCGCATTGGAAGGGTCCTGTATTCTGTCCAGTATAACTATCCTTTCTTCTTCAAACATATCTTCAGCACTGTATTTCGGGGCCTGAAAAACCGCGATAAAACCGCTGTTTGATTTTACAGCCGCAAACCGATCAATAAAGCTCTGTCTGGTTTTTTCCTTTTCAATTTCTTCGGGAATAACAGGCATTTCTTTTTCATCCGAATATATAAAATGTTTTAATTTCATCCCGGCTTCCGCGGCTTCGTCAAACACTTTCCGCGTATCAACGACAAACAGCCTGTTTTCTTTCATCCTTTTTGCGTCTTTCAGCAGTTCCAGTGTTTCTTTTTTCATCCGTATCCACCTCCGGATTTATTCCCTCACGTCAACATACCTTTCAACCCGCAGTGCTATGTCTCTTTCAAACGCAGGAAGTTCTATTTTCAGAATACCCGTATCCATTATCTCCTGCTTTTCCAAAATATATTCGCCTTTATGTGTATCATATACGCGTATTAAATACCTTGCGGTATCCAGCCCTCTTATCCTGAATTCCGTCTCCGCCACCATACCCGGCTCAGCGTTTTCCCAGGTGCTGCGGGAATTTTTTATCCACGCGTAAGCAGCCCTTTTTGACTGCATACCACTCACAAAAACACCGGGATAAGACGCCCCCCGGTGATTTTCAAATTCTATCCCGTAAAGTATTATATTTCCCGGCCCCTTGTTCACAATTGCGGTTTCATTCGCACCCACGCCAAGTTCAATATAAAAAGCCCTCTCAACATCAGCTTCATATCTACCTTCTTTTTCATTCAGACTGCCGCCTGAATCTTTCGCGGAAAGATTTTCCTCCAGAACCACCTGTTCATTAACTTTTATTTCCAGCAGGCTGTCGCCCTGCAGGCCGCTGATTCTTATTACAGCTCTGCCCGGAACCGGATTTCTCGTCACAAATACCTGCGCGTTTTCCTCTCCTGAAACATAAGAAAAAAAGTCTTCGCTGTTTATTACTCTTCCATCTGTTCTTACAAAATATTTCCGCGCCGCGGGTTCAACCCATCTGTTTTTAGCCGTAACAACAATATTCCCCGCTTCATCTCCCGGATTTTTTACTCTGATATCAGGATTCTCCATCTCATAAAAATCACCCCTTCCCCATATTATGCCTTCCAGAAAACGGGCAAGCCTCCCGTAAATACCGTAAAGATCCAGCTCGTCCACATACACATCCCACCACCAGGTCATCGGCGTTCCGGCGGAAAGAGAAAAGGCGCCGGCCCATACAGCATTGTGAATATAAAGACCTCGGGGATCCTTGCCCTTTTTTGCAAAATCATCGTATATGTCAATGCCGAATTCAGATACTATGTGAGGCTTTGAAAACTCTCTTATTTTCTTTTTTGACACATCAAATATTTCCACTGCCGCGTCCCGCAGAAAATATATATGCGTCTGGGTAAAATCAACTTCTTTCATTTTCCAGATTGACTCCTCTTTTAAATCCCCGGAAAATGAAGTTGTCAGGAGCTTGCCGTAAATGTCGTATTTCTTTATCTCATCAAATACCTTTTTATGCCAGGATTTCATTATACGCGCGGAATAGTTATGGGTAAGCTCCGCCTCATTTATCGCTTCGTAAGCCATAACATTGGGCGAATACCCCCAGCGCGCGCAGATATACCTTATTCTGTTTCTGTACGTTTCAAACGCCTCTTTTGACGCAAAAAATTCCCCGGGCACCTCAAGCATACCGCCCTTTTCTCTGTTATAAGGGTTGTTTTTCCACTCGCTGTTATAATCAAGAGAAAATTCACCATGCGCCAGAAAACATAACATTATGTATATGCCTTTTTCCTCCCCCATTTTTATTATTTCATCCAGCATCTTCATTTGGGTTTCACGGTGTCCATAATCCTTTAGCGCTTCTGTTTCAAGCCCAAAACTCCAGGGCGCCATCCAGATCCTTATAAAATTAACTCCGTTTTCAGAAAGCCTTTGCATCCACCGTTCATAATCCTCCATAACGCTGCCCGTTGACCAGCATAAACTCTGACCCACGGCAAAAAACGGTTCTTTTGAATCCTTAAACTCAAAAAACAGCGGATCCCTGGTGCTGACCCCTACAAAACCTTGTCCCTGCTTTTCTTTTGTGCATTCAAAACTTCCTGAAGAATCCCTGAATATTACTCTGCCTTCGCTGCGCAGCTCCACTTTATATTTCCAAACACCGGAAACAGCCGGAGTAAATCTTGAGACAAACGCTTCATCCCCCTCTTTTTTTACAAAAAATCCGTCCGTCTTAAAAGTTTTTCCGTCCGGAGACGTGTAATAAACCGTCATAACATTCGCGGAATAATCATAAGGATTTTCAAACGGGAAATCGATTGTCGTGCTCCAGGCAGGTTTCGGCGCAAGTGGCTGACTGCCGATGCGTTTTATTTCCAATTTTTCCGCAGGTAACTTCCAAAAAATAAGGTTTGCAAGAATAAGAGGATTTTGTAGGAAATTCAGTGACTTTTTCTCTCCCTTTTTTGCTCCTTCGCCCGAGCCGGTTAACGTGTAAGCATCCCTGATATTTCCTTTATTGTCGAGCAGAAAACCTGCAAGAGTCTTGTTCAAACTTTCGGGCGGTTCATCGCGCCAGTTGGTCGATTCCCAGAAATCTAGTTCTTTTATTTCCTTGTTTTCTTCACCATTTACGTTGGTGCTCATACCTTGTTCGTTGATAAGAAATTCGAGGTTCTCATCGCTTTTCCTAAATGAACCGCCGA
>OMKS01003912.1_pt1 | contig 11556 bp, 8 predicted proteins | sample 1674721 | NCBI WGS metagenome assembly OMKS01 (sample SAMN06264996, study PRJEB25208) | sediment metagenome | isolation source: hot spring sediment | place: USA: California | collected 2014-09-02 | reverse complement strand
TTCGTCGGCAGCGTCAGATGTGTATAAGAGACAGTTACTTTACTCTACTAATATAGTGTATGGACAGAAGGAAGTTATTCAAAAGCTTTCCTTGTTAGTGTTCCCTATGGTATTTGCCTCATCCCTGCCTTTATCGCAAAAAGAGAAGTATTTGTTAGTAGGATCATTTGTTACTGCCGTATTTGTTTATACATTAATTAGCTGTTTTCTTTTTGTTTATAACTTCAATGCAATTGATAATGTGCGCGATATATCACCATTTGTATCGCATATTAGGTTTTCGTTAATGGTAAATATTAGTATCGCTGCTGTGGTATGGGCTTTATCAAGCATAAAGAAGTTTGCAACAGGTTACAGGTTTTTAGGCTTTACGCTTATTTTATGGTTTGTACTTTACCTTTTTGTTTTGAAATCATTAACGGGTATAGTTGTGCTTTTTGTGCTTGCTAATATGTTTCTAATATATAAGACATTAAAGTTTGCACGACCATTACCCAGAGTAATACTTGTTGTTACTGTTCTTTTGCTGTGGACAATTCCAGCAATTTATGTAGCATTTGAGGCAAAACAGTTTTTTATACATAGACAAGCTGTTGATGATGTAATCCTGAACGATACCACGGTTAATGGCAACCCTTATAAGCACAACCTTAACTACTTGCAATACGAGAATGGAAATTTGGTTTGGATTAACGTATGCAAAACAGAGCTTGAAAAGGAATGGAATGCGCGAAGCGAGATTGACTGCTCCGGAAAGGATAAACTTGGTCAACCTTTATCATCCACTTTAATTCGGTATTTGGCATCGTTAGGGCACAATAAAGATTCGGTAGGGGTTTGGAGCTTAACCGATGAGGATATTATTCATATTGAGTCAGGTGCTACTAACGTTTTGTTTAAGCGGAATAAGTTAGGCCTTTACCCAAGATTATATCAAACTTTTTGGGAGATTGATCAGTATAAAATGTATAACCATGTGAGTGGTAGTAGCCTTGTACAACGTTTTGTTTTTGTTAGAGCTGGATTTAATATACTTCTGCAAAATTTTTGGATTGGAGTAGGAACAGGCGATTTGGTTGACGAATTCAATTCGTACTATCATCAAAATGAGCCGAAGTTAAAACGTAAATACTGGTATTTAAGCCATAATCAGTTTCTAACTCATGCAGTGCAGGTGGGGTTTATTGGACTTCTTCTGTTTATAGCTGGCTGGTTTGTGCCCTTTTACGTTAAGCGAAAGAGCATTGATTTGCTGTCGGTTGCATTTTTTATTATTGCTACCCTGTCAATGCTTAACGAGGATACTTTTCAAACGCATGTTGGCGTTACGCTGACAGCCATATTTTATGGTATGCTTTTTTTTAGCACTGGCAGCAATGATGCTTATGAATAAGCAAAACCAAATCCGACTTGACGCCGATTTTTTTTCGGGAACTGCATTGGATATTGCTCCAAAACTTTTAGGGAGTAAAATTTTTAGGCACTATCCCGATGGAAGCATAAAATCGTTTACTATAACAGAAGTTGAAGCCTATATGGGTGAAAACGATAAGGCAAATCATGCTAGTAAAGGGAAAACACCCCGAACGCAGGTTATGTATAAAGCCGGAGGGTATATCTACGTTTACTTAGTATATGGTATGCACTGGATGTTTAACATTGTAACCGGTGAGGTAGGTTCGCCAGAAGCAATTCTACTTAGAGGGGTAAGCGGTTGTTCAGGACCAGGGCGTGTAACTCGAATGCTTGAAATAGATAGTAGGTTTAATGGAATTCATTTGAGCGACCTGAAAGATTTGTGGATTGAAAAAGCCCAGCAGAAATTCACTTATTCTGCTGGGCATCGTATTGGTGTTGATTATGCTGGAGAATATTGGTCGAAAATTCCTTGGCGATTTTGGATTAATCCTCAGGAGTATTAACCAACAACTGTTTCACCATTTTCAATTCGTTCAACTTGTTTTTTTAGGGAATCCCAAGTAGAATCTAGCATTTTTGGGCCAATTGTTTCAATAACTTTTCCTGAAAGTACGGCTCCAATTTGTCCGCTCTGTTCAAACGTTAATCCCTTTGATAGGCCGTATAAAAAGCCTGAGGCATACAAATCGCCAGCGCCTGTGGTGTCAATGGAGTTGGCTTTAACTACTCCAACGCTACAAGTATAATCGCCCGATTTGATCAATGAACCTTTTGCCCCAAGTTTTACCACTGCAATTTTCACCATCGAAGCAATTTCAATAAGCGCATCTTTGGGTTCCATGCCCGTAAACGCTTTCGCTTCCTCTTCGTTGGCAAAAACAATGTCAACGTAATCGTTAACCACTCTCTTTAAAAAGTCTCTATTGGCCTCAACAACGTTGTAGCTAGCTAAGTCTAACGAAACGATTAACCCCGCTTGCTTAGAAAGCATTAGCGCTTTTTCAATTAGCCCATGGTTTTGCACAAGGTAACCTTCAATATGAAAGTAGGTATTTCCTACAAACTGATCGATGCTGATATCATTGGGAACCATTTCAATGGCAGCACCAAGGTTAACGGCAAATGTTCGTTCTGAGTCTGGCGATACAAGTGCAAGAGCCCTTCCAGTTTGAGCGTTCCCTTTTAGCAGGGTTGGGTTTATGCCAGCCTTAACCATATCTTCAAAAAAGAATTTGCCTAATTCGTCGTTACCTACTTTACCAATAAAGGAGGTTTCTGCTCCTAGGTTTGCCAATCCGTTTATGGTATTTGCAGCGCTTCCACCTGAGGCCAATGTTTGTTTAAGGTCTTTAGTTTTAACCATTGCGTTGTTAATGGTTAATTCGTCTACTATTTGCATGCTCCCCTTAGGGAGGTTAAGCTCGTTTAGCAAAGAGTCGCTTTTAAGGCTAGTCATTATATCAACTAGCGCATTTCCTATTCCGAGAATACTTGCCATTTAATAAAAATTTAGTTTACAATCTCTTCGCAAAGATACAATTATTAAAGCAAAGAATTTTTTTAAAAAAATCCGCAAAAAATTTGCAGTAAAAGTTAAAACTAGTATATTTGCACTCGCAAAAATGGGAAACCGTTACCAACATTCCTCATTAGCTCAGTTGGTTAGAGCACCTGACTGTTAATCAGGGGGTCCTAGGTTCAAGTCCTAGATGAGGAGCAGAAGCCTGAAGAAATTCAGGCTTTTTTTATTGTAGATAGAAAAAATGCGGCTTTAGCCGCATTTTATATTTCGTTTAGATACCGTTTTACATTGTTTCTACCAGAGAGAGTAACCCTACTGCCAAGCCAGGTTTTCCATCTCTAAAACTATAGAATAGATGGTATGCACCAGTTTTTGTGCAAGCATAATCAATTGACGGATAGTCCTTGCCTGTGGCAACTACATATGTTGTTGCCAACAATCTATTGTTGTCAAGCAGCTGGAGCACTACCTTGCCCTCTAAATCGTTAGAGTTACATACGGAAAACCTATATTTAATCCCCTTTTTAAGGATAACTGAAAAACGTTGTGTTGGGGGAGGGTCTCCTGCATCAAGACGAATTTTAAAGTCCTTAAGAAAAGTTGCATCTCCTGCTACCATGGCGCAAATCTCCACTAAATCGTCTTCAGATTGGGCAAAAGAGTTTGCGGAAAAGCCCAACAGGAAAAATGATACTAAAAGAAGAGTGATTTTATTTTTCATAGCCAAATGTTTTCAAACGTTTACTTACTCTGTAAATATTTATTCCTAACCCTTTGTGCCTTTTCGATAATCATTTTCAACGTTTCATCGGACATGTCGATGATTTGCTTATCGTTCTGCTGAAAGGTTAAAACTCCATCCTTTTCAACAGGGGTAGGTTCGTTATACTCGTAGGTTATTCTCACATTCCTAAACAGCACCTGAATATCTTCAAAGTCAGATATTAGTAAAGCAATGTTAGGATCTTTCTTATAGTTGTTCAGGAGGAGCATTAAGCTGTTCATCACAATTTTTTGCTCGCCAATTGTTTCGTCAATTCTGGGATTGTTGGCATCCTGAGCTACCCTAGTTGAGAGGTATAGCCCTTCGAGCCAAACGCCAGCAACAATAACTACGCTAAGCTGTGCTCTGTTGGTTTCGCGAAGGTAGCTGTCAATTCGGTTAAAACTTTGCTGTGAAATAAGCACTAGCGAATCGATATTCTCTCGATTTGTGGCAATGCGGCTAAGTGTGCTGAAATCAAAGAATTGACCTACCTGTATGCCATCAGCCAAATTTTTTATGGCTGTAATGTGGTTCAGTACAAGGGATGTACGTTCGTACATATTTATGTAGCCTAAATCGGCTCCATACATGCCCAGCCCTAAAGCCTTTTGGAAACTAGTATTAAGGGATGTTTCAGCTTTTGTGTCGGCCAAATAATCTTTATTAAAGGGGATGTTAAGGCCTTTTATAAGGGCTGCAGTTTCAACCGGAGAGGCAACGTTCTGTATCATATCGTCAATTACCTCTGAGGCTATTTCGAGCGGCTTGTCATCGTAAAGCTCATCGGGGATGTCAAACTTATCCTTGCTAATGTTATCTTCATTCGAGAAAAACCTACAGGATGACATCAGGACTGCAGCGCTTATTAGGATAATTAATAGCTTTTGCATGGTAATGTTGGGTTAAATATTTTTTCTCTCTAGTACAAGCAAAGATGTAAAAATATATTATTTTTTAAGTTTGGGCAATTTTATTTTACCGAAAAACTCTAATGTTTTTTTGAGCGACTCAAAGTAAAGGGTAAAGTATAAAATTATTGTCATGAACCAAATAAAGCAAACATTGAACCAAAATGTATCATAATACCTTCCCAAAAAATGTTTTTGCGGGGCTAAGAAATGTGAGCGGAAGTCGAATCGATGATTTGGTATGGGGTCTCGGTATATGGGATCGTTCTGCTGAACCAGTTCTCCCTTATACTGAAGGATGTTGTTTTTTTCGAATTTTTTTATGGCCAAGTCGGCAATGCTCTCGTTGTGGAAAGCGTTTCGTTTTGCTTCGTACAGTTTAGCATTTGTATTAATAAGGTGAGAGATAATTCTGTCACGCTTCTGGTTTACGCTCTGAAAAATTTGCATGTAATGCTTTTTAAGGTCTTCAAGATAATCAATGGTAGCGTAAGCTACTTCAAAATCGAATCCTTCATAGTTGAGCGAATCCATATAGCGATAGGGTATGGCCGGGGCAAGGTAGTTGGTTTCGTTAAATAGCGAGTTGTACAAAACAAGCGTGTTTTCTGATAGTTTCTCTTTGTTCTCCTTTCTGTCGGCTAAAAGTTCAATGCTTTCGTTAACTATTTTTTCAAGTTCGGGTATATAGTATACTAACTTATAATCTGCGTTTCTTTCTACTTTCTCTATCTCGTAAAAATTCTTATGAAAATCATTGTCCTTAAACTGATGAACAACTAATGCCTCGTATCCCCACTTTGTTACCATAAACTCGGCAACAAGTGGTACGCGGTTAAAGCTACCTACGGCTCTGTTAAGCTTTTCGAAGCTAAACATTGCTCCTGATAGAACCATCATTGGGATCATTAGTAGCGGTATAACAATGTAAATTGTAACGGCTGAGTTAAAGGTTGCCGATATGTTTAAGCCAAGGAGGTTGGCAAAAACAGCGGTGGAAAAAAGGATTAGCCAATACTCAAAGTACATGCCATGCAGCTGCAGTATTCCATTAGCTATTAGAACAAAGGTTAAGCTTTGGATTGCCGAAAGCACAATGAGGATAAAGATTTTGCTAAAGAGGTAAGCTGTGCGGCTAAGGTTGAGGAAAGCCTCGCGCTTAAGAATTTTTCTATCTCTAAAAATTTCTTCGGCACTAACGGTAAGCCCAATAAATAGGGCTACAATAAGCGCCATGAATATGTAAATGGGTATGTTCTCGTTCTCTCGGAAAATGTATACGTTTGAGTTCGGATCGGCAATGTACCTAATAACGAACGCTAATATAAAACCAAGTATTGGTGTTTCAAGCAGGTTTAGGACGATGTACTGGGTGTTGCTTACCTTTGATAGCAAATCGCGGGTAGTATAAATGAAGAATTGTTTTAAACGCGAAGGGATGTTAAGCGATTTTGGTGGCGGCTGTGTTTCATCGGGAATTAATTTCAGCTTAATATTTTCCTTGAAATGATCTTCCCATTTTGTTGGCGAAACTTTACGAATTGGGGTATATCGGCCAAATTCATCAACAACCTTAGCCTCAATAATGTTAAAGATTAGCTCGGGATTAACATTCCCACATGTTGGACATTCACCCTGATCGCTGTTAATTTGCATGTCGATACGCTTAAAGTACATAACCGCTTCTACGGGATTTCCGTAGTAGATCATGTATCCTCCAGTATCGAGTATCATCATGTTATCGAACATTTTGTATATGTCCGATGAAGGTTGGTGAATAACAACAAAAATAAGCTTGCCTTTTAGGGTTAACTCCCTAAGCAAATCCATAACATTTTCCGAATCGCGCGACGATAGGCCTGATGTAGGTTCATCAACAAAGAGTATGGCTGGCTCGCGAATTAGCTCAAGGGCTATGTTAAGCCTTTTGCGCTGGCCGCCAGAAATCATTTTGTTGAGAGGTGACCCTACCTTGAGGTCTTTCCGTTCGTAAAGCCCAAGGTTTTGTAGGGTTTTATCGACAAGTTTTGTAAGCTCCTCTTCCGTTTTATCCTTAAAGCAAAGCTTTGCGTTATAGTAGAGGTTCTGAAAAACGGTTAGCTCCTCAATAAGCAAATCGTCCTGAGGTATTACGCCAATAACACCTTCGAGCATTTCCTTTTCGTAATGCAGGTCAACGCCATTTATGGTAACTTTTCCCGACGTAGGTTTTTCTATACCAGCCAAGACGTTGAGCAGGGTTGTTTTTCCAGCACCGCTGGCTCCCATAATGCCAATTAGTTTTCCCTGCTCTTCTTTAAAGGAAATGTTGCGCAGTCCAATGTCGCCAGTTTTAAACTTAAAGCCAACGTTATCAACATTATATGAAATTCTTATGCTTGTTGAGTCGGCTAAGTAGTGCGCAACCACATCGGTATAGTAAACGGGCTTGCCTTTTGGCAGCTTAATTGAGCTGCCATTGGCAAAAAGGTAAATGCGCTTATTGTTTATGGGAAGTCCGTTAAGGAAAACATCCTCGGTACCGGTGTAGCGGAGAAAGTAGAGGTCTTCGCTTTTGATTTGTAGGATAAAAAGGTGTCCGTTGAGCGCTTCGGTGGGTATATGCTTGCAGTTTACGCCTCTTTGTTCGCTGTCGTGAATGGTAAGAATGCTAGAGTAGTCGAGGTCTTTGGGGTCGTTATTGATAACGAAGTTTTCGATATCGGTAAATTCTTCTTTCGAAACTTTAAAAACGTCGGCTACGGTGTTAATAATGGCCATGCGTTGATCGGTAAATTTTCTGTCGGCATTTACCAATTCAAACAAGCGAACCAGAACTACAACTTTTTGCTTTTGGGTAAGCGTTTTGTTAATCTTTTTGCATATACCCAAAATTTTAACGGAATCCTTAACCGAGGTTAGCTTAACCCTTTTGGGTTGTCCATCGGTTTCCTCTTCTTTATCGGCATCGAATCCAGCGTGCTGGTCAAAAAGCTTAATGTACTCCTCAACCGCTTCGTCGTTTAGCTGCTGCAAAAGGAAATTAACCACAAAGTCGCGTTCGTTGGACTCTACGCCTTCGTCCTGTTTTGCAATAATTGCAAATAGTTGCATCAGAGCCTTCAGAATCTCTTCACTCATGGTTTAGCCTTTAGCCGATTTAGTTAAGGGTTTTAATTAGCTTAACGTGTAGCTAACCTGTTCGAATGGAACATCAACAATGTCGGCATACTCTTCGCCCGCCTCTTGCATGTCCTCATCGTCCTCAGGGTAGAACCATTTTACTAAAACTTCTTTTCCGTCTTCGTGCATCTCCTCCAGTTTCATAAGGATATCGAGCAGAAGTTTTGAGCTGGCAGTGTTAAAGTACACCAGCTTGAAAGTAAAGATGGTTTTCTCATTGGGGCTGGTAGCGTATTCGTCAAGCCAATTGAGAATTGGATCATAAAAGGCTGTAACATCTTCGGGCAGCGAGCGGCCGGAAATCTCAAAGATATCGTTATCAGCATCAAGTATTACAGTTGGGGTATCATCGGTACCCAGAATCTTTATGGTTTCCATAGCACTCGTGTTTACTCGTTTCTAGAAATGGTTGAGGTTAAGATAAAAAAGTGGTTTTCCTCGTCGATGGGAAGGAAATGGTACTCCAACTTTCGGCCTGTTTTACGAGCAATATCAATAAAACCAAGTCCTGCTCCACCTTTTTCGGAAAGCCTTCCTTCGCGCATCTGAGTTTTGTACAAATCTTTTAACCCATCCTTATCGAGGGTGTTAATATGATCAAGGATTTTCGTTAGCTCCTCAATTTTTGTGTTCTCAATTACGTTACCAGTGGTAACATGGTACTCAATCTCGCCTTTGCTTACCATGAAAATTCCTCTTCCGGCAAACAAAAAGTCATCTGATCCAAAGCTGTCGGCGTGCTTGCTAATATTTTGCAGGCACTCTACCATAACATGGAACACTTTTTTCTGCACCGTGTTTGACTCTTCCTCCTTGGCCATATTCGATTCGGTTAGTGAGGTAAAGGCCTTAGTAATTTGGTGCGTAATTTCACCCTCGTATACAAGAGTGATTTCGTGAGCCTTCATTGACTTGTAGAAGTCGTAAACGAACTCCAGAAAACCTTTAACATTTCTTTTATCCATAGCCTGTAAAATTAAATAATTTACCGATATTAAACAATTTAGAATTCAATTCCTATTAGTAGTACGTCGTCAATTTGCTTGTTGTTACCCATATAGTCTTCAAAATCTTTTGAGAATAAATTGTTAAACTGAGGCATTGTTAGCCCTTGGTTACTCATAATTAGCTCGCGTATCCGTGCTGGGCTATACTTTTTTTTGTCCTCACCTCCAATCTGATCGGGCATACCATCAGAAAAGAAGAAAACTTTATCACCTTGCTTTATATCAAGGGTGTGGTTTGTAAAATCTTTTTCCTCTTTTTTTGGGTGAGGTATTCCACCAATGGCTTTACGATCGCCTTTAAATTCATGAAGTTCACCTTCTCTTAGCAGGTATAGCGGCCTGTGAGCACCCGAGTATTGAAGTTGCTTTCGTTTTATGTTGATTTTGCACAATGCTATATCCATTCCATCTCTAGCATCAGCATCGGGGCGGTCTTGTTTCAGGGTTTTTCTTACTCCGTAGTGAAGCACATCAAGAATTTTTCCGGCGGTGTATGTAACATCGTGGTCCACTACATTGTTAAGGGTAAAGTAGCCAATGAACGAGAGCAGAGCTCCTGGTACGCCGTGCCCTGTACAGTCAACTGCGGCAATGTAAATAAAGTCTTCCTTGGTAAAAAACCATGGGAAGTCGCCACTAACAACATCGCGAGGTTTGTAGTATATAAACGATTTTGGAAGATACTGTCGAATGATACGGTTGTTTGGGAGTATTGATGTTTGAATGCGTTGTGCGTAGTTAATGCTCTCAGTAATTTTTCGGTTTTTATCCTGTATCTCCTGTTCAATGCGCTTAGCATCGGTTATATCGTGGCCAACAAATAGAATCGTTTCCAACTCGTTCTCGTTAATCTCAGGAATGGCCGAAATATGCATTATGGTTTCACCTAGCTTTGAGGGGAATGTTAATTCGTGCTCAATCTTACTCTTGCTCGTTTTAATGTTTTTAATGGCATCCTTAAGGAATGTGGCAAGAGCACCGTTTAAGTCAACGGAATTAAGAGTTTGGTTAATTAGCTCTTTAATTGGGATGCCTAAGTATTCCTCAACCATGGGATTAGCGTAGAAAAACTGTCCTGAGGTGTTGAGGCGCATAATCATATCGGGCGAGTTCTCTGATAAAGCCTGCATTTTACTCCGCATACGCTCTTCCTTCTCGGCACGTTTTCGCTCAGTTATATCCTGTGAGTTAAGGATAATTCCATTAATTGCAGGATCGTCCAAAAGGTTGCGACCAGTAACCTCAAGGAATATTTTTGTCCCGTCCTTTTTCATAAAGGTATACTGGATGGTAATAGGAATGCGAGGAGAGTTGAGCAGCTTTTGGAACATGTCGGTAAGGTCTTGCTCTCCTTTACGGGTGAGCCTGTCAATGTCCTTGCCGCTCATCATCTCTTGGGGTGTGTAACCCAAAATTTTTGTAACGGAGGGGCTTATGTAGGTTAGCTTTTGGCTACTGCTATATATGGAGATTATTTCAGATGCATTTTCGAGCAACGAGTGAAGCCTTTTTTGGGCATTCTCCACTTCTTGTATTTTCGACTCGAGCTGGAAGTTCGATTTCTCTAGCTCCTCGTGGGTAACTCGCATTTCTTCGGCATTCTGGCGGAGTTCCTCTTCGTTTTCTTTCAGCTCTTCGGTCATCTGCTGAGCCTCCATCAGCAGCTGCTCGGTTTTTTGGTTTATACGAAGGTTGAATATTGTACGAGCAATAATCTCGCCCATTTCCCGAAGGAAGCGGATGGTTAGCTCTGGAATATGATCGTCAATTGAAGCAAACTCGATAACGCCTTGCAGCTTCTCATCGGTAATCAGGGGCACAATAATTATGCTTTTGGGCTTTTTATCGCCCAGTATTCCAGAGGTAATTGTGGCATAATCATCGGGGATTTCGGTTCGGTAAATTATATCCCTTTCGTATGCACACTGGCCAATTAGCCCTTGCCCAATTTTAAACTCCTGGTTGATATATTTTTTCCGGTTGTATGCGTATGTTGCAAGGTTGTATAAGCTTTGCTTATCTTCATCGTAAAGGTAAAGCGCACCTTGTATAATGTTTATGTAGCTTATAAGCTTAACTAGAACTTCGTAGGTTAGCTCTTCGAGGTTGTTGTGCAATCGCAGAATGTACGAAACCTCTTCCTTTCCCTTAGTTATCCACGACTGTTCAGCCTCTTTTTTTACGTTCTCTAAGAGGTTGTCGCGCATTACCAAAAGCGACTTGCCTAGAATGTCGTCTTCGTCGCTAATCTCAAAAGGAGCCTTGTAGTCGCCCTCGCCAATTGTTTTTGCAAAAAGGGCATTCTTGTTAATGTCCTCATCACGCTGCCTAATCTCTTCTTCGAGAAAGGTAACCTTATCTTGATGCTTTTTGAGGGTATTGTGTGTTAGGAAAGCGAAGAGGAACGGGATAATGTTAATAATCCAAAGGGTTGGGTTTGCTTTATGTACGGTAGCAATTCCGCTTATGCTAAATGAAACCCCTTGCGAGGCAAAAGCAATGGTCCACGAAACAAACACAATAAGAATTCCAACTGCAAATGCAATTGTAACCTTTTGGGTTACGGCTTTATCTAAAACCTCAGCCGATGTTTTGTTATGGGTTGTCATACTTGCTGTTTTTGCTGTTGCCAATAGATATTAGTTGTTCCGAAATTTTTGGGCTAAGAGTCTCGAATAGCCCAACCATTCTGCTGTTGAACTGTCTCTTATACACATCTCCGAGCCCACGAGACCGTACTAGATCTCGTATGCCGTCTTCTGCTTGAAAAAA
>OMKS01003910.1_pt1 | contig 11561 bp, 9 predicted proteins | sample 1674721 | NCBI WGS metagenome assembly OMKS01 (sample SAMN06264996, study PRJEB25208) | sediment metagenome | isolation source: hot spring sediment | place: USA: California | collected 2014-09-02 | reverse complement strand
GAGTGGAAGAGCGTCATCGACCAGACACGCCGCCTGAGTCTGGTGACGTTTACCGGCGGCGAACCGTGGGTGCGTCAGGACTTTCCCGAACTGCTCGAACATGCGTGTGCGAAGCGGGTGACGCACTGCATCTCGAATGGCACGCTGCTCACGGAGGAGCGCGCGCGCCATTGCGCCGAGCTGGCCCCGCGCTATCTCGGCGGGCCGGGCCTCCTCTCGCTGGGCGTCTCTATCGACGCACCCGGCGAGCGGCACGACGCGATTCGCGGCCTCGAGGGCGCCTTCGAGAAGGTCTCGGCGGGCATCAGGGCTTTGACGACGCACCGGGACGAGCGCAACCAGCGCTGGCCGATGGTGCACGTAACCAGCGTTATCCAGGAAGCAAACCTCGATGTGCTGCGCGATATGCCCCACGTCGCGAAGGATCTCGGGGCAAATGTCCTCAATCTCGTGCTCGAGAATCGCTTCCACGAGGCGCCGGGCGTGGGGGAGAGCGACCCGGCGGACATCGCGGCGAAGGATATTCCGACGCCTTGGCTCGACAGCGGGAAGCTCCGGCGCGCGCTGGATGCGGCGCTGCAGTCGGCGAAGGCTGTGGGCATTCCCATATGCTTGCCGCGCATGCCGATGGAGCAGGTCATCGCGCACTATGCGGGGGGCTGGAATATGGTGGATTTTCATTGTCACGAGCCCTGGACCAGCCTGATTGTCGGCTACAAAGGCGACGCGTGTCCCTGTTTCATCGTGAATGCGGGGAATGTGCGTCAGCGGTCGCTCAAGACCATTTGGAACGGACCGGAGATGCGTGATTTCCGCAAACGCTGCATCGAGGGCCTGTGGCCCATATGCCAAGGCTGCTGTGCCATCGAGTATCATCCTCACACCCACACGGGGACCTGTCCGAGGTGCAATCCATGAGCACACGAACGATAGTCGTTGTCGGCAGTGCGAACATCGACATGGTGGCGCATGCGCCGCACTGTGTTCGGCCGGGTGAGTCGCTCATCGGCACGTCGCTCGAGACCGTATGCGGCGGGAAGGGCGCGAACCAGGCCGTGGCCGCAGCGCGGTTGGGCGCGCGGACGCATTTCGTCGGCTGTGTGGGCGACGACGCCTTCGGCGCGATGCAGCGGCGCGCGCTCGAGAACGCGGGCGTCGATATCGCGTGCCTGAAGACCCATAGCTCGGAGCCAACGGGCACGGCGCTGATCTGCGTGGCCGACACGGGGCAAAACTCGATTGTGGTCGTGCCGGGTGCAAACCTGGGCATTACACCGGACGACATACGGGCGGCTGACGCGCTGTTTGCCCAGGCCGATGCGGTATTGCTCCAACTCGAGATACGGCTCGATACGGTGGATGCCGCGCTCGAGGCGGCGCGGCGTCATGGAGCGCTGTCGATCCTTGATGCGGGACCTGCGCAGCATGTGCCCGAGGCGCTTATCGCGAAAGCCGATCTCGTCTCGCCGAATGAAACCGAAGCCGAGGCCATCACCGGGATTGCCGTGGATTCGCTGGACGATGCCGAGCGGGCGGCTGAACGGCTGATTGCGATGGGCGCGCGCGAGGCCGTGATGAAGCTGGGCGCGCGTGGCGCCCTGTACGTTGGTCAGGGATCTATCCACGCACCGGCGTTCGTCATCGTGCCAGTGGACACGACGGCCGCGGGCGATGCCTTCACGGCGGCCCTGGCGCTCGAGTGGGGCGCTGTACCCCGCGCGCAGGCGCTTCGTTTCGCGAATGCCGCCGGTGCGCTGGCCGCGATGAGCCCCGGCGCGCAGCCGTCCATGCCCTCGCGCGCGGCGGTCGAGTCGTTTCGGAACGCGAAGGAGTTTGAAGTGTGAGTGACCTCAAGTACAGTGCCTCGGTGGTGTGCGCCAATCTAGGCCGGCTCGAGGACGACCTCAAGACCCTCGAGCAAGCCGGCTGCGATGAGCTGCACTTCGATATCATGGATGGCATGTTTGTGCCGAATTTCACGCTGGGCTTTGATTTTGTCAAGGCCGCGAAGGCCGTCTGCGACCTGCCGTGCAACGGCCATCTTATGATCACCGAACCGGAACGCTACATCGAGCGTTTCGTGAAAGCGGGATGCGACAGCATCACCATCCACGTCGAGACAACGGCTCACGCCCAGCGGCTGCTCGTACAGATTCGAGAGCTGGGCGCATCACCCGGCGTCGCGATCAATCCGGCGACGCCGTTGATGACCCTGGATTACCTGCTCAACCACGTGGACCGCGTGCTGGTCATGACGGTAGATCCGGGCTATGCGGGCCAGCGCATGTTGCCCGGGGCCTTTGACCGCGTACGCATCCTGCGCGACCACATCGGGTATCGGGCTCTGCCCGTGGAGATCGAAGTGGACGGCAACATGGACGTGCGCAATACGGCTCTTATGGCGAACGCCGGTGCACGCATCGTTGTACTCGGGACATCGAGTATTTTCAAAGGCGGGCACCTCGGCAAGGCCTTGCGGGAATTCGACGCGGCCGTGGCCAAGGAACGGCACCTGGTGTAGCGCGGTTCGAGGGGGCGCAAGATGCGCAATATCGAGTTGAAGGCGCGGTTGACGAACCGGGAACGGGCAGCGGCGGCGTGCCGCGAGTTAGGCGCGGCGTTGCAGGGCGATATCCACCAAAGGGATACCTACTTTGCCGTGCCGGAGGGGCGCCTGAAACTCCGCGAGAGCGATCCCGGCGAGGACTATCTCGTTTTCTACCACCGTCCGGACATCCCAGGACCGAAGGGCTGTGATTACGACATCGCGGTGGTAGATCGCGGCGTACGCGGTTTGCTCTGTGCGGCGTTGGGGACGCTCGCGGTTGTCGAGAAGATGCGCACGCTGTACCTGTGGAAGAATGTACGGATCCACCTGGACGCGGTGGCGGGGTGTGGGGACTATCTCGAATTCGAGGCTGTCCTGGGACCGGAGGACACGGAGAAGGACTGTGTCGACAAGCTGTTGCGCTTGCAGGAGCTCTTCGGCACCGAGCCGGGGGACCTTATCGAGACCTCATACCTGGAGATGGCCCTCACATTGTGAGTCCATGCGGACCTTGGGCTTGTTTTCCTGAGTGCCAAATGACACAATGGTCATGTCATGGCCACGTTGCGGAGAAAGTCGAACGGTCGATACTACATCGACTGTATCGTGGATGGGCGGCGCGTTCGGCGCTCGCTGCGCACGCGCGAACTCGCGCTGGCTCTCGAGCGCTTCGCTGAGTTCGATAAGGTGCTGATGCCTGCATCGGACAGCGAGGAAGCGCGCTGCTGCACGCTGGCCCGAGTGGGCCGGTGGTACGTCGAGACGCATCTCGCCGGGGGCGAGGAAAGCGCAACACGGCGGGCTCGCGCCGCATGGCAGTCTCTGGTGGACTGGTGTCGAGCGCGCCATGTGACGGTGATGTCGGACTTGAGCGCGGACCACATGTTGGCATGGTACGTCTGGATGGTGGGGAAAGGCCAGGGCCATGTGGTCGCAGCGGCGCGCGTAGCTTGCATCAAATCGGGGGTGCGCGCAGCCGTCGGTGCGGGCCTCCTGGATGCCGACCCGGTAGAGATGTGGCCGCGCGTGGGGGGGAAGCAGGGCGTGCTTGAGAGCTTTGCGGCGGCGCAGTTGCGCACGGTGCTCGATGCCGTCAGGCGATACGCGCCGGAGGTCTATCCTGTCGTGCTCTTCTTGTCCGCTACCGCCTGGCGGATTTCCGACGTGCTCCTGCTTCACCATGAGCAGGTGGACGCGTTCGGCCAGCTTTCGGGCGCCGGCTGGCGGCGTACGCGACGCGGCTCATGGTGTTCGCTGTCTGCGTCCGTCGGCATCAGCGCATCGCGAGTCGGTTTCCAAGGCAATCTCCCGTTCCGAAAGAGACCGAAGGTCCCGCCTGTCTGGCAGAATCCATGCCCAAGCCTCCAGACACCGTGTGTCTGCCGCGTCTTGGCAGCATGAGATAGGACTGCCCGGCCGCTGTGCCGTGCCCCATGCCCTTCTTCAGTTTGCGTGATCGTTGCCCTAGCTGCGCAGACGATCAGCGTATTTCGACCCAAGCGACATCATTCTTGGCGGGTCGGCGCCAAACCCGGCCCAGAAGCATGGAGACGAGGAATCATGCGACGAAAAGGATTCACACTAATCGAATTGCTGGTGGTGATTGCCATCATCGGCATCCTGGCAGCGATTCTGCTGCCTGCTCTGGCGCGGGCTCGGGAAGCCGCGCGCCGCTCGAGCTGCGCGAACAACCTTAAGCAGTGGGGACTCATCTTCAAGATGTACACGAACGAGTCCGAGGGTGACCGTTTCCCACGCATCCAGTTCAATTCGGACATTACCGATGTCCAGCTCGCAACAATGCCGATGATCGAGTCGGTCTATCCCGAGTACCTCACCGATGTGGCGCTGCTGCTGTGTCCGTCGGATGCGACGAACACGAAGGAGGACTTGTACACCGACGACGGGACGCCCATTCTTGCGGACCCGGCGTACTATGAGTACGCAGACATGAGCTATCTGTACTTCGGCTGGGTGTACGACAAGGTGGGCGATGACGATCCGCAGACGGATGTGGCGCCCCTGTATGTGCTGCTCTCGGCGCTCAATATCCAGTCCGTTACGAGCGATATAAGCGACTATACCGACGGGCCTTCCCAGTTCATCACGCATTGGCAGCTCATGGGCAATGACGTGCTGTCCTCCGGCGGGCAGGACTTCAGCGTCCTGGACCAGGATCGGGTGGTCCCTGACCAAGAAGGCTACAATCTGGGCAATGCCCGAGGCGACATCCTCTTCCGACTGGCCGAAGGCGTCGAACGGTACTTGGTGGAAAACGTCGCCGATCCCTCGGCCTCGGCGCAAGCGCAGAGCGAGATCTGGATCATGAGCGATACGATTGCGCGAACAGCCGACAAATTCAACCACGTTCCCGGCGGCTGCAACGTGCTGTTCATGGACGGACACGTGGAGTTCATCAAGTACCCGGGGCCTCCGCCGGTGAGTGCTTCGCTGGCGGTGGGCGTGACGTTGACGAGGGTGGGAGAGTAGGAGGGTGTCGGGCGTCACAACGCGCTACTCGGGGCATCAACGCCACTGAGGTGTATCTGGCGCCTCAGGTGTGAGGTGTCATATCCGCGCGATGCCTGGAAGCGACCGTGAGGCCAGGACCGAAGCTCGGGGCGACATGCGTGGGTTGTCGGATAAGTCTCTGCGAGAGAAACGTGGAGCATGGCACATAGCAGGATGGACATTAGCCGTCCCGCTTGGTCTATCATGGAACCGTCCATGAGGAAACCGGCATGACTCCCAAAGAGCACGTACTTCTCGTCGCCTTGGCGGCAGCCATCATCCTTGGCTCGGCAACCCTGTACTTCTACCATCGCACGCAGCCAAGCCCACAGCAGGCTCCCGCTGCCGAAGCCGTTGCCTCCGTCGGTGAAGGAAGCACAGGCCCGCCAACCGCTCGCAGGGGCCTCGAACCGACGGACCGGAGCGCCCTCCGTCCAACAGCGCCTCCCGGAATCTCAGCCATCCCGGGCGACGCGGTCATTCGTGCCCCCGAGGCAAAGACCGAAGCCCCGCCGGGTCCTTTGGTGGCGGTGTCAATAGATGGCGCCGTGCAGGTCCCCGGCCTTTACAGGCTGCCGGAAGGATCCCGCGTTCAGGATCTCATCGAGGCGGCGAAGGGAGCAACGGCCATCGCCGACCTCTCGAGTATCAATCGGGCTGCGCGCCTCATCGACGGAACAACCTTGAGGGTGCCCAGCCAACCCACCGCGCTTACGGTAGGTGAGACGCTTGTTCTTCACGGTGCGCACTCGATGCCCGTCAATCCGCCTGAGTACATGCTCCGGTTCCGGGCAGAACAAGAACCGTCCAAGCTGTCTGGATCTCCGCAGGGCGAGCCGGCGAAGTCTCAAATGCCACAGCCGTCCGGGGCGAGCAACCTCATCGACATCAACAAGGCCTCTGCCGCTGAACTGGCGACGCTGCCTGGCATCGGCGAGGTGCGCAGCCGGCAGATTGTCGAATACCGTGCGCAGAATCCTTTCAAGTCGGTCGATGACCTGCGGAATATCCATGGGATAGGCCCAAAGACGGTCGACTCGCTCAGGTCGTTAGTGACGGTGACGCCCGCTCAGCAATGAGGCGCCCCGAAGGAGACGCACACACATGCTCCTCGCTCTCGCATTGGCATTGACGAAAGCAGCACCGTCGCTTGATACCTTCGGCGCGCCGGGCTACGGAGTGCCCGTCTCGGGTGTTTGGTATGAATCCGGCCAAGCGCAAAGCCCCATGCCGCTCGGCGCGCTGGGAACGGGGTTTGTCGAGTTTACGTCCGGGGCGACCTTCGGGGCCGTCACGTGCGAGAACACGTGGCTCGCACCGCAGCCTGTGGGCGCAGCAAGCGGCCTCGAGGTCCGTGTCGGAGACAAGGCGCTCAGACGCTTCGATGGAGAAGACGCCCCAGGCCTGCGTTTCTGGGGGCATTTCCCCGCGGCCGATGTCGATTTTGGCGACACCTTCGGCGATGTCGAGCTTCATTTACGCGCGTTCGCGCCCTTGGTCCCCCACGACTACGTCCTTTCCGAACTGCCCGCTGCTCTTTTCCACTTCACCGTGACAAACCACGGCGACGCCGAAGCCCCCGTCACCCTGGCGCTCCAATGGCAGGCCTGCGCCGCCGCTGGAGATGCGGCCAACGGTAACGCCGAAGCTGCCCTGAGCTGGCGTCGTGACACACTCGGGCCGGGCGAATCCTGGTCTGTCGCACCTGTCATCGCCTTTGCCAAGGACGTTGACGCACTTGCGCAAGTGCTGTCTGCCGCAAACACCGACGGCCCAAGCCTGAAAGCCTCCAGTGCCCCCGAGGGCCGGGCCTACACCCACGACGCCGTCACCGATTTCTTGCTCGATGCCCTCGGCGGTTTCAACTGGGAGACACACCGCCGCGAATCGGCTCTCTTTCGCGGCTACCCGCATATTGGTCAACTCTTGTGGCTGCTGCGCTACGGCGACCAACGCGCCGGCCGCATGAAGGACGGTCCCATCGGCCTCACGGGCGACGCGTTGCCCACAACCACCGCCGCCGGCATGCTCGAGGCCGCCCTGAACGTCCTCCCCGCAGGCGAAAACGTGCTTGCGCTCGCATACACGGTCAAGAACATCTCGCAAGTACCTATTGCCGATCTGTCATTCAGCTTCGCCGCCAATATCGACCTCGGCGGTCCCCGGCACGCCGAACGCCAGCACGCCGAAGTGGACAAAGATCGCAAAGCCGTTCTCTTCCAGGATGAGCGGGTCGACGCCGTTGTAGCCCTCACAGGCGACGCCGACAGCTACATCGTCTCGACTTGGCCCCGGGCACACCAGGCCATGGAGCAGGGCGATCTCTTGTCCTTCAACGCCGCCGAACGGGACAATCGGGCGCGCCCATGTCCCCGGGGTATGGCCATCGACTTGCCCGCCGGCTCTTACGCCGTCGGCGCACGCGCCGACACACCCTGGCAAGCACGCCATATTGCCCCCGAGGCCGATCTCATCCGCACCGAGGTCGCGCGCGTCGTCCCGAAGGGCGAGACGGTCGACGTCATCCTCGCGCTGGCCTGGCATTTCCCGCGCTGGACCAGCGGCGATGGTGAGAACCTGCGCCACCGTTACGCCATCGCCTACGACCATGCGGCCGACGTCCTCGCGACCGCACTCGAGAAAGCGCGCGAGGCCGAAGCGAAAATCATCGCTTGGCAAGAACGCGTCTATGCCGCCGACGTCCCGCCCCTGCTCAAGGATGCCGTCCTCAACGGCCTGTACATCCTCCCGCGCAACAGTTGGTGGCTCGACGACGGCCGCTTCTTCCAGAGCGAATCCTTCACCGGCTGCCCCATCACCGAGACCTTCGTCTGCCGCTTCAACGGCTCCTTCCCGCTCGCGCTGCTGTGGCCCGAGTGCGAGCGCGCCACGATGACCGCCGTCGCCAACGCCCAAGCCGACACGGGCGAGATACCCTTCGGCTTCGGAAGCCCCGACCACTCGCGCTCGCCCTACTACCACGTCCAGCACCCCATCGTCTCCAGCGAGTTTGCCCTCACCGTCTGGCGCAACTACACCCTCTGGCGCGACGAAGCCCGCCTCGCCGAGATGTACCCTGCCGTCAAGCGCGCACTCCATTTCGCCATGACCCTCGACAAGGATAACGACGGCCTCGTCAACGAAGACCCCGGCAGCGAGACTGGCTTCCCCGCCAACCAGTATTACGACATCTGGCCCTGGTGGGGCGTCAGCGCCTATACCGGCAGCATCTGGCTCGCGGCATTGCGCGCCGGCGAGTCCTATGCCCAGGCCATGCACGACGACGCCTTCGCCGACGAACTCCGCCAATGGTCCGCGCGCGCATCCGCCGCCTTCGAGGACAAACTCTGGACCGGCTCGTACTACCGGCTTTACAACGACCGGGCCAACGACCGCCGCAGCGACACCTCGCTCACCAACGCCCTCTGCGGCCAATGGTTCGCCTACACCTGCGGCCTCGGAACCATCGTCCCCGAAGACCACATCCACAGCACCATCGACACCGTCCTGCGCCTCAACGCACCCGCCACCCCCTACGGCGCCGTTAACGGCGTCCAGCCCGACGGCAGCCTCGACACCACCTTCCCCGACCACTCCGCCGTCATCACCATCGGCGAAGTCTGGAACTTCTGCGCCATGGCCGCCTTCGCAGGCCGCGCCCAGGACGCCATCGACCTCTTCAACCAGAGCTACCGCAACCTCCTCCTACGCCAACGCACCCCCTGGAACCTCTCCTGGAGCCTCGACCCCGCCACCGGCGCACTCAAATGGGGCGTCCACTACTACTCCAACCCCTGCGTCTGGACTCTCCTCCAGGCGCTGGACGCGGAGACGTACCGTAGCTTGGCGGAGCGCTCTTCTGCGCCTGCTCCACTCACGGTCAATGCCACGAGGTAAATGGCTCTAGGTGTCCACGACATGAAAGAAAAGCAATCACCCCAAGACGAGAACAGTAAGAATGCCCGGTTCACGGTCGCCCCGTCCAAAGCCGGCTTGCCGTCCGACTACGCGACGCTGCTGGCCGATCTGAAAGAGCGCATCGCAGGCGAACGCCTGCGCGTCGTCCTGTCGGCCAACGCCGCCATGATCGTGCTCTACTGGGACATCGGGCGGGCCATCCTCACGCGGCAGGCAGGCGAAGGCTGGGGCGCGAAGGTCATTGACCGTCTCTCCCGCGACCTGCGCGAAGCCTTCCCTGACATGAAGGGGCTGTCGTCGCGAAACCTCAAGTATATGCGCGCTTTCGCCGACGCGTGGCCGGACCGGGCAATTGTGCAAGGACCGCTTGCACAAATTACCTGGTACCACAACCTCGCGTTGCTGGAGAAACTTGACACCCTGGAGGAACGTCTTTGGTACGCGGCAGCCACCGCCGAAAACGGGTGGTCCAGGAATATCCTCGCCCTGCAAATCGAGAACGACCTGTACGAACGCCAGGGCAAGGCCATCACCAACTTCCCCGCCACACTCCCGCCCGCCGATTCCGACATGGTGGCGCAGGTCTTCAAGGACCCCTACCTGTTCGACTTTGTGGGAACCGCCGACCCGCGACGCGAGCGAGAAGTGGAACAAGCCCTGACCGACCATATCCAGCACTTCCTGCTCGAACTGGGCGCCGGATTCGCCTTCATGGGCCGACAGGTCCATCTCGAAATCGAATCCCAGGACTTCTACCTCGACTTGCTCTTCTACCACGTCAAGCTCCGCTCCTACGTGGTGGTCGAGCTGAAGGCGGTCCCCTTCGCCCCCGCCTTCATCGGCCCGATGAACCTGTACCTCTCCGCCGTCGACGACCTGATGCGCCACCCCGACGACAAGCCAAGCATCGGCCTGCTGCTGTGCCGCGAGAAATCCAAGATCGTCGTCGAATACGCCCTGCGCGACCTGAACAAGCCCGTCGGCGTGGCCTCGTGGGAGACCCGGCTCGTCAAGTCCCTGCCCAAGCGGTTCAAGGGCGTCCTCCCCACCGTCAACGAGATCGAGCAAGAGCTGCAGAAACCATGAGCGAGTAAGGAAAACCGGTCCCTCGACGAAACCGGCGCCAGCCATGACCACCTTTGCTGGCCGCACGCAAGACGCCATCGACCTCTTCAACCAAAGCTACCGCAACCTCCTCCTACGCCAACGCGCCCCCTGGAACATCACCTGGAGTCTCGAACTCACCACCGGCGCTCTCAAATGGGGCGTCCACTACTACGGCCCTGTATCTGGTCCCTGCTCCAGGCACTCGTTCCCGATGTCTACGCCGCACTCAGAAGGCCGCCGGTGTAGTTCACGCGAGCAACGTCAAGCCCTCGCTCGCTTGACACGCCCCCGATGTCCTCGATAAGCTCGGGACAGCAGTGCAAAGGCATCACATTGGGGGAGAAACGCTCCTGCTGCTGTCCGCTCTGACAGGCAGGTGTAGTTTCGCCAACCTGGAGTGCAACCATGAATCTCAACGCCATCTTCGACGCGGCCTATGAGCATGCCATGCGCCAAGGCTATCCCATTGAGCGCGATGTGCTGCGCGCATGCATCGAGGCCGCAACGCAGGCGTGGCCGCCGTTTGCGGAACAGGAACTCGGGGAGATCATCCCCTATATCACGGAGAAGCCGGAACTGCTACCCACGGAGGAGGATGATATCGCCCCGTGGATCGCGAAATGGCGTGCCTTCTTCGCAGCGCAGACCGACTGGAGTGAGCAACAGGACGAAGAGGAAGACGCCAGACCTCCTTTGCTCTGCGATTTTGGATTGTAGGCGCCGAGACCGGAGTCGGTCATGATGCACACCGCTTGTGTCGGTTGCGATTGAGGCACGACTCCTTGCCGGCCCAGGCGATTTTTGCTTGAGCGTAAACCGCTGTAGACATGCCTTTCATGACAAGCCCGTTCGCCGCCTCGACCCACGCTGTCTTATCCCGCGCCACTCGTCCCGCGCCGTCTTTGCGGCCCCGCTCCCCAATCTGATACGCTCTGCCGACACTGTCGAGAGGAAAAGCCCTATGTCCGTTCCCATGCTCGACCTGCGCGCGCAGTACGGGACCATCAAGTCCGAGATTGACGCCGCCGTCGCGGAAGTGTTCGCCTCGCAGGTCTTCATCGGCGGCCCGAACGTCGAGGGACTGGAAGCGGAAATGGCCGAGTACCTCGGCGTCGCCTCGACGGTCGGCGTGGCGTCGGGGACGGACGCGTTGCTCTTGTCGCTTAAGGCCCTCGGCGTGCAGCGGGGTGACGAGGTCATCACCTCGGACTTCTCGTTTTTCGCCACCGGCGGCGCGATTGCCAATGCCGGCGCGAAGCCGGTCTTCGTCGACATCCGGCCCGACACGTTCAACATCGACCCGGCCGCCATCGAGGCGCACATCACCGAACGCACGCGCGCCATCGTCCCGGTGCATCTCTACGGTCAATGTGCCGATATGAGGACTATCCTGGACATCGCGGCCAAGCACGACATACCGGTCGTTGAAGACGCCGCCCAGGCCGTTGGCGCACGTTGCGGCGAGCGCAAAGCCTGC
>OMKS01003909.1_pt1 | contig 11564 bp, 13 predicted proteins | sample 1674721 | NCBI WGS metagenome assembly OMKS01 (sample SAMN06264996, study PRJEB25208) | sediment metagenome | isolation source: hot spring sediment | place: USA: California | collected 2014-09-02 | reverse complement strand
ATACGAGATCTAGTACGGTCTCGTGGGCTCGGAGATGTGTATAAGAGACAGGATTTATATACAATCAGCTTTGAACTATAAGAAATGCTCGCCTTTTTTGTATACTAAACTATACAGAGTGTTTTTTTCCGGATAGCTGTTGGTAGAGCATATCGTCCAGTCCTAGATCGGCGGTCTTGGACATCTTTTGAGCGTATTCATCGTAAAGCATATCCTCAAACATCTCTTCCGCCTGCCCGCCGTCTAGGAGGCCGCTTTTCTGGACGGTTCCACGCATTGAATCGAGCATTTGCTTGATAAAAATCGACTGAAAATCCGAACATGCCTGCCGAAGTCTTTGATCTTCACCTCCTCCCTTTTTTGGAGGAGTGCTGGAGTTCATTTTTTTAGTCATTGCCTCCAGTTGGCTTTGAGAGTTCTTACTCCTGCTCATGCTTCCCATCTGCAAAAGACTGCTCGAATCAATGGTCATAACTGCTCATCCTTGCTCACATAGTTTCGACCGTGCCGTACAGAGCACCGGCCCGCTCCAAGGTGCGTAGCACCTCTATAATATCATCGACCTTAAGACCCGCCGTTTTGAGCACTTCCACCAAATCTTTCACTCTGGCGGTCCGGTTTATTTCCACACTCCCCTCACTCTCCGCCTCGCCCTTGAAACGGTCGGCGCCGATACTCAGCTCTCCTTGATCAAAGCTAATGAGCACCGGGGCAACCCGTACATTCTGCCCCATCACCACCACTCCAGAATAACGATTGATCACCACCGTGGCCGGGTTGTCCGGAACGATCTCCACCGATTCCACCAGAGCGCTCAATTCCACGCTATCGTACTGGGCCTCCTCTCCAGGAAGAATTTCGATCTTCGCGGCGTCCAGCGCACGGATCTTGTAGTCGGGCAGCGCCTGACGCAGAGCATCCCGTGCCTTGATGACGGTCGAAAAATCCGCCCGGTCCAGAAGCAGAGCCACCCCCTCGTTTGTATCGAAGCGGGAAAGCACCGGTTCCTCCACGATCGCCCCTTCAAGTATTCGGCCGATCGTACTCTTTCCACTGGCCGGCCGGGCTCCTTCGACCCTACCCTGCGCGACCGCGTAGACCTGTCCGTTGGCCGCCTGCAGGTTGGTCTGCAGAAGGACACCGCCGTCGATATTGCGGGCATCCAGTAAGCTCGATACCTCTACGTCTATACGCTGTCCGGGGCGGATGAAGCTCGGCACCTCCGCGCTGACCACAACGGCGGCGCTGTTTTTGCTCTGGATGGCATCGGTCTCAATTTGGCTCTGAAAAGCGGAAAAAAAGTTGGCCAACATCTTTTTCGAGACCTCCGAACGCGGGGAATCCCCCTCGCCCTGGAGTCCAGTGACCAGGCCGAATCCGATCAGCTGATTTTCACGAACCCCCTCGATCCGTCCGATATCTCCGAGCCGCACCGTTTGAGCTTCTTCCTGGCTCCCTTGTTCCTGGGCGGGTAAGGGTGCGGTGATTGAGGCAAAAATAACGAAATACGACAGTACCACTTTGAACCAGATTCGGAATCCGCCGCTATAAATACGATGGCTGTAACTCAAGGCTCACCACTCCTTCTTCGATAATCCTGCAGTCGGTAATGCTGCCGTCCTGCAGTTTGGTCGGTATTTCTTCACCTCGCCGCCCGCTGGCCTGGGCTGTCCCCTCTATCCGCAGCTCGATCGCCCCGGAACGTATCAGTACCCGCAGACGGTCTCCAGCCTCCACATCCGGTTTTGGTCGGATATTGTTTGTTGTGAATTGTTCCCCCGCGGCAATTCTCCGACGTGCCAGAAAAACCCCCTCTTCTGGTCCGATCGCCCGTGAAGAGACTTCTTCCGCGGGGCGCGCGCTTCGAGAAAACTGCTCCAACGACAAAGATTCTCCCCGCTGGTAGACGCGATCGGCGAGATACACTCCCTGGAAGTACCGCAGTTCAGCCTCCGCTACGGCGCGGATTTCTTCGTTTCCCTTTCTGCCCCGGACCAGCACTCTGATCCTTCCACCCCGCGGAAAGTTCAGCGGCGTAAGCAGCTGAACATCTTCTATCCGCGCCCCCTCTATCTTTTTCGGCACCCTAAGCAGTTCGAGTTCCACTCTTGTATCGGGGTGTTCCCCTCTCGAAACCAGTAGGTCTAAGATCTTTTTTGTAATCTGCAGCTGCACACTCTCCGCCCCGTTACTTAGAGCGTCGGGGATGTAGACGACCGGTGAACCCACAAGAGCGAACACATTGTCCCCCCTCTCCTTGGAGGAGTCGCCGTGGATCAGTCGTCGTATCTGCCAGAGGGGGATTATGGCCGCTCGGTCGCCGAAGGTTTCATGGCCGGAATCAAATCCGTTTTCAAGAATTTCCACTCTCCGCTGGTCGAGCTCGCCGGTATAAAAAAGATCCTCATACTCGATCCGCCGAGCATCCGCCGCTACCAGTGGCCGAAGCAGAAACTCCTGACCGTGAAGCATGAGGGCTGGGAGAATCAAAAAGAGCAGCAGGAGAGAAAAAAACAATCTCCGCTCAGCTTCTCCCTCAGTCACGCTTAGCTCCCTATCTCTTGAGGTTGTTGGCGATTCCCAGCATGGTGTCGGAAGTCTGGATCGCCTTGGAGTTCAGCTCGTAAGCCCGCTGGGCGACAATCATATTCACCATCTCCTGCACCACCGAGACGTTGGATTTTTCCAAAAACTTGTGAATCGTCTGCCCCATCCCGTCGAATCCGGGCCGGCCACCGATAGGGTCTCCCGAGGCGTTGGTGACCTTCATCAGGTTCTGTCCCACCGCTTTGAGGCCGGCGGGGTTCGTGAAGCGGTAGAGCTCCATCTGTCCCACCTCTATGGGGTCGTCGTTGCCCTCGACCTGCACCGTGACCCGTCCGTCCTGACTGATGCTCAGGCTCTCCCTTACAAAGTTCTCCGGCAATACGATCTCCGGCATGACCCGGTAGCCGTTGGCGTTCACCAGCTGTCCGTTGGAGTCGATCTTGAAGGATCCGTCCCGGGTGTAGCCATAGCTTCCGTCGATCATCATCACGCGGAAGAATCCCTCACCTTGTATAGCCACGTCGGAAATGTTCTCGGTACTCTCCAAGGCGCCCTGGCTGTACATTTTTTGGGTCGCCGAGACCTTTACTCCGTGTCCTACCTGAATCCCCGTGGGAACGGTGGTCTCCTCCGTGGCCGGGGTGCCGGCCAATCGCGAGGTCTGGTAGAGGAGATCCTCGAAGTCGGCTCTATTTTTTTTGAAGCCGTTGGTGTTTACGTTGGACAGGTTGTTAGATATTGTATCGATGTTGAACTGCTGTCCCGTCATACCGCTGGCGGCGGTCCATAGTGATCTCATCATCTCTTATGCTCCTATACCTTCAGAACGTCGTTTATCAATCTGGCGCTGAGGCTGTCCTGAGTGGTGATCGCCTTCTGGTTCGCCTCATAGGCGCGGTTCACCTCGATCATCCGCACCATTTCGGTGACCGGGTTCACATTGGATCCCTCCAGAAAGCCCTGCTCTACCTTTACCGCCGAGCCGAGGTCGGCCATCCGCGGATCACCGGTCTCGTTGCTCTGCTTCCACATCGAGGATCCCTCCTTTTGCAAAAAGCGCGGCCGGTCAAAGTTCACCACCTTGAGGGTGTCCACCAGCTCCAGGTTTTCCCACTCGTTCTCCTCCATGGAGACCAAGCGCTCTGGATCTCCGCTGAAAGTGGAGTTCTGATAGACCCGCCCCTGACTGTCGACTACGAAGTTGTTCTTTTTTATCTCAATGGGCCCTTCGGTACCGAGGACCGGGTAGCCCTCTTTGTTGACCAAGATCCCCTCTTTGCTGAGATGGAATGACCCGTTTCGCGAGTATCGCTCCCCCCGATCGGTCTGCAGGCTGAAGAAACCCTCTCCGTCGAGGGCCATGTCGAAGGGGTTTTCCGTCTGCTGCAGGCTTCCCTGCTCGAACACGGTGTAAGTCTCGTTGTACTCCACGCCGGTGCCGATTTTACCCACCACCGGGGCGGTATCCACACTGCCGAAGGGAAACTTGTAGAGACCGTCGTCGTTGGTCCGGCGGATCAGCATTTGGGGAAAGGCCTTGCTCACCGATAGATCTCTTTTGTAGCCGGTCACGTCAACGTTGGCCAGGTTGTTCGACAGGGCGTCCATCCGGTTCATCTGCGCCTTCATGCCGCTGGCGCCGGTATACAATCCAGGTACCATACTGAAATCTCCTTCCTACTTGCAGTATCGGCGCGGTACGGGACTTCTTGAGATCAATTGAAGCGGAAATTGAAGCGCGCCAGCGGCGGGAGATAACTGGACCTCTATATTTAGATGTGCCGATCCGGCTTGATTTTTTTTTCTATTATCGATACATTTTGGGGCTAGAAAAGCCAAAATAGCTCAGTGGTAGAGCAACGCTCTCGTAAAGCGTAGGTCGTCGGTTCAAATCCGACTTTTGGCTCAATCTTCACCCTTTTGTTTCTTCCGCTGCGAGTTGACGAAGCGCTGGAAGTCGTTGATGTTTTTCACCACGATTTTGTCCTGGTATATCTCGACTCTGCGTTGACCGGCAAAGTGATTGAGCACCTTTTTGCTCTCCCCGTAGGATATGCCCGCCCAGTGGGCCACATCCTCCACGGTGGCGGAGAAGGTTCGCTCGTCCTCATCCGGGTCTTCCACTACCTGGTTTTCCGCCAACATCAGGAATACATCGGCCACCCGTGCCTCGACGTTGCTCAGGGTGAGGGTCATAAAGCGCCTCTTCTGGTCGTAGATCCGCTTGGTGAAAAGCCTCAAGAGCTTCAACGCGATCTGGGGGTTGCCCTTCATCAGCACCTCAAAATTCTCCCGGTTGAACTCCAGAGCCTTGACCTTGTCGATGGCCACCACCGTCGCCGATCTGGGAGCCTCCTCCAAAATCGCCATCTCCCCGAAAATCTCCCCAGGGTAGAGGATATCGATGTTCTTCTCGATGTCGCCGAGGATTTTCACAATCTGGACCCGTCCCGATTGGATCAAGTAGAAGTTGTCCCCCGGCTCGTACTCGCAAAAAATTATATCACCGGGTTGAAAAGTCACTGCAAATCTTTCGAACATTGAGAGATCGACGTTCATTTCTTATCCTCTACTTGGCGCAAGGCTCGTTTGGCTTTTCGGTAGACCACCTCGTTCTCCGAGGACATGGCGATTACTTTTTTGTAAAAACTCTTGGCCCGTTCATTCTCCCCCAGCTTTTCATTGCACTGACCGACGTAGATCAGGGCGTCGCGCAGGTCGGGATGCTTGGGGTAGTGTTTGATCATCTGAGAAAAATGTTGGATGCACTCTTGGTACTTTTCCAAGCCCAACAAACATCGACCATACTCGAAGTGGCTCTTGGCCACATACTCATCGCTCTGTTGAGCCTTGATTATCTCTTGGAACTCCTTGAGGGCTGCGCTGTAGTTCTCCTGACTGTAGAGACTCACCGCGTTGTAGTACTTTTTGGCCGTCTCCGAGAGCTCCTCTTGGGCCTCTTTGGTGGTGTTTCTGGGGCTCGGCGGAGTCCCGCCCCCACCCTGCAGCCGCTGCTCGGCCTGATCGATCATCCCGGTCGCTTCGGAGCTGTAGTTGCCCGAGGGGTAGTAGGTGATATAGCGGCGAAAGGCGTAGAGCGCCTGGTGGTACTTGCCGACATTCATGTAATACTGGCCTATCTTGAAGAGCCCCTCTTCCGGGTCAATTCCATCGCTGCTCGATGAGATGAGGTTGCGCACCTGTTTGTGCATTCTCCGCAGCTGATTGGAGAACACCTTGAGCATCTTCATGATGATCCGGGTATTCTGCATGGCGAACTGTTCGAACTCGGGAACACTGAAGATCACCATAGTCGCATCGGAGAGCACCACCGCCGTCTCCTCCCGGGGATACCTGCCCAAAGCGGATTTGACACCAAAGAATTCGCCGGTGTTGATCAGTTCATGGATATCCTGACCCGTCTCGATGTCATTGTAGTTGAGGCTGACCTTGCCGCTTTGGAGGATATAAATGCGGTCATTTGTGTCTCCTTTGAAGTAGACCACCGAATTGGCGTGGTACTTAAGCGCTTTTGGCATCTTAGCTCCTGTTTGTAGATAGTACTGGCCACTAAAAATTGTACTTTTCAAACATGCTACTGTCAACAACGAAAGCAAAAGAGCGCTTAGTTTCGCGTGTCCCAGTCCGTCAATCGGATACATCAGAGCATGTGGGGAGAGATACATGCGCGGATAAAGATTTTCATTGCTTCCCCGCCGCGGGGAGGTTAGACTATGGCTATACAAGGGGCGCAGCAGATGCTCAAGAATATAGGACGTCGTTACCTCGATCTTTTCTCGGAATTTCGTTACGCTGCGGGGTTCTTCTACCGTTCAATTGTAGCGGTGAGCCAGTACTTCTACCGCCCCCAGATCGGACACCGGGTTATCACCATGCAATTGCTGTTCACCGGTGTCGAAGCATTGGCCCTGTTGGCTCTCATTGCCCTGGCTCTCGGAGCGGTGATCATTATACAGGGAATGAGCGTCCTGCCCCAGTTCGGACAGGGCAGTCTGATCTACAGGATTTTGATCATGGTGATCACCCGAGAGTTGGGTCCCCTGCTTTGCGCCTTTGTGGTGATCGCCAGGTCCGCAACGGCCGTGAGCACTGAGTTGGGACATATGGTGGTCAGCCATCAGATCGAAGCCTATGTAGCCACCGGGGTCGACCCGGTACGCTACCTGGCGGCACCGAGATTTATCGGAATCACCCTCTCCATGCTCATTCTCAACGTCTATTTCAATCTTTTCGGTCTGGCCGGTTCTTACCTCCTCACTCGGCTGTTCCAACCGATTCACTTCACCGAGTACTTCCACAACCTCTTGATTTTTTTAAGAACCACCGACATAGTTTCGACGCTGCTCAAGAGCTTTGTCTTCGGCTTGATAATCAGCCACACCGCCGTGTACAACGGTTTGAAGGTCCAGCAATCGTCCACCGAAGTGCCCCAGAGGGTGATCAAGGCGGTAGTCCAGGGGTTCAGCCTCTGCATCCTCGCGGACGCGGTGATTACGATGATCTATTATCTATAGAGGGTGAACATATGGAGATGAGACTCCAGGAAGTCGACTTCTACTATGGATCCCGAGTTGTACTCGACCATGTGGATCTGAGCATTGACCCGGGAAGAACCACCGTAATTGTCGGAGCTTCGGGAAGCGGAAAAAGTATATTGCTGAAGGTCCTGGCCGGCCTTCTTCCTCCTCACCGCGGTCGAGTTCTGTGGGACGGCAAAAACATCTTCGATCTGAGCCAGGATGAGGAAGTTCGTTACAGGAAACGGAGTAGTTTTGTCTTTCAGGACGCCGCCCTTTGGTCCAACCGCACAATCCGCCAAAACGTCGAGTTCCCCCTACAGGTCCACTTCCCAGAGCTCTCGGTTCAACAGCGGGAGGAGAAGGTACGGTACTATTTGGATAAAGTCGCCTACCAGGACAGCATCGAGTATCGACCGGAGCAGATCTCGGCGGGAGAGAGAAAGATGGTCTCTCTGGCCCGGGCCTTGGTGACCAGGCCGAAAACTCTGTTCATGGACTCGCCCTTGACCGATATCGACGCGACTTCGGTGGAGGGAATCAAGAGTATCATCAAAAAGCTACATAGTGAAAGAAGGACCATCATCGCCTGCTTTGTCGACCCCGAATTTATCTCTTTGATGGCGGACGATCTCATAGTGCTGCACCGGGGCCGGGTACTCGCCCACGGGCCCTTTCATCAAGTGAAAAAAAGCAGCGACCCTCTGGTCAGGGGGGTATTGGCCATGGTCCTGAACGAGGTGACCGCCTACGATGACGATATCCTGGATCTTCTCAATTCGGAAGAGCAGTTGCTTTAGCGGAAATTGAGTCGTAAAATGGGGGTAGCATGAAGCTGAAAATCAAGTACGCCGAACAAATAGTAGGCCTGTTTGTCCTCTTCTCAGTGATAGCTCTGGCCTTGGTCTTGATCTTGATGGGTATAAACCAGAGGTGGTTTGAAAAAAACTACCACTTCTACAGCATCTTCCCCTCCGGAGAAGGCCTCAGCCGGGGTATGACGGTCAAGCTGAAGGGTTTCACCATCGGGGCGGTGGACTCGATAAGGCTGACCGAGAAGAACACGGTTCGGGTCGATTTTCATATCTACGAAACCTACTACGATCGAGTCAAGCCAAACTCGGTGCTCCAGCTGCTCCAAAGTCCCTTGGGCTTGGGTGGAGGGGGATTGCGTTTTCATCCCGGCGACAACGACGAAGCACCAGTAGCCGAGGAGAGCTTCATACCTTCCACCGATTTTCCAGAAGGTCGCCAATTGTTGGAACAGGGGCTGGTACGGGGTGAAGAGAGTGATGACCCGGTCGCCGCTGCCCTGGCGAACATCGATCCTCTGATGCTCTCGGCCCAGGAACTGCTCGAATCGCTCAACCGTACCGTGCGGACCCTCGAGGACAATCTCACCGGAAGAGAGAGGGGGCTGCTGTACGATACTCTTGAGCAGAGCCGCGCCAGTCTGTGGGAACTGGAGAAAACTCTGGCCAGCACCGGAAAAGTCACCGAGAACTTGGCCGAGATCACCGGCAGGCTGGCGGACACCGAAGACCTTTTGCGGAGCCTGGTGGGCGAGCAGGGCTCCTTGGGTCTCTTACTCTACGACGAAGAGCTCTATCGAAGAATTGTCGGGATTCTGACGGAGCTGGAGCAGACCTCCGCGGAGCTCAGCGGATTCGGAGCCTACGTCAACGCCCAGCAACCCACTATTACCGGACTTTTGAAGGAAGGCGAGGCGACGCTCATCGAAGGACGGGATGTCCTGTCGGGACTGAAGAACAACCCGCTGATTCGCGGTGGGATTCCCCCCGCCGAAGCCCCGACGGGCACTTTGCGAGGAGTGAGGCCGGAGGAGTGAAGTGATAAGCGAAAGAAGATGGCACCAAGGCCAAAGGGTTTATAACTCTTTAACTTTATCTATAGTCGCCCTACTTTTGCTGTCCTGTTCGAGCCTGCCCAAAGAGGAAGAGCCGAGTCGACGCATCTCACAAGAAGCCGCCAAATACACCAAGTACGGCAACTCCTTTTTTGCACTGGGAGAATACGATGAAGCGGCGCAGATGTACCAGAACGCCCTGGACGGGTACGTACAGATAGACGACCTCTCGGAGGTCTTGTCCCTCTCCCACGCTCTGGTCAAGGCTTTGATTTATACTGGACGGAGGGAGGAAGCGCAGAGGGTCCTCGACCAAGCCGGCGAGTACAGCGATGATCTGCGGCTACCGGAATCCGAAAGTCTCGATAAGCGCGTGCTGACGGCGGAACACTACCTGCTCAGAGGAGAACTCGCCTACCTCCGAGATGATCACCGGGGAGCTATGGAGAGCTTTGACCACGCGTTGACCGCGCTTCACGACTCCGGTGCCGAAGAGCTGCGGGCGGTACTGCTTCAAAGCAGAGCGACGGTACTGCGCGATTTGGAGGACTACGACGGAGCGCGGGAGAACCTGCACACGGCCATCATCTATAACACCGAATTAAACAATCGCTCCGAGCTGGCTTCAAACTTCTATACCCTCGCCCTGGTAGAGTATGACGAACGGAACTACGACGGAGCTTTGAAAAATGCCGACCGAGCACTGGGACTGGACCGAGCGGAAGAAAACAGCCGCGAAATCGGCCAAGACCTATTTCTGCTGGGAAAGATCTTTGACAAAAAAGGAGAAACCCAGAGAGCAATTGCCAGCCTCTTGAGAGCTGAAGAGATCTATCGCCGACTTGAGCTTGATGTTCCGCTTCAAAAAGTTGTAGATTACCGGCTGGGGGTAGAGAAGAAGTGAAGCAAGCACAACACACGGAACGGAACATTATCCCGCATCTCGGTGAGGCGTACTACCGCCTGGGGCGAAACCTACTGCAGATCGCCTTCTACGCGTTTGGGATCGGCACCGTGGCGGTGATCGTCTCCTACCCGCTTTGGTTCTGGGCCACTAGTCACCGAAGCAGTTTTTCACTTTTTGTACTCCTGGTCCTGATCCTGCTATTGGCTCGGTTTATGTACCGGGGCTTCAGCAGACAAAGCAGCCTGAACGGGGACCAGGAAAGAGGTGTATTCATCCTCCGACCCCTCATAGTGCTGCTGAAGTCTTTCCTCCTGTTGATTTTTGGTTTGAGCTTGTTTCTGTCGCTCAGCCAGGGTCGTTGGGCGCTCGCCCTGCTCATCGGGGTGCTGTTCTTTCTCGCTTTTGGCCTATTTTACCTGAAAAGGTAAGCATCCATGACCGAAAAAAACACCTTGATCATTGCCATTTTCCTGAAAATGATGATTCTCCCCGTGTTTTTTTCCGGCGCCGATCCCCTTTTTTTCCCTGAAATCAGAGATCTGCACCCTCGGGACCCGGCCTTCAGTCAGGCAGTCGCCGAAATAGAACACTACTACCGCGCCAAACACCGGGGAGAACCGCTGCCGCAGCTGAGCTTTTTCCGCTACCATCCCCAAAATGGAGACGATCTGCTCTCCGTATCGGCCAGATTCAACCTCCCCTATGAGAGCATAGCCTTGCTGAACGGTATACGCTCCCCAGACGAGTTCCGGTCCTCCGCTGAGCTGCTCATTCCGAGCCAGGTTGGACTCTTCATTCCTCGGGAGCCGCGAAACGATCTGGATCGACTCGTCTCTTCTTGGCGTTCTTCGACGCTGGGCGACGGGTCGTTACTGCGGGTCCACGTGGATGGCCGATTGAGGGAACTCAGGTTTCTCGAAGGAGAGAAGTTTCACCCCCTGGAGCGCTCCTTTTTTTTTAACACCCTGTTTCGCTTCCCTCTGCCCAGCGGGGTGGTCAGTTCTCATTACGGAGAACGCTACAGCCCGATAAACCGGAAGCTGCATTTCCATCACGGAATTGATATCGCCGCCCCCGGAGGAACGGAGGTCTACGCCGCCGCCGCGGGACGGGTGAGTGCGGTAAAAAATAATGACATTTTGGGTAATTTTATAGTAATATTACACAGAGGGGACTTCAGCACCCTGTACGGGCACCTACGGAAGGTGTCCGTTCAAGAGGGGGATGAGGTGCGAGCTGGTTCTTTGATCGCCACGGTCGGAAGTACCGGGCTCTCTACGGGGCCGCATTTACATTTTGAGATCAGAAACGCGGGAGAATCATGGAATCCTTCGGAAATACTTCAACTAGACTGAGACTTTTTATAGTCGCGGTGGTAGTACTGCTTCACCTCTCAGGCTACCCGACGCATCTGCTCTCTGAGCCGATACGCGGCGGTGTGGATCGCTGGATTTCGATCGACCGCAATTCTGAAAGTCAGAAGACGGATCTTGGTTTGAGAGAACAGCTGGTATTCAAAGTGGAGTCCTTCGACTTCCTGCGTGGCTTGATCGTGGAGATCGTATCTCCTCCGGCGGTGCTTCAATTTCGAGAAAGCTTCATGGTCAACCTGTTTAGTCGACTCTCTCCCCCGCCGAGCAGCGAGACCATCCAGTACCAAGCTCAAAAGCAGTTCAGCACCCCTTTTCCAAGGAACCGCAGGACC
>OMKS01003907.1_pt1 | contig 11570 bp, 11 predicted proteins | sample 1674721 | NCBI WGS metagenome assembly OMKS01 (sample SAMN06264996, study PRJEB25208) | sediment metagenome | isolation source: hot spring sediment | place: USA: California | collected 2014-09-02 | reverse complement strand
TTCAAGCAGAAGACGGCATACGAGATCTAGTACGGTCTCGTGGGCTCGGAGATGTGTATAAGAGACAGATATAATACATCGTGTGCCGACATTTGCCATGGGCCAGGTAGTGCCCCGTCTGGCTATACCGTTTTTTAATCCGCTGCTTGGAATAACCATGGTCATCTACAGCATCGCCGACGTTATAAACATCATCGGTTCCAGGAGATTCAAGAAGGTCGCCCCGGCGCTTCTTATACTCTCAGCCATAGTGCAAGGAGATTGAGATGAAAACCGGCCATGTGATTTTTGAGACCCGATCCGGAGGCAAGGCAAACCTCATGCGTTATGAGGGCAAGTGCATGTATGTATGTCCTGAATGCGGGTTTTCCGGCCCGCACGAAAGGATCAGCGAATACCTCGGTGTATGCGGCAGGTGCGGGCATTATATAAACAGGAAGGATGACGCCCCGATCTTCGGTTTTGCACGCCGTGACGAACTCATATCGGACATAGAGGAAGCACAGGAGTGTGTAGAGCAGATAGACGCAGTGCTGATGGAGAAGATCAGGGAGATGGGCGAGCTTGACAGGATGATAGAGGACAGCATGATTTCGGCTTGGTGCTACATGAATAGATACAGGGAGCTTGCAGGCGAGATAGAAAAGCGCCTGAGAGTCCGTGGTATTTCAGGAGGTGCACGGTGCGGCAAGGAAAGAATTTGTCAATCCTGGGTATTGTAAAGGGTCTTTTCTGCGGGTCATACATCAGGCAGGCCTTCAGGCTTCATGTGGTTTTGCATGAAAAGAAGAGGCATGCCCTGGATGTTGTAGAAAGGCTTCAGCATCTGCAGAGGGATTATGAGAACTGCCTGATAACAGAGGAGATGTACAGGCAGCTTTGCGAGGATCTTAATGCACAGAGACAGAGACTGACGGAGGAGATATCAGTTATCGAGGTGATGTCATGAGTTGCAGAAATGAAGAAATAAAAAGTATTGACCGTGAATTCGGTGCACTGCTCCTGGCATCTGATATAATCTCTGATGAGTACCAGGCGCGTATAGATGAGATTAGAGGAAATGCAGCCGTGCCGGACCTGTCTGCTCGAAGGATTCTATCTACCGAGTCCTGGGAGAGATGCCTCGGTCAGAGCATGGAATGCCTTAACTCGAGGAAAGGTGTCGGGCAAGGCCATTCTATTGGCGAGTGCCTTACCAAAGACCGGATAGCGGAGATAGAGAAACGGCTTGCAGCAGAGCTGCATGCAAGGGCCGTATGGGACAGGTGGGATTACCTCATGGTCTTCGGCACGTCTTTGTCAGCGGTATCTATTGATCTCTTCTTCAACACATCAAAATACGGCTTCGATTCCATGATGAGGGACAAGGGTTCCAGGCTCAGGAGGTTCTGCGACAATATACACGGAAAGCACGGTCAGTGTGATCCGATTGACTGGCGCGGGGAAAGGAGCGGAGACCCGAGGGGCGGAAACAAGTATCACAGGCAGCTCTCTTCCGGACACGACATCCTGAGGTTCTTCACCCAGGGGATCGTTCAGATGATGCGGGGTGAATTCAACGGCCTTCAGAAGAATGGGAACGGTTGGGAGAAGGTGCATGCTTACATGGATTCTGGTGAGATGTCTTTCGCGCAGGCCTTTGTCAGGCTCTCAATACACCTGTTCTGCGATTTCTTCTCGTATTACAGCCTGCCCGTGCCGGGTTCCACTCTTATCATGGACTATTGCAGATCGGAAAAGATCAGGGACATGATCTACAAATCGTATCAGCAGGGGCTTAACATGAGGAAGGTGACGCTTCAGTCCATGGCGCCTGCCATTAACAGCCTTTTCCCCTGGCTGTACTGGAAGATCAGGTATGCACACTCGGGTGAAGGAGATTTTGCACTCGGGCAGAAGCTGCTGGAGATGAGGACGCTTGCGCATACGTTTACAACCATGATCAATGCAGGCAAGGTAGTAATAACGAAAAATCCTGTCGACATAAACATCCCTCAGCTTATCGCGACCATGAAATCGATATATGCCCTTGTCCGCGTGAGCCTTGCAGACAATGAGCTGGCGAGGCTGGAGAGAAACACCGCAGTGATCGAGCAGAACCATCTTGAGATATCGAGGCTTATTGGCACAGTTGGCACAGGGGTCTCCCATTAGCACACACAGGGGTCATACACACAGGGGTCTTGATATTTGAACTGGATGCTCCAATATTACAAATCAACGGGCTTACATTTACGCAGCTTGCCTGAATACTTCTGCGCTGGTTGAATAAATATATTGCCAACAATGTCAACATCCTATAAATTGCAGGTACTCTCATAGAAAGTTCATCACGATGTGTTCGGTATTGTTGATCTGTATAATTGTCTTTGATGGTGTTGGAGATGAATATGGGAAATTGCCCTGCCTGTAAAGAACTGGAACACAGGATAAGTGAACTGGAAACAGAGACTCGAAGGCTCAGGAAAGTCGAGCAGGATCTTTATGAGAGCCAGGAAATGTACCGCATCCACTTTACGCTGGCTAACGATGTTATCTATTCGATAGATCCTCAGTTCAGGGTCCTGAGCGTATCCCAGGGTGTAAAGAAGATGCTTGGTTATGCCCCTGATGAATTGATTGGCCGACCTTTTCATGAACTCAATGTCCTGGCACCGGAATATCTGGAAAAGGCATTCAATGATGTGCGCCGAGTACTGAGCAAGGAAAATGTGGCCTCGAGCATCTATCAGTTTATCACCAAAGACGGTAAAAGGAGGTTCGGTGAAGTCAGCGGTGTGCCTTCTGTCCGCAACGGACGGGCTACAGCGGTAATATCCGTTGCCCGGGATATCACCGAGCGCCTTGAAATGGAACAGACTCTCCGTGCGAGCGAAGAGAGATTTCGAGCCGTGTTCGATTCTGCAAAAGACTGCATCTTTATCAAGGACAGGGATCTTACCTATACCTTTGCCAATCCCTGCATGAGGGAACTCTTCGGACTTCCGCTGGAGGAAATCATCGGGAAGAAAGACAGGGACCTCTTTGGAGAAGCAGACGGCAGGGAGATCAGCAGAGTGGATGCGAGGGTCCTCATCGGAGAGATTGTGGAAAGAGAGCATACAAAGACGGTAAAGGGGTCTCAGATAACCTTCCATGTCATCAAGGTTCCGATGATGGACAGTTCCGGGATGGTGACAGGCCTGTGCGGGATTGCCCGCAACATCACCGAGAGGAAGCGCTTCGAAGAGGCCCTGCGCGACAAAGAAATGCAGCTTCACATGCAGGCAAAGAACCTTGAAGAGGTAAATACCGCCCTCAAGGTGCTTCTCGATTATCGGGAAGAAGAAAAAAGGAACATTCAGGAAGATATCGTATCAAGGGCAGAGAGACTCATATTTCCCTATATGGAAAAGCTTGAACAAGGCTGTATAAATGATGGAGGCAGGACATATCTTGCAATCATCAGGTCGAACCTGGAGGAGTTGATTTGTGGCAACAAAAGGGTTTCCCGTCCTCTTTACAGGCATCTTACCCCTATGGAGATCCAGGTATCCGATTTGATCAGGCAGGGCAAGACCTCGAAAGAGATAGCATCGATGTTGAACATCTCTATGCATGCCGTATCGTTCCACCGACTGAATATCCGCAAGAAGTTAGGGCTGCTGCATACAAAGACAAATCTTGGTTCCTACCTTAAGTCTGCAGAATCTGTTTAACCCGCATTTGCAGCCCGATACGTTCATGGCGCATTATATTCGCATAAAGCCCAGCCCTGTGGGAATAGAGTTCACAATTCGAAATGGACAGCCGAATGGGACGCGCGAAGCTGCGCCCGGCAGGGCGAATGCCAGGGATGGCCTGAGTCACATCGTTTATTCAGATGATACGTAAGCTGCTTGCAGCTCTCACCTTTATCCTCTCCCCGAGGGGAGAGGATAAAGGTGAGGGGGGAAACAGTAAATAGAGCCTTTGATGCCTCGGAAGCTTGCGGCGAGGTGCTTCATTTCATTCCTCCACTAATGCAAGGATTGCATAAAGTAATAGGTTGGTCCTGCTATAAACCTCGCTACTTTTTAGCATTAAATTGACAGCCAGTTATGTCATACTTGTGCGGTAAAGGAGGTCAGTTTTATATTCTTGGGGCTTCATTGTCGTCCCCAAGGGCAATGAAGCCTTGTTATTGTCCCGACAGGGTTATTTCACACCGGCACAGAACAACGGCGGTATGACCTGATACGCCACGGCAGCATTCCTTCCTGCCGCTTCTTCAGCCATTGACAGTGCCGATGCACGATCATGCGACGGTTAGAACCCGATCTTTTCCGCTACTGCCGGCATTGTTGAGAAGTGCAAAGGTCCGGCCTGCCTGTTCGGTCACCGCTTCATGGAGTTTCTCGGATCCGTTATCTGCCAGGAGATCCAAAGGAATGGAATGTGAGATTTTCGGAATATGTACTGTCTTGAATTTCCTTTATGGTGAATATTCTTTAAGGACATCCTTTAAGGAAATCATTGACTCTTTGCCGATATTTCATTTATACCTCTCTTGCTCACAGGGAAGGAGCCTGTTTATGGATCGGACAGCAAAAAAAGGTGACACAGTAAAGGTTGACTACACTGGCAGATCGGAGGACGGGAGTGTTTTCGAGTCATCTGTAGGCCTTATGCCCTTAAAGTTCACCATTGGCTCCGAAGAGGTAGTAAACGGTTTTGAGAATGCGGTTGTCGGTATGCATCCGGGAGAAAGGAAGACCGTTGTAGTGGAGCCCGAGGAAGGGTTCGGGATGTACGATGAGAGCCTTGTGTTCGATCTGCCGGGAGATGAACTTCCCGAAGGAGTGACACCTCATATCGGTATGGATTTCGAGATGATAGATGAACAAGGCTATGAGATATCCGCAGTCGTGATCGGGATATCCGGGGGTTCGGTCACTGTAGATGCGAATGCCCCGCTGGCAGGCAAGACCGTGATCTATGATATCGAGCTTCTCGAGATAGTCCCGGAGCGAAAACTTACATAAGGCCTTCTTTCTGCTTCGATCATGATCCTTTGTCTGGCCTTTTCGCGATGCCCGCCGCCTGAAGCCTGTTCTGTCGCATGCCTCAGCGTTTTACCACGAGAACAGGTATCTTCGCCTTTCTTATCACCTTCTCGGAGACGGAACCCAGGAGCATCTCCTGAATATTGCTCTTGCCGTGAGACCCGATGATAATGATGGAAGAAGGTTCTTTCGCTGCAACTCTCAAGATCTCTCTTAAAGGGATTCCCTTTGCAATCTCGGTTGTAACCTCATATCCTATCTCCTTGAGTTCGTTTTCGATGAACCCCATTTCTTTGGATGCCTTCTCATGAAGATCCTTTTCGACTTTCAGGTAATCGGGCACGGTGTAGATGGAACTCAAGGTATCGAGGTTTGACTCATCGATGACATGCAGCAGGGTCACCTTTTTGCCCCCTGCCTCTATCAATCTTTTCACAAAACCCAGGGCTTTTCTTGATACATCGGAAAAATCCGTCGGGAACAAGATATTTTCAAACATCTCCGGCCTCCTTTCTTGCCTGTGTTTGTTTTAAGATGCCGGTTCCCGATCCCTTTTTTGTTTTCGGATGTCGGATCAGAAACCTCTCAGGATGCCTGCGCACTGCATACAATGAACTTCCTTGCAAGCAAGCTCTGTGAGGTATCAAAAAATCTATTTTATTACCCCTTTCGCCTTCATCCTCCCCAGGGGGCGAGGACTAAGATGTGAGAGCTGCAAGCTTGCGGGATATCAGCTAATAAAAAACTGATAACAACTAGGTGCTTATAATAACTGCACAATATTTTGCAAAACAGCCAAGTCATCTATAAGACATATTAATTCCGGCAAAGAGTATGTCAATGTCTTGATATAAGTGGCTTGCCATGAGATGTCCTGCAGCCAGCGGTCGTACAGCTCGGCTGTCCATGCACAATTGTGGGAGCGGCTTTATGCCGCGATATATTTCTTTGTGCAATCTTTTAAAAATCGCGGCTCAAGCCGCTCCCACAAAATTTATTCAATGTTTAGTGCAGGATGTGGGTCAAAACAGCCTGTCCGTGACAGGTGCACAGGGCTCAATGAGTGCGGGGCTGTCGTTTGCGGGGCTGTTTACCGCGAGGGATATCTCATAGGCATCCATCCTGTCCGACGGGTATGTCTTAAGGCATGCCATGAATACATCATCAGGCATACCCTTAACGCTCAGCCATGTCTGATAATCATTAGGATCGAGGATGACCGGCATCCTGTTGTGGATGTCCCTGATCAGGTCATTGGGGGAGGTGGTGATGATGGTGCTAGAGAATATCTTTGCGCCGGTTGTCCTGTCTGTCCACTGGTCCCACAGTCCTGCAAGGCCAAAGGGTTCGGAATCTTTCAGGCCAATGAAATAAGGGATCTTGCTGTCTCGGGCCTTTTTCCATTCGTAGAAGCCGTCGGCAAATATGATGCACCGGTTTTTCCGGAGAGGCCTCTTGAAGGAGGGTTTTTCCAGCAGGGTCTCGGCGCGGGCATTGATCATGCGGCTGCCCATCGAGATGTCTTCTGCCCACGACGGCACCAGCCCCCAGCGGGTATAGGCAAGTGTCGGCACCCGGTAATTGAGTACGGTAAGGATATTCTGTGCCGGGGCAATGTTGTAGCGGGGTTTTACCACAGAAGGGATCTCGGGGCTGATCTCGATTTCTGATACCCTGAGTCTGATCTTCTCCGGGTCTGATATCTGTATGAATCTTCCGCACATGGTCTGGTCACTATCCCTCATGTCTCAAGCGGTGCAAAAGACGTTCTCGACTCTGACTGCCGGGATCGAAGGGCTGTCTTGATCCGCTCCCTCGTCTGGAGGATCCCTCTGCCGATATACATAAGGATATACATAAGGATATACATGGAAATGTCCACTGGTTTTTCTCCATCGTAATCGGGAGTCTAACCTTCCGGTATTATTTTATATAACATTTCTATCGAGCTTTGACATCTCTGGAGGTTTCCCTGTACATAGAGATGAGGATAATATAGCCTTGTTCCGGGAGGGTGTATGATAAGACATGTTTGTTTACTGGTGCTTGTGCTTTTTGTTTCGACCGGGCAGACCTTCGCAGGAGAGATAGGCCAGGGATGGAAGCCGGCCAAACACGGCGACGGCATTCATGTGTATACCAGGCCTTCTGCAGATTCCCCTTCAGATGATTTTCTCGGAGTGACCGATGTGGATGCCCCGGCAAAGGTGATCCTGGAGGTCTTCAGGGATACCCCGTCTTTCCCTCAGTGGTTCGGTTTCTGCCGGGATATCCGGCTGATCAGCAGAACCTCCGAGAATCACGAGATTGTATATTTTATCCTCGCCACACCTTGGCCGGTCAGCGACCGGGACATGATTATCGATGTTGTTATCGACAACCGTAAAGAACAGGGGGTGACGGTCATATCCATGAATGCCCTCAAGGAAGAGCTTGTGCCTGAGCAGAAAAAGTATGTAAGAATGACCAAGCTTATCGGCAAGGCCATTCTTACAGAAACAGGTGAGAGATCAACCCATGTCACCTATGAGGTCAATTCCGATCCCGCAGGCTACATACCGGCTGCGATCTCCAACATGCTTTCAAAGGACCAGCCCTATCTGACGCTGAAGGGTCTCAAGGAGATGGTCAAGAATGATAAATATTATGAGCTTGCCGGGATTGACAGGTAAAGACCGCAGGTGCCAGGCCCTTTGAACCGGGAAAACAATGTATATGGATATGAATCGTTGAAGAACTCATTTCCCGAAAAAGTATTCAGGTTCTGCCCGAGATGCGGTTCAGAACAGTTTCCTTTCCGCCAGGACAACTCCTTCCTGTGCGAACAGTGCGGGTTTGTCTTTTTCATCAATGCCGCGGCCGCTGTTGCAGCGCTCATTGAAGACAGCCATGGAAGGCTGCTGCTCACAAGAAGGGCCAAGGAGCCGATGAAAGGAAAGCTGGATCTGCCCGGAGGATTTGTCGATACAGGCGAGAGCGCAGAGCATGCCCTTGAGAGGGAGCTTGTAGAAGAACTGAATCTTGTCGTTGGTGAAAAGGCATTCTTCATGTCCTGCCCTAATACGTATGAATATGCAGGGCTGACCTATTTCACGCTCGACCTTGCCTTTGTCTGCAAGGTTTCTTCTTTTGATGCCATGCAGTTGGACGATGAGATCGACAGCTTTGAGTTTATCGCGCCTGATGAGATCGATCTCGAAGAAATAGGGCTTGCATCTATAAGAAAGATTGTATCTCTCTATCAGGCATACAAGATACCCCCCTTCCTTGAAGGAAGAGGGTCGGGGTGAGGGTGAATGATACCCCCCATGCTGTCCCTCCAAGAGAGAGGCAATGCAAAGGGTGTAAGGCCCGGGCTGAACAATCGGACGGGTCAGGAGACGGGTAAGATATTCAGGCCAGGACACATCATAACCTGGTTTTCAATACTCCAGCACTTCAGTGATCCGCTCTTGTGAGTACTCCTGATCCATTGAGGTTCAGGCTAAATTATGAAAGGCAGATATCCGATGAGTTCTTGAATAGCAGGTCTTGACTTGACATGGAGTGATCCTATAAAGGTACTAGGTATTGAAAATACGACATAAGGAAGGGCATATGTTCAACCTGAAGTTTCAAGAAGTTATTGGTTTTCTCTTGGGGCCTGAAGGCAATGAGGAACGCCTTGGAGTGTATTATCCGTCTCTGGATGTCTATGAGAATTCGAGCGAACTGTGCATAGAGGTGGAGATTCCCGGTGTAAGGCCCGAGGAAGTCAATGTGGAGGTTATGGGAAGGACCTTGATTATCGATGGGATGAAGCGTGATCCTCTCGTAAACAAGGGGGTTCGGTATATCAGGATGGAGCGGGGTTTTGGAAAATTCCGCAGAGAACTCGATGTTCCCGAGGTGTTTGATCTCGAAAAGATCGATGCGAAATTCTGTGATGGAGTTCTGGCAATCAAGATATTCAGGTCGGAAAACAAGCCGAAGACGATAAAGCGCATTACTATCGAATAGGAGACAGGTAAATGGAAAACGGAAAGCAAGCAATAGATATACCTTCAAATATCCCCTTACTTCCCATCAGGGATGTAGTGATTTATCCATATATGATACTGCCGTTGTTTGTGGGCAGGGGGTTGTCCATCCGGGCAGTCGACGAGGCGCTGAATAAAGACAGGTATATCTTCCTTGCCGCTCAGAAGGACTCTACCGTAGAGGAACCCGATGAAGAGCAGATATACACCGTGGGAACCGTGGCAATGGTTATCAGGATGCTGAAACTCCCCGACGGGAGGGTGAAGATCCTGGTTCAGGGTGTTGCAAAGGCGCGTATCAGCAAATTTTACAAGGACGAGGCGGGTTTTTATACTGTTGATATCGAGAAGATAGAAGAACCCGAGATCAAAGAGGTGACTGTCGAGGTAGAGGCCATGATGCGTTCTGTCAAGGAGCAGTCCGAGCGGATTCTTCAGCTCAGGGGCATTGTGTCGCCCGATGCACTTTCAATCCTCGAGGCCATAGACGATCCCGGAAGGCTCGCTGACCTCGTGGCATCGAATCTCAGGCTCAAGGTTGACGAATCTCAGTATGTCCTCGAGATCATCGACCCGATCGAACGGCTCAAACATGTCAATGGCCTGCTTTCCAAAGAGATGGAACTCTCCGAGGTTCAGGCCAAGATTCAATCTCAGGCAAAAGAAGAGATGAGCAAGACGCAAAGGGAATACTTCCTCAGAGAACAATTGCGTGCCATTCAGCAGGAACTCGGCGAAGTAGACGAAAAGGGCAAGGAGGCCGAGGAGTATCAGGAAAAGATCGAGAATATCGGAATGCCCGACGATGTGAAAAAAGAGGCCACCAAGCAGCTGGACCGTCTTAAGATGATGCATCAGGACTCTGCCGAGGCCAATATCATCCGTACTTATCTCGACTGGATGACAGATGTTCCCTGGGGTCATTCAACCCAGGACAGCCTTGATATCAAGGCCTCGAGCAGGATCCTCGACGAGGATCACTATGGTCTGGACAAGGTTAAACAAAGGATCATCGAGTACCTTGCCGTGAGGAAACTGAACCCCGAGAAAAAGGGTGCCATCCTGTGCTTTGTGGGCCCTCCGGGTGTCGGAAAGACATCTCTCGGGAAGTCGATAGCCCGCGCACTGGGAAGAGAGTTCTACCGTCTGTCCATCGGCGGTGTGCGTGACGAGGCTGAGATCCGCGGACACAGGCGAACCTATATCGGCGCCATGCCGGGCAGGATTATCCAGGGGATAAAGCAGGCAGGGTCCAACAATCCGGTTTTCATGATCGACGAAGTGGACAAGATCGGTGCGGATTTCAGGGGAGACCCTTCTTCTGCACTGCTCGAGGTGCTTGATCCCGAACAGAATTTCTCTTTTCAGGACCATTACCTGAATGTCCCCTTCGATCTTTCCAAGGTGATGTTCATTACAACGGCAAACCTCATGGATCCCATTCCCGGACCTCTCAAGGACAGGATGGAGATCATAGAGCTGCCAGGATACACCGACCAGGAAAAGCTTCAGATCGCAAAGAGGTATCTTGTTCACCGCCAGGTTGCGGAAAACGGCATGAAGGATGGTGATGTCAATTTCTCTGACGAGGCAGTGCTCGATGTCGTGAACCACTATACCAAGGAGGCGGGAGTCCGGAACCTTGAACGGGAGATCGGGTCCATCTGCAGGAAGATCGCACGTGATATTGCAGAAAAGGATGCCAGACGAAAAAAGGTCTACCGGGTATCGGCAAAGGGTGTTTCCAGATATCTGGGGGTTCCGAAGTATATGCCGGAGCAGGAACGCAAAGAACATGAGGTGGGTGTATCTACAGGGCTTGCCTGGACCCAGTACGGCGGAGAGATCCTTTATATCGAGACATCGGTCCTGCCGTGCAGTGAAGGCAAAGGAGGCAGTGTTGTGCTGACCGGCCAGCTCGGCGATGTCATGAAGGAATCAGCCCAGGCAGGGCTTACCTATATCAGGTCGCGTGCGGAGATGCTCGGCATCTCCCCTTCATTCAACAGGGATAACGATGTGCACATCCATGTGCCTGCCGGAGCCATCCCCAAGGACGGCCCTTCTGCAGGTATAACCATGGCAACAGCAGTGATATCAGCCTTGACCAACAAGGCTGTACGCAAGGATATCGCCATGACCGGAGAGATCACACTGAGAGGGAAGGTGCTTCCCATCGGAGGTCTGAAGGAAAAGGCCCTGGCAGCTCACAGGAACAAGATCTTCGATATTATTATTCCGAGGGAAAATGAAAAGGATCTTGAAGAGATCCCGCCCCTTGTAAAGAAAAAGGTGAAGTTCTACCCGGTAAGCTCCATGGATGAAGTTCTTGAGCATGTGTTTGTTAAAGAAAATAATGCGAAGAAACCGTCAATAAAGAAACAGGCGAACTCTGCGGCGAATGCCTCTGCTAATGTTTCGGCATAAAGTCTGCCGGTTTTTCGAAAAGAGATTAACCCAAGTTCGTCAGAATTAGCCTCGGTTGGGGTAAAAATAGGCTAAAAACGGGTTAGGAGCTGGTATAACT
>OMKS01003905.1_pt1 | contig 11573 bp, 1 predicted proteins | sample 1674721 | NCBI WGS metagenome assembly OMKS01 (sample SAMN06264996, study PRJEB25208) | sediment metagenome | isolation source: hot spring sediment | place: USA: California | collected 2014-09-02 | reverse complement strand
TAGTACACGCGCATAAACGCGCCCAGGACAATAGCAAGCATCGCGCCAGCATACAACCAACGGAAGCCGGTCATCACGCGCCACAGTCCCACCAGCCGGTTCTTGTGCACCGTGGACTTCAAATCGAACGATAATTTTTGCAACAGTTTTGGATCCAAGTCTTGGGACATCTTCTCCACCTAAACACAGCCTTCTGATACCACTTAATTTTTTTCTGTCAGCAGATTGAGCAGATTTAGCAGATTTTCTGTGCGCCGATCTGCCGGCACCTTGATTACAGGGACGCAAAAAGCGAGCGGGTGCTCTCTGCGCACTATGGGCCATATAAAACCTAGCCCTCCCCAACATCGTTGAGGCCCGCTCGCCGGTATTACCGTATTGACCGTGATTTCGCCCCGTCCCGCATCAACGCGGAGCAGGCAATGGTGAATCACGAGAATGTTTTTTACCTGTGAGAAAAAACGGTCAAAGGGTCATCCCGGCGGCTCGGGAACTCCTGTCACGGAAGCGACACGGGTCATGAGAACAACCTCCACTTTACGGGTGAAATCATAGAACAAGTTAGCCATCGCCAAACCTCCATAACGTCAACTAGAGTGAAACTACACGTGGACAATCCGAACCGTCGCGTGGACGGGCTACACAGCATCTCGCATCTTACCACAGTTACAAAAAGTTGCAAACTAAATTTCGGGTGTAGGAGGGGCATTTCAGAATAGGAGCGACTGTTCTTTTCCCGCACCGCAGAGCACGCAGAGTGCGCAAAGGTCTCATGCGTTGCAAGCAACGCCGATTTCTCTGCGCTCTCCGCGAACTCTGCGGTTAAATTAGAGCTGCGTTCTATTGTCGCATCACCAGAGGAAGATAAATAGAATATGACGGCGACGCCGCAATGGTAAACGCCGCCGGCGACGCCGCAATCGTGGGCAGCCCAGGCGCGCTAACATAGGCCACATTACTCACCGTCCGGCCATAGTACAGCGTATCGCTCACGACGCGCGCGGTGAAACTCAGCGTGATGACGTCCCCGCCGACCACATCGAACGGCCCCCATTCGAGCGTGTTCCCCTGCGGCGGCAAGAACACTGTGCCCACCGTCTGCGTGAGCGGTGTGACCTCGACGGGCAGCGGATCGGTGATGACGACGCCTACCAGCAACGCCGCGCTGTGATTCAGCACGAGCGTATACGTCACCACACCGCCCAACGGTGCATCCGCCGTCGGCTGCACCGTCTTCTCCAAACTGACCTCCGCGACCTGCATCACGTAGCGCGGGGATACGCTCAGATTGCCCGCCGCGTCGCGGGCCTCCACGCGCAGCGTGTAACGCCCGGTCAGCCCCTCGGTCAGTTGCGGCGTACACGCCCACTGCTCGCCATCCAGCGTCAGCGGGATGACGCGCGCGCGCCCTAGCGGATCGACCAACGTGACGCTCAGACTGGCGACGCCGCTGCCGTCGGTCACGCGGCCGGTCAGCGCCGGAGCGCCGTCGCCGCCGGGAAGGTAGTCGTCAAGCAGCGCCCACGCCGCCGCCGATGTGATGCTGAGGACAGGCGGCACGTTGTCCACCGGAACAAACGCCCAGGGCGTCGGCAGGCTGACGTTGCACCCCGCGTCGGCGACCCGCGCCCGCACTTCCACGGGGACGCCATCCGCCCTCGGCAGGCTCCAGGTGAACGCCCACCGCTGCTCCCCGCCGTTGGCCGGGTAGACGACGCCCGCTTGCCACGGCGCATCCTCACCGCCGATTTGCCCCTCGACCCGCTCGATCCAACTGCCGGCGTCCGTCGCCACACCGCCGATGTCGCCGTAAGCGCCGGTCAGATAGGCCGGCAACGCCAGCGTCAACGTGGGCGCAAAAGCGTCCGTCCGCAGCGTGAAAGGCAACTCCAGCGCCTGGCCGAACACGTCCACGGGCCGCAGCCAGACCTCCAACGTCTCGACACCAACTGGCACGTTCACCTGCGCCGTCCAGTTGTGGACGCCAACCGCGTCCTGCCAGGTCACGCCATCGGTGCTGACTTGCACCGCGCGCACCCCACCGCCGGCGAAGTCGTCAGCGCGTCCAGAGAGCGTTTGCGCGCCAGGGCATACAAGTTGGCTATCGAGCGTCAGCGTGGGTGGACGGCTATCGACCAGATAGGCGAGCCATTCCTGCGCCAGCACCGTATCGCCAAGTCTGAGCGTGGCTGAGAAAGGCAGCGTCGTGATGCCGGTCAGGTCATCGGGCAACGTTTGCGTCAGCGTGAGCGTGTAATTCTCGCCGGGCGGTATAGGCAGCACGGGTAACGTATAGGCGTCTTCCAGTGGCGATAAAATCTCGAGCGTCAGCACCGGCGTGGTGTAGGTCTCCCGGTTCTCCAGCGCGATAGTGTACGTCACCTGGCTGCCCGGCCCTAAGATGCCGCCGACCGCATTGCCGCTGGCGGACGGCGTCGTTGTTGCCAACGCACCGCGCGCCTGGACACCCGGCCCGATAAGCGGCGCGGTCTTCGCGGCGGTCTGGGGCGCTTCGCCGGCAACGTACAGCGCTATACTCGTGTACTTTGGTTGGTTCGCATTGATGACGAGCAGGGGATTGCACACGGTGTTCCAGTGATAATACGCCTCCCAGTTGCCATCCAGCGGGTTGGTGGTGGGGAACATCGCCCACACCGGGGCTGGAGGGTCATACCGCCCCGACGGTTCGCGCGCGTAGGCCAATAGCCGCATATCCTGGATGGTGCTCAGGTCGTGATCCAGGGAGAGCTTGACCTCCGTGCCGCCGCTGACATCGTGGCCGACGTGAGGAGGCGACTGTAGATACCACCGGCCCCGGGATGGGCGATACAACTCGACATCATTTTGCCCGCGCACGCGGATTGCCACGTTAGCCTTGAAGGGCAACGTCTGGTAGGGATATTCGACGGTATGATTCAGGCCGGTGTCGTCGATAAGCGTCGCCGTATCGAGATAGGCCCACATCTCGCCGTCCACGTCCCACCACGCGCCCTGCCATCCGACGTAGAACGAATCGCTGTCCCAACTGGCGTACAGGGATTGGCGATCATACCCTTGCGCCATGCCGCGCTCGTCGTCGTCCAGGAACTCGCGCTCGGTCCATTCGTAGCGCGCCACATCCAGATACCCGTCCAGTTCGATGGTCTGGACGCGGTTGTTGCAGTGGACCAGCGTATCGGCAAAGTTGCCCACATGCCACGGGCCGTAGCGCTTGATCGCGATGTTGTCGCTCTGGTCGCGGTAGAAGAGATGGACATACCACTCGCCAGGTAAGATAAACGTTGCGGTTGGCAGGCTGCCACTTTGGGGACGCGGATGCCAATCGCCCGTCAGATCTGGCGGCGTGTCAGGGTTCTGGTCCACGGCGTATTGATAGCGCAGCGTATCGCCCTCGACATCGCTGCCGTCCCAGGGCCAGCCAGCCCAAATCGTTATCTCGGTGGGATAGTCGAGGTGTTCGCCGGGCTGCGTCGTCTCGCGCCCGTGCAAAGGGTTCGCCTCTTTCCAGAAGCGCGAGCGATAGCCGTAGCGCGTGTCGATGGTCGGCGGGACGTTGTCGATGGCGAAGGCGATGGCCTCGGTCGCGCGGTTGCCCGCTTGGTCGCTCGCCCGCACCAGCGCCGGATAGGTCACGTAGTCCTGCCGCCACGGCGGATGCCAGGTCAGCGTCCACTCGTCGCCCGTGACCGTGGCCGGCTGCCAGGTGACGCCGTTATCGAGACTGACCTCGACCGAGGCGACGCCGCTGCCACCCGTGTCGGTGACTGTGCCCCGGAAGATGACCGGCGGCTGCACCCCGCTGCCCGACGTGGGGCTGATCACCGTCAGCGTGGGCGAAAGGGTGTCCGGCGCGGCGGTTGACGTGACGTGCAGTTGGAGCGGCGCGCTCGCGCCGTGATTGCCGGCCTTATCATACGCCACGGCAACCACATTGGGGGATGTACCGAGCGTGAGCGTGATCCAGGCCCGGAAGGTGCGCGGTTGCCCGGCGGCGGGGTCCCACGGTTCGGCGGCCCACGCGGCAGGTGTGGATTGCCCATCCACCTCGAACTGCACCTGATCCACGCTGAACTGCCCCCCCACCTCATCCCAGGCTTGCGCGCGCAGTTCGAGCGGCGTGCTGACGTCCGTGACGCCCGGCCCAGGTATCGGCGCGATCCAACTCACGGTGGGCGCGGTATCGTCGGCCACGAACGCGCCGATGTACCACGTCTGCGCGTCCTCCGCGCGATTGCCGACCCCATCCTCGGCGCGGCTGTAGATGCGATGCAAGCCGGCGGTGGGCGTGGTGGTCAAGCGCCAGGTGGTCTGGATCGCGCTGGCGTCGGCGTCGCTATAGACCGTCTGCCAGGTATCCGGCAGCGTGTCGCTGGCGGGCGCGCGGGGATCGTCAACAGCGACCATGGCGGATTCCACCTCAGCCAGACCCGCCGCGCCGATGGCGGTCGATGGGCCCTCCCTGCCCAGGAGCACGGTCGCGGGCAGCGCCGTCAGCTCGTGATAGCCGATATCGGCCCGCTCGCCGCCGCCAGGCGGGATCGGCGCGTGCGGCGAGGCGCCATCCAGCGCGGGAGAATCCTGCGTGATGTGAAAATCCCCGCCCCCGACGAAGCCCGCGCTGGTGGCGGTCTTGTCGTAGTCGCTGGCAATCGTATCCGGGTTAAAATGATCGCCGTTAGCGACCAGCAGGTTGTAATCGGAGAAAATCAGGCCGTTGTTGGTGGCATACAGGCCGGTGTCATAGTTGCGGATGATATTGTTCTCGACCGCGACCTGGCTGCCGGCGTCCCTGGCATACACGCCGCTGCTCCCACGGAAGTCATGGTTGCCAATCGTATTGAAGCTGACCCGCCCGGTGGCGCCCTCGCTGAAGCCGACCCCCGCCCCGTTATCCCGAATCAGGTTGCGGGAGATGAGGATGTTCTTGGATGTACCGCGCACCACTACACCCTCGCCGCTGTCGTTGCCCGTGATGGTGAAACCGCTCAGTTCGGATTGCACCACGCCGTCAAAAGTGACCGGGACGCCCGCGCCCTGCACGTCGAGCATGACCTCATCGGGATCAACGCCGATCAGCCGCACGTAGCTGGGCACATTCAGCGTCTCGGTGTACACGCCGGGGCCGACGCCCACGGTCAGCGGCGGCGGCGTCTGGCGCGTGCAGATTTCCAGCCCCCAGGCGTCCAGGCTACCACCCGTGCCCGTGACGACATCGCGCACGTGCAGCACCCACATGCCCGCCGCTTCATCCCCATCGTACTTAGCGAGCGCTTGGGCCGGCTGATAGTCGTCGCCGTCAGTGGGCGGACATGGCGGGCTGCCGGGTGCGGCCTCGTCGTCGAAGTTCAGGTCGAAGTCAGCCTGATTGCAGCCAGCCGGCGCGAAGAGACGCGCCATAATCCCCGAAGGGCTTTCGAGGATGAAGTCCAGGTCCGAGACGCGGCCATGCGCGCCGCGCGCGTTATGGACGTTCACGTCCACAATCTGCCCGCTGTGCGGCACATTGAGGCCAGAAAATATCTCAATCTGGCGGGTGCTGCTGAGGATCTCCTGCGGCACATCGGTGCTGTGGTAAACACGACACACGATGTCGCCCGCCGTCTCGCGCCCGAAGTTGAACTGCTCATCGCGGGCTACGTCCAGCGCCTCCTGGATGCTGGCGAAAGCGTCCACACCCCAGGTCAGGCCGTCGTTGAGACAGTCACGCCCACCGTCTCCGGCGCAGTAGTCGTCGTCCACATAATACGCCGCGCGCCCTTGCTCGATATAGCCGATGTCCACCGTCTCGCCCGTGGCCGGGGGATGCGGGTCGGTCGGATTGCCGGCGTCGATCACGGGCGAATAGTCGTCGGTGGTGTAGTTGTGCGCCAGCCGATCCACAAAGCGCGGGTCGAGGAACAGTTCCGCCGGGCCGGGTTGCGCAGGATTAAGATCGTCGCCATTGGCCCAGTAGAGGTTGTAGGCGTGGCGTCCGCCCGCGCAGCCCTCGTACAGGCCGCGAATCTCAGCCGCGGGGAGAGCGCGTGAGAAGATGTAGACCTCGTCCAACCTGCCATCCAGTGTCTCGGTGACGTGGCTGAGGCGCGCGCCCGTCCCGCCGCCCAACGCGCCGGAGACGGCCAACGTCCCCACCTGCCGCCCGTCGAAGTAAAGCCGCAGGGTGGCGCCGTCATAAGTCCCGGCGATGTGATGCCACCGCCGCACTTGCAAGACGTCATTCACGCGGATGTAGCGCAGTTGCCCCCCAATACTGGCGTAGAAGTGCAACTGCCCCGGCCCCTGGATGCCGTCGTAGCGCAAGACGGCCTTCTCGCTCGCCAACGTCACCAGGCGCATAATCTGGTTGTTGGGCAGACTGTCGAAGTAGACCCAGGCGGCGAGGCTGAACGTTTGCAGGTCGGCGGGATTGGCGGTGGCGGCCCAGAGCGTGTCGTCTACCCCGTCGAACTCGAGCGCGCCGCCGCGCCAACCCTCCACGCCCACCGCCGGGCATTGCGCGCCGGAGCAGGTCGCGTCGTGGCCGTTGCCGGAGGCGTCCGCGAAGACCGTCGCCCCGGCCTCTTCGTCGAAGGGCCAGTAGGCGTGCGGGTCAGGCGGAGGCTGTTCAAACGTCAAACCCGCGCCGTCGTTGTAGGCGAAGATGGTGTTGCGCACGTCGGGCAGGGCGCAGGCGTGGGCCGTCATGCCGGCGGCGTTGTCGACGATGGTGTTGTTGACCACCTCAAGCTGCGTCGTCGCGCCGTGGGTCTCAATCGCCGTGGTAGTATTGCGCAGGATATTGCGCGCCAGGGTGACATACTCCGTGCCGCCCTCAGCGCGCGCGCCCACAACGCGGTTGTCACCGTTCAGCGTGAAGCCCTTGACCGTCGCGCCCGTGACGCCCTCCGCCGTGACGAGGGGGCCGGTATGGCCCAGCGGCGGCGTCAATTGCGCGCGGTCGGCGCGCGGGCCGAGCACCTCGACGCCGCTGAGGAGGTAAAACGCCTGCGCGTACTGCCCCGCGTCCACCAGCACGCGGTTGGCCCCGCTGAGGATGGCGTTCTGGATGCTGGCATAGTCGTTGGGCACGCGCGTGTCTGGATGATACGCAGTGTATCCGGCGGATATGATGGACTCGGCCGTCAGGCGGTAGACGTTGCGGGCGGGATCGAGGAAGGCGGCCCGCGTGTGCGTGACCGGCTGCCCCAAATCCAGGCTGCTCCCCGGCCAGGCGACAGGATCGGGCGACCAGGCGGTTGCCGCGCCGCCCACCCAGACATTGCCCGCGCCGGACACGACGAAATCGGGCGGCAGGTCGTCCAGGGCCAGATTGTACCACTCGCCCCGTGTGGCTGTCTCCTGGACGGTGAAGGCGACGTGGTCGAGGCGCAGCTTGTCGCGGTAGTCGTCCAGCGGATCGAAGCGCCACAGCGCCGCGCTCTCGCCGCCGGGGATGGCGTACAGGTCCGTTCCACTGCGCGCCAGCGCGCCGCCGTCATCTACCGAGGCCGGGGTGTCGTGATCGTCAGGCGTGCCGCTGGAGCCGTCGCCGAGCACCTCCCAGGCATTGGCGACGACGTTATAGCGCAGGAAGTGCCGTCCGTTCCCGCCGAGGATGGCGTAGAGCCAGTTGCCGCCATCAAAGGCCAGGCGCGCGCCCGCCGAGGCCACGCCGCTGCTACCGGGAATGCCGTTGACTGCGTCCCAGGCATCGGCGGCCGGGTCGTAGCGATAGAAGCTGCGCGTGTTCCCGCCGCGCAGCACGTAGACGCGCTCCCGCGCCAGGGCCGCCGAAGCGCCGCGCCGGAACAGGGTTGATACGTCCGTGCCCTGTGTCCAGGTATCGCTGGCGATGTCGTACCGGAATATCTGCGGGCTACTGCTGCCGGGGATGGCATAGAGTCGCTCGGCCCCATCGGAGACCAAGCTTGAGCCGCAACCCAGCGCCTGCGGCACAGAGGCCAGTCGTTGCCAGGCATCCCCGGCGATAGCGTAGCGGTAGAGGGGATGATGCCATTGGGCGACCTGGGCCGCACTCACGCCGCCCGCCTGCGCGAAGCCGCCAGCAGCGTAGAGGCGACCATCGTGCCAGCCAAGCGCGGTCACGGGCGCGTCCGTGCCCTCTGACGTGCCGCTTTGCACCGCGTGCCACACTTCGCCATCCCAGCGCGCGACGCGCGTCGCGGTCACATCACCCGCTTGCGCAAAATCACCGCCCACGTAGACGTTGCCCCTCTTGCTCCCATCCGAGGTCAAGGCGCGCACCACGCCATCCGTTCCGCCGCCCATATCCATCAAATTCCAGGAACAGAGGCCGCCAGGGCAACTGTAAATCCAGTGGGCAACGTTGTGGGTGGTGATACCATCGTCGGTGGCAGTGAAATCGCCGCCGATGACGAACTGGCTGGAATCTTGGGAACCATACTTACCAACCACCATTTCCAGGACATAGGCCGGGCCGCTCACGTCCCAGCCGATTTTCTGCCAAAAACCGTCGCTGCCGCGATAACGGCCCACATTGGTATGGCCGCCGGTCGCCCCCGAACTGACCAACCACCCGGCAACAGCGATACGGTCGGGGAATTCGGGGTCGGTCGCCAGGTCGTAGATACATTCATCCGCGCTGATTGCGGCCCACGCGCCGCCGTTCCATTGCCAGAAGCCATTTGCGCCGCCGGGAATCCCGTCGCAGCTACCGGCGTAGAGCGTATCCTGCGCATCCAGCCCCACAGCGGCGGGGACGGCGGGCAGGGTGGCGAGGGCGTGCCATTGGCTACCGTCCCACATCGCCACGCGACTGGCGCTGACCCCGCCGGCCTGGTCGAAGTCTCCGGCCACGTAGAGGTTGCCGCTGCTATCCACGGCGACGCTGTTGAGGCGCGCGCCGCCGCCGGATTTGGTCACGCCGCCGTCCACATCGCGCCAGGCGTTGCCGTCCCACCGGGCGAGGTGGTTGACGGCGACGCCGCCGACCTGGGTGAACTGGCCGACGAAGACGACGCTGTCGCCGAGTGTGGCGGTCTCGCTAATCAGCGCGCCATTGCCGAAGCCACTGCCCACCGCCTCCCACGTCGAGCCGGGCAGGATGTAGAGGGCATCATTGGCAACCGCAGGTTCGGTCGCGCCCGGCGTCCTGAGTAGCGGCATCGGCGTCCGGCTTGACCAGGTATCTGCGCTTGGGTCATAAACGCGGAGCGCATCATCGCCGGCGTTGAGCGCAGCGTAGAGCTTTCCATCGTAGGCGGCGAGGCCGCCGCCGCTGCCGTCCGCGGCAGGCGTCCCGGCGGGCGAGAGCGTGCTCCAGGCCGGGGCGGGCGCGGGGGGCGCGTCGCCGGTTACTTCGATGTGGTGCTTGCCGCCGGCCAGCGTGCAGCGCGAGAGTTCGACCGTGCTGGCGCGATTCATCGAGAGCGCGTGCGCGCCGAAGTCGTAAATCAGCACGTATTGGAACCGCGTGAGCAGCGCGGGGTCGCGGTCGCCGTCCACCCCGGCATTTTCCAGCACGACGACGTTGACCGCATCGCGGAGCGTCATCTGCGTCAGGCTGATGCCGGTCGCGTCCTTGATTTTGATCGCATACGGGCCGCCCGCGCCGTCCACAAAGACTGCGTCGGGGTGGACACCGGCGATGGTAAGGTAATTTTTGCCCTCCACGATGAAACTCTCATAGGCGCCAGGCTGGACGTGGATGGTGTCGCCAGCAACCGCCGCGTCCACAGCGGCTTGAATGGTCGTATAGCAGGGCGATTGACCGTCGCATCCGGCGTCGTCGTTGACGTAGCGCGTGATCGCGGCGACGCTGTGAAGTATGCGCGGCGCGGGCTGCGTTCTGGGGGCGTTGCGCACCGGCAGGCTCGCGGGCGCGACGATGTGCAGCGCGCCCATCGAGGCGGCGGCGCGACTCACACCAGTATCCGCCGGTTGCGCGGGCAGCAGGAGCAGGTCGGAACTGCCGTCGCTGTTCAAGTCCGCGCCGGCGGCGTAGGGCGCGGAAGCCGCATCGTCTACTGAGGTGAGCGTGGCCTGCACTTCGCCCAGATTCGCGCCCAACACCAGATAGGCGTCGCCGTTGCTGTTGCCGAGCAGCACGTCGCTCAGGCCATCGGCGTCCACATCGCCCGGCGCGGCCAGGAAGCCGGAGGCTGGGGGATCGAAGCTGAAGGTGTGCGTGCGCCAGGTCTGCGCATCGCTGCCGAAGACCAGTTGCGGCGCGTCGCCCGATTGGTAGAGCCAGTCGGCCAGGCCGTCGCCGTCCACATCGCCCAATGCGACAATCTGGGGCGTGGCGGTGTCGCTGCTGAAGGTGGCGTCGTCCAGCTCCAGGGTCTGGGGGTTGGGCGGAGTGGAGGCCAGGTCATCGCGGCCCAGGAAGAGGTAGACGGTGTTGTTCACGCCAATCGCCCAGTCATCATACGCATCGCCGTCCACGTCGCCCAGCGCGGCGAAGGTGGCGCTATCGGACCCGGCGTTGACTTGAGCGGCGGCCATCTGATCGGCGTAGACCGCTTCGCGCCAGGAGGGCTGACCCAGGAGCAGGTAGACGCGTGCGCCCGCGCCCAGGAGCAGGTCGGCGAGGCCGTCGCCGTTCACGTCGCCGGCGGAGGCCACGCGCGCGCCAAAAGCGGCCCCATCGGAGCGCGACAGGATGCTCCACTGCGGGGCGGCATCGGTGAGGCGCACGTCGCGGCCCAGAGGCTGCGTGCTCCCGAAGACGAGGAAGGCGCGGCGGTTGTGCGGGTCGCCGATGAGCAGGTCGGCGAGGCCGTCGCCGTTGGCGTCCCCGGCAAAGGCCAGATGCGCGCCGATATGCGCGCCATCCGCGCCCACGAACGAGGTGCGGCTCTTCGCCAGGGGCGCGGCATCTTCCGGCGCGGGCCAATCCCCGGCCTGCCCGTAGACGAGCGTCACGCGACCCGCGCCCTCATGGGCGGCGGGCAACCCGATTGCCAGGTCGGCCAGGCGGTCGCTGTTGAAGTCGCCAATCCAGGCCAGGGCGACGCCTTCGTCATTGTCCTTGACGGTGGGCAAGCCTAGCCAGATGGTCGCGTCGTAGAGGCTGTTCAGCGCGCCAAGCAGTTCTTTGGGGCGGGAAGGCGCGGGCACGGCGCCCCGGTCGTTGGCGACGCCGTACAGATCGAGCGGCTCGCCCGCGCGGACGTGCGGCGGATCGGCGACAATTTGCGCGTAGATGCGGTCGGCCATCTCGTTGGTCGGGGGCAGCACGTCAACAATGATGGTGCGCTCCAGCATCGCGCTGACGTTGCCGGCCCGGTCAAGCGCACGCACACGCACGACGTGCTCGCCGGAAGCGGAGGCCTCGTTTGGCAGCGTCCAGCCCTCGCTCCAATTGGCGTTGAGCGGATACGCGGTTCCCTGCCACACCTCGCGCCAGGGCTTGTCGTCGAGGCTGACCTGAACGCGGGCGAGGCCGCTAAGGTTGTCGCTGGCTGTGCCGTTGAGGGTAATCGTAATCACGCCGCCTACCTCGGCGGCGACATGTTCGCCATCCGCCAGATCTAAGGTGACGGTGGGCGGGGTGTTATCGACCGTGACCTGGACGGTATCGGGCGCGCTGGCGTGGCCGAGGTAGTCGT
>OMKS01003904.1_pt1 | contig 11577 bp, 19 predicted proteins | sample 1674721 | NCBI WGS metagenome assembly OMKS01 (sample SAMN06264996, study PRJEB25208) | sediment metagenome | isolation source: hot spring sediment | place: USA: California | collected 2014-09-02 | reverse complement strand
TGATACGGCGACCACCGAGATCTACACTATCCTCTTCGTCGGCAGCGTCAGATGTGTATAAGAGACAGGCTTTCCTTTGTTACGCTGAGTCGTCTCCGGTCTATCTGCCCCGACCCTGTCCTGGGTAAGCTGTCAACAAACCTGAATTGCTTGGGCACTTTATAATCAGTCAAGCTGTGGCGGCAAAAATCGCGTATTTCGTCCGTCGTGGCATTTTGTCCTTCCTTGAGCACTATGAAGGCCGTGGGTATTTGCCCTTTGTAATCATCAACAACACCGACACAGGCTGTTTCGGCTATCGCGGGATGCCTCAAGAGGACTTCTTCAACTGCCTCGGGGAGAATCTTGACTCCCCCCGAGGGGACTATAATAGATGATGTCTTTTCTATATACTCTAGATAGCCGTCCTCATCCAACCTGACCAGGTCGCCAGTATGAAACCAGCCGTCTTTGAGAACCTGGGCTGTGAGTTTAGGTGATTTGTAGTATTCTTTCATCATCCAGGGGGCCCTGGCAACAGCCTCCCCCACGCTGCCCCGGGGTACTTCCTTGCCGTTTTTATCCAGCACTTTAAGCTCAGCCAGAGGCTTCCCTGCCGTTCCCAATTTGCGGTCCCGAATAGCGCCTATAGTGACGATTATCAACTCTGTGAGCCCGTATATTTCGCATACAGTTAAATTAAACTTCTTCTCAAGCATATTCATAAAGTAGGCTGAGGATTTTGCCCCGGCAGAAAGCACTGCCTTTAACGAACTGAGGTCATAACTCTTAATCGTTTCTTCGTCTATCATGGCCAGGGCATTAAAGCTAGCCGGGACACCTATAAGCAGCGTCCCTTTTTCCCGCTCTACAGTCTCAAGTACGCTTCTTGAACTGAAATGAGGGAGTATTGCTATGGTGGCCCCCCTCTTAATGGGCATGAGGACGACCAGCCCAAATCCAAGAAGGTAGTTAAAGGGGAGTATGCCTAAGACAACATCGTCTCTCTCCAGTTCAAATTTTTGCACCACTATGGGCAAAATTGACATGAAAGACGAGTGAGTGTGCACTACGCCCTTGTTCTTCCCCAGGACGCCCAGTGTGTAAAAAATGACAGCATCATCCTCGCCGTTTATATCGACAGAGGTTGCTGCAGGGGAACTACTGGCCACCATCTTATTGTAGGAGTCTGTACCAATTTCAAGAACGTGTTTTAACAAGGGGATATTGGGCAAGACTGAAGACAGCATGAGAGAGAATCTTTCTTCGGTAATCAGGATTTTGGAATCGGAGTCGCGAAGTAGAGGCTCAAGTTCGGGCGCCTTAGCTCCGCCATCGAGGAGCACGCTCACAGCTCCAGCTTTGAGTGCTCCAAAACAATTAAGAACCCACTCAGGAGTGCGGGACAGCAAAATGGCTACGTGGTCGCCCTTCTTTATTCCCAAACTTATGAGGGCGTTGGCTATCCTGTTAGAAGTTTCATCCAATTCGCGGTAGCTAACTCTGCGAGAGCCAAGGACGATAGCGGTATTCTGCGGCACCTCGCTGGCAGTTCTTTCTAACATGTGCTTGAGATTCATTGTCCCTCCAAGAATTGATTAAGTTTAACACAGGATTATGAGCTACCTTTTTACCTCTTGTCAATATAGTAAGGGATGGTGCATTATATTTCAGTTGACAGCCTGAATTGCCTTATGTTAAATTAATAACTTGGCGTCTACTAGAAGGTAAAAGCTTAGAGAATTGTAAAAGCCGGCTGGCTGAAGCCGAGCAGATTTTCCTAGAGTAGACCGGCAGATAACCAGACGGCTTTTTGATTGCCTAAAATAGAGGGATATAAAAAATGCCAACGATTAGTCAACTTGTTCGTAAAGGGCGGCGGAAATTGGGACAGAAAAACAAGGTCCCAGCACTGCACTATACCCGAAATACGATGAAAGGAAGAATTACATGGAACAAGGGGGCACCTCAGAAAAGAGGAGTATGCGTCCAGGTTAAAACGGTTACACCTAAGAAGCCTAACTCGGCATTGCGTAAAGTGGCCCGCGTCAGGCTGACCAACGGTATGGAAGTGACCGCTTATATTCCTGGTGAAGGACATAATTTACAGGAACACTCGGTAGTGTTGATTCGTGGTGGCCGGGTTAAGGACGTTCCTGGGATTCGCTACCATATTATCCGCGGCACTTTGGACACTGAGGGAGTGGCTAATCGGAAACAAGGTCGCAGCAGGTATGGTGCCAAGGCACAAAAATAGCAAGGATATAAAATGCCAAGAGGAGCTAGGAAAGTAGTAAAAAGGATACCACCACCCGATGCTGAATATAACAGCGTTACGGTGGCTAAGTTTATTAACAGGCTTATGTTGCGAGGGCAAAAAGCTACCGCCGAGCACATTGTCTATAATGCCTTACAGCTTGCTGCCCAGCAAGTGAATAGCAGTCCCGAAGAAGCCCTGGAGCGGGCGATCAGGAATGCTACACCGCTTCTGATGGTTAAATCACGCCGTGTCGGTGGGGCTACCTACCAGGTTCCCACCGAGGTAGCGGGAGAGCGGGGGCGCGCTCTTGCCATGAGGTGGCTCATTGCTTCGGCGCGGGCTCGTAGCGGTAAATCTATGGCTGAGAAGCTGGCCAGCGAGCTGGTCGATGCTATCCATGGTCGAGGAACTGCAATTAAGAAACGTGAGGATCTTCACAAAATGGCAGAGGCCAACAAAGCCTTTGCTCACTATCGTTGGTGAAAAGTCGTGGTTAAAGCAGCAGTTAAAGTAAAGGATAAATTCATGTCGCGGACTTTCCCTTTGCAAAAAATACGGAATATAGGAATCATTGCACATATAGACGCTGGCAAGACCACGGCCACGGAAATGATATTACATCACGCTGGGTGTACTTATAAGGTCGGAAGCGTGGATGAGGGAACTGCAGTAATGGACTGGATGGAGCAAGAGAGAGAACGAGGTATTACCATTACTTCAGCGGCTACCGCATGCCACTGGCGCGAACATCGTATAAATATAATCGATACTCCCGGGCATGTAGATTTCACCGCTGAAGTGGAGCGTAGCCTCCGTGTATTAGATGGTGGAGTCGTGATTTTCGACGGTGTAGCTGGAGTGGAAGCTCAGTCAGAGGCTGTGTGGCGTCAGGCAGATAAATATGGTGTGGCCAGGATTTGCTTCATTAACAAAATGGACAGGATTGGTGCTGATTTTCATCGCACGGTGACCATGATTAATGAAAGGCTGCGGAGCAAAGCATTGCCTGTCCAGGTGCCTATAGGAAGTGAAACGAACTTTCGAGGCATCATCGACCTTGTGGAAAACAAAGTCATCGCTTTCCCTGTTGATTCTAATTCAGCTTCGGTTGACGAGGGCATTGAGACACCGATTGCATCGGAGCATCGGCAAACATTAATTGAAGACTTGGCGGAACTAGATGAGGAAATTATGCTGCTCTACCTTGATGGGAAAGAAATCTCTGCCGAGCAGATCAAGGCAGCTATAAGAAGGCTGACCCTTTCTAACCGCATCGTGCCTGTTCTTTGTGGCAGCGCTTTGAGGGATAGAGGCATCCAGTTATTGCTTGATGCTATTGTAGACTATCTTCCCTCGCCGCTGGACGTTCCTCCCATCTCGGCTACGGACCCTAAAAGTGGAGAGGGAATCCTTCGGATGGTGAGCGATGATGAGCCCTTTTCTGCCTTGGCGTTTAAAACGGTTTATGACCCGTTTATGGGTAGACTGGTCTACTTGCGTGTGTACTCAGGCAGGGTAAAGGCAGGGGCACAGGTTTTAAATTCCGCCACGGGTAAGAAGGAGAGGATGGGGAAACTATATATTATGCATGCCAATCACCGGGAGGAAATCGACAATACTGATACCGGGAGTATCGTGGCCACTCTGGGACTTAAGATGACCTCGACAGGTGATACTATTTGCGATCCCACGCGACCGGTAATTCTTGAGCCTATACGATTTTCTGAGCCGGTGCTTGCCATGGCTGTCGAGCCCAAAAGCAAGGCAGACCAGGATAAATTGGATGATGCCTTGACTAAACTTACTATGGAAGACCCTACCTTTAAAGTTTACCATGATAAAGAAACGGGCCAGACTTTAGTTTCGGGAATGGGTGAACTTCATCTCGAGGTGTTGATGGAGCGCATATTTCGTGAATATGGCGTAAAGGTCAATGCCGGTAAGCCTCAGGTTGCTTACAAGGAAACACTTACCATCCCTGTGGAATCCGAAGGAAGGTTTGTCCGTCAATCCGGAGGCAAAGGACAATATGGGCACGTTTGGCTTAGAATTGAACCAGGCGAGCGTGGCAGCGGATTCGAGTTTCGCGATCAAGTTCGGAGTGGAGCCATACCCAAGGAATTTATTCCCCCGGTAGAAGCTGGTGTCAAATCAGCTTTACAAAGTGGAGGGTTAGCTGGTTACCCTGTAATAGATGTGAAGGTGACTCTGTATGACGGAAGTTTTCACGAAGTTGATTCTTCAGATGTGGCTTTCAGGATGGCAGCCTTCATGGCTATTAGGGATGGGATAGATAAAGCCAAACCTGTTATTCTTGAGCCAATTATGGAAGTGGAAATAACGGCACCCACCCAATTCCTGGGAGACATCATTGGTGATTTAAACTCGCGAAGGGCTCATATCGAGGGCATTGATAGTAGTGCCGAGCTCTCCACTGTCCGTTGCCTTGTTCCTCTGGCGGAAACATTCGGGTTCGCTGGAGATTTGAGGTCGCTCAGTCAAGGGAGGACGAGTTACACCATGCACTTTCAGCGCTATGAGCAATTGCCGGATAATTTGGCTGAGGAAATTGCGGCTAGAATGGGGAGAAGGAGATGACCGAGCAAAAAATTCGTATCAAAGTCAAAAGTTTCGATCACAGGTTGATCGACCAGGCAGTAAGACAAATAGTGGAAACGGTGGAGCGTACCGGCGCTATAGCAGTCGGCCCGGTGCCTTTACCCACAGATATCGAAAAATTTTGCGTTATTCGCTCACCTAACATCGATAAAGATTCCAGGGAGCAGTTTGAAATCAGGACCCATAAGAGGTTACTTGATATTTTACAGCCGAGTTCTAAGACTATAGATGCCTTAAGTCACCTTGACCTGGCATCCGGAGTGGAGATAGATATTAAGTTATAGGTAAAATCATGTTTCCAGGCATTATTGGTAGAAAAATAGGCATGACGCAACTGTTTCCGGAAAACGGAGAAGCGACGGCGGTAACTGCTATCCAAGCCGGGCCTTCCGTAGTGACTCAGGTGAAAAGCCGGAACAGGGAGGGGTACAATGCTATCCAGGTGGGTTTCGTTGAGGATAAAGTGAAACAGTCGCAGCTTAGTTCTCCGGAGAAAGGACATCTTCGAGGCCTGGAGAATATTCGTTATCTTCGCGAATTCAGGACTGGTCCCGATTTCATCGAGGTTAACTCGGTCAAGCGTGGTGACAAAGTGGATGTTGGCTTCTTGAAGCAAGGCGACCTGGTAAATGTAACTGGCTTTTCTAAGGGCAGGGGCTTTGCTGGCACAGTTAAGCGGCATAATTTTGCCGGTGGGCCAAAGAGCCACGGCCAAAGTGACCGCCATCGTGCACCAGGTTCAATCGGAGCTACCACTTCTCCCGGCCGGGTACTTAAAGGAAAACGCATGGCAGGACATATGGGAAACAGGAGAGTAACAGTGCGTAATCTCGAGGTAATTCAAGTCGACCCAGAGCGCAATTTGCTTCTGGTGAAGGGTGCGATACCCGGAGCCAATGGAGAATTGTTAATAATTGAAAAAGTAAGGTAACAGGAAGTGGAAGTGCCAATTTATAGTTTAAACGGTGAAGTTGTTGACCAAATAGAGCTTAGCCAGGCAGTTTTTGGTCTTCCCTTTAATGAGACGGTAGTTCATCAGGCAATGACCAGGCAATTAGCTAATAGGCGTCAGGGTACTGTGTCTACGAAGACCAGGAGCGAAGTTAAAGGGAGCACAAGAAAACTCTATCGCCAAAAGCATACTGGTAGAGCACGAAGGGGAGATATAAAGTCACCCCTGCTCAGGGGGGGTGGGGTTGCTTTTGGCCCCAAGCCACGCGACTATCACCAATCTATGCCCAAGAAAATGAGGAAATTAGCTTTGAAATGTCTTCTCTCCGCTAAAGCTAGAGAAGGGAATATAAAAGTGGTACAGGAACTTGACTTTGAGGAACCAAAGACGAAAGACATGATTAATGTTCTTGCTGCCCTTGGCGTTGATTCTTCGGCTTTGGTTGTTACTGCGCAGTCTGTACCCAATGTGGTTAAATCAGTGGCTAATTTACCTGAGGTTAAGGTCCTACCATCGGCTCTAATTAATGTATTGGACTTACTTTCCCATAAGATGCTGATAGCCACTGTACCGGCGGTACGTAACATTGAGCAAATTTGGGGTAAATAAATGCATCTTTACGAAGTTCTTCGCCGACCTTTAATTACAGAAAAGGCTACTCTGCTCAAGGAGGGAGATAAATATGCCTTCGAAGTAGCGGGCAAGGCTACCAAGGCTCAGATTAAAGAGGCGGTGGAACTGGCTTTTAAAGTAGAAGTAAGCAAAGTTAACGTAATAACAGTGCCCGGGAAGACAAGAAGATTTGGCAGGAGACAGGTAACCGGCTCACCCTGGAAAAAGGCGATAGTTACCCTGGTGCCGGGGCACAAAATTACTTTCTTTGAGGGAGTCTAATGGGTTCAGTCGTTAAGTGGAGAAAAAAGAAGATGTCAAAGCACAGACATAAGAAACTTCTTAAGAAGACTCGCTGGCAAAGGACGCACAAATAAGGAGCGATTCATGGGATTAAAGACTTATGAGCCAACTTCTCCAGGCAGGAGATTTATGTCTGGCGCTACTTTTGAAGAGCTAAGCAAGGTGGCTCCTGAGAAATCTTTACTGGTGACGCTGAAAAAGAAGGGGGGGCGTAATAGTCGGGGTGTTATAACTGTGCGTCATCGAGGTGGCGGCAGTAAACGTAAACTTCGCCTTATTGATTTTAAGAGGGATAAAATTACTGTTCCAGGAAAAGTAGCTTCCGTTGAGTATGACCCTAACAGGTCAGCTCGCATTGCCCTCATTCATTATGCTGATGGGGAAAAGCGTTATATACTTGCCCCTCTGGGCATCAAGTTGGGTGATATTATACAGGCTGGTGAGGATGTTGATATAAAAATTGGAAATGCTCTCCCATTGGAGTCCATTCCTGTGGGAACTTTAGTGCATAATATTGAGTTTGAGCCAGGCAAAGGAGGGAAGCTTGTTCACAGTGCAGGGAGTGCTGCCCAAATCATAAATAAGGAGGGCAAATATGTTGTGCTTAAACTCCCTTCGGGTGAACTACGTAAATTTCATCACAGATGCTGGGCTACTGTTGGTCAGATAGGCAATATTGACCATGAAAATATCAAGCTGGGCAAAGCTGGGAGGAAGAGATGGTCAGGTTGGCGACCTACGGTCAGAGGTTCTGCTATGACTCCTCGTGATCATCCACATGGAGGTGGGGAAGGCAGAGCTCCGCTAGGGATGCATCCGAAGACTCCCTGGGGGAAGCCAGCTTTGGGATATAAGACACGTCGGCGCAAAGCGTCAGACAAAATGATTCTTAAACGGAGGAAAGCAAATGTCAAGGTCGCTTAAGAAGGGACCCTTTTGCGATGCTAAATTGCTTAGGAAAATAGAAGCGCTCAATAATTCGGGCGAGAAGACGGTGATAAAGACATGGTCGCGTTCCTCTACTGTTTTGCCTCAGATGATAGGTCATACTATTGCAGTGCATAATGGTAGGAAACATGTGCCCATTTTCATCACTGAAAATATGGTAGGGCATAAATTGGCAGAATTTGCGTCCAGCCGGACATTCAGGGGTCATGTCACCAAAGCTAAAATAACCGAGCAAGCGAGGAAAAAATAAGACACAATGAAGGTGAAAGCAGTAGCGAAGGATGTTGGTATTTCGTCTCGGAAGGTTCGTTTGGTGATAGATATGGTTAGAGGCAAAAAAGTTGATGAGGCATTGACTATCCTCAGCTTTTTGCCCACACCCACAGCCAAGGCCGTGGCTAAGGCAGTTAAATCAGCGGCAGCCAATGCTGAAAACAATTTTCAAATGTCGCCGGCTGGCCTTAGGATCACTGACATATTTGCTGATCAAGGACACACTTTGAAGAGATATCGCCCTCAGTCGAGAGGGAGAATTAGTCCTATCTTAAAACGGTCTAGCAATATTACAGTTTTCGTTACTGAAGAGGAGGAATAGCTTTGGGACAAAAAGTTCATCCTTGTGGTTTCAGGCTCGGCGTTAATCAAGATTGGCGGGCCAGGTGGTATACTGAAAAGAATTATGCCCAGTTTTTGTTAGGTGATTTAAAGCTACGCAGAGTTGTGGAACAGAAATGTCAAGGAGGAGCAGTTGCTCGTGTGGAAGTTGAACGCCCGGGAGATGAGGTTCATTTGACTATTTACTCAGCTCGTCCTGGCATCTTGATTGGCCGAGGGGGACAAAATGTGGAAGTACTGAAGTCAGACCTGGAGAAGGTCAGCGGGGATAAAATCAGATTGACCATCAGGGAAGTTGAGCACCCTGAGCTTGAAGCTTCTTTGGTGGCTCGGAGCATAGCTGAGCGGCTTGAAGAGAGAATTCCCTTCCGGCGGGTGATGAGACAGGCGTCCTTCCGAACTTTGCAAGCTGGTGCTAAAGGAGTAAAGATAACTTGCGGTGGAAGGCTTGGGGGGCTGGAAATTGCTAGAAGTGAAACCCTCCGGCAAGGTCAGATGCCGTTGCATAAGTTACGTGCCAATATCGATTATGATTTTGCTGAAGCCCATACCTTGATGGGGCGTATTGGGGTTAAAGTATGGATTTATAAGGGCGATATCATCCCTGAGACGAAGGAGAAAAGTGCTACAGCCGAAACGAGTGAAGTACCGCAAGGTACATAGAGGAAGAATGAAAGGCAGTGCCCAGAGCGGGGACACCATTGCTTTTGGTGACTTTGGCATGAGGGCTGAGGAATCTGCCTGGATAACAGCGCGGCAAATTGAGGCAACCCGCCGCGTACTTGTCCGCCACCTGCATCGTGGTGGTAAACTGTGGATACGGGTTTTCCCTGACAAAGCCGTGACGAAAAAACCCGCAGAGACGAGGATGGGAAGCGGCAAAGGTTCCCCGGACCACTGGGTAGCTGTAGTCAAGAGAGGCAGAATCCTGTTCGAATTGGCTGATGTAAAAGAGAATGTGGCTTCGGAGGCAACCCGTCTTGCTTCCTACAAGCTCCCCATAGCTACTAGTTTTGCCAGGAGGGAAAAGCAGACAATTGAAGGCTAGCGAAATTCGTGCTCTCAACGATGAAGAGCTATTAAAGAAGCTCGAAGAAGCTCATGAGGAGCTTTTTAACCTCCGTTTTCGCCTGGCCACCAGGCAGTTGGGGAATCATCGGGAGATTCCCAGGGTGAAGAAAAGGATTGCCAGAATAAAAACTATTTTGAGAGAAAGGGAACTTGGCGTAATAAGATGACTTATCTCGGGAAAAGAAAGGTTAGAGAAGGATTGGTGGTGAGTGATAAAATGGATAAGACCGTGGTGGTGGCTGTGGAAACCAGGAAAGTCCATCCACTCTATAAGAAAGCCATCAGAGTTACCAAAAAATATAAGGCTCATGACGAGAATAACGCCTGTAAAATTGGAGATAAAGTGAAGATTATTGAGACCCGCCCTTTGTCTAAGGAAAAAAAGTGGAGGGTATTAGATATAGTGTCCAAGAGGGAGGTGGCTGACACTAAGCCATAATATAAAGAATGATTCAGACTTATACCAGATTGAGGATAGCCGATAACACTGGGGCTAAACAAATTATGTGCATTAATGTCCCTATTGGGGCAAGGAAATATGCTCATGTAGGTGACATTATTATAGCTACTGTGAAGCGAGCTATGCCACATGGGATGGTGAAAGAAGGTGAGGTTGTGAAGGCGGTGGTTGTGCGTGTGGCCAAGCCCTATCGTCGCGCCGATGGCTCCTATATTAGATTTGACGAGAATGCCGCAGTCGTTCTCGGTGATAGAAATAATCCTAAAGGGAGTCGCATTTTTGGTCCTGTGGCCCGGGAACTTAGAGATAAAAACTTTGCCAAGATAATATCCTTAGCCCCTGAGGTCTTGTAAGATGAAAATCAGAAAAAATGATACGGTTGTTATAATTGCTGGTAAGGATAAGGGGAAAAGCGGAAAAGTGCGCCGTGCTTGGCCTGATGAAGAGAGGGTGATAGTAGAAGGAGCCAATATGATTAAGCGTCATTCCCGTGCTCGCAGGGCTGCTCGCCAAGCAGGCATAATTGAGCTTGAAGCTCCAGTCCATGTATCCAACGTAATGTTGGTGTGTAACAAATGTAATAAACCTGCGAGGGTAGGTTTCAGCTTTCTGGCCGATGGTAGAAAGGTGCGAGTTTGTAAATCATGTGGAGAGGTGATTGACTAAGGGAGTTGGTTATGAAATCTCGTTTGGAGGAAAAATATTTGATTGAAGTAGCTCCTCAGCTTAAAGCCAGGCTAGGATATGACAACATAATGCAATTGCCCAAGTTGAAAAAGATTGTGATTAGCGTTGGTTTGGGCGAAGCAACACAAAATCCGAAAGCTCTTGAAGCAGCGGAGAAAGACCTCGCTACAATTTCAGGACAACATCCGGTGACGACACGGGCAAAAAAGCCCATCTCTTCTTTCAAGATACGGACTGGTATGCCTATCGGGATGATGGTGACTTTGCGGGGTAAGCGAATGTATGATTTCTTTGACAAGTTGGTTAATATTGTTCTACCCAGGTTTCGAGATTTCCGTGGAGTATCACGGGATTCGTTCGATGGGAGAGGAAATTACAGCCTGGGTATGAAGGAGCAGATAGTTTTTCCTGAGATTGATTACGATAAGGTAGATAAAATTCGTGGCCTTGAGTTAACCATTGTTACTACGGCTAAGAACGATGATGAAGCAAGGGCTTTGTTGGAACTAATGGGCATGCCTTTCAGGAGAATGTGATATGGCGAAATTATCTAAGATTGTCAAGTCAAAGCGCCCGCCAAAATATAGGGTGCAGCAGCGTAATCGCTGTGAGTTATGCGGCAGGCCGCGTGCTTATATGCGTAAGTTTGGCCTGTGTCGTATTTGTTTCCGGGAACTTGCTGTAACTGGTGTAATCCCTGGGATAAGAAAGTCGAGCTGGTGAAGAAAAATGGCAGTTACTGACCCTATTGCTGATATGTTAACCAGGATGCGCAACGCTATCATGGCAGGTCACGAGAGTGTGCTTGTGCCCTCCTCTAAGCTAAAGCTTTCTATCGTCAAAATACTTAAAGAAGAGGGTTTTATCGACCGTTATGAAGTGCTTAAAGGAAAACCTCAGCCGATGATAAAAATCCAGCTCAAGTACACAGGCGACCAGCCTGCAATCTTAGGTTTAGAAAGAGTGAGCAAGCCGGGGTTAAGGGTCTATGTGGAAAAGCGTGAAATCCCCCGCGTCTATGGGGGCTTGGGCATAGCTATTCTGTCCACCTCCAGGGGCTGTCTCTTATAC
>OMKS01003902.1_pt1 | contig 11579 bp, 10 predicted proteins | sample 1674721 | NCBI WGS metagenome assembly OMKS01 (sample SAMN06264996, study PRJEB25208) | sediment metagenome | isolation source: hot spring sediment | place: USA: California | collected 2014-09-02 | reverse complement strand
GACTTGAGCGCTGCCTTGTATTCTTTTGAAGGCAGTTTTTTTATGGCGTTCCACGCAACTTCAACGCCGGAACCAAGCAGACTGAAAACAAATCCTGCCGCGCCCGACGCAGCAATTTCGACAGCGCCGCTGTAGCCGGTGTCGGTGTTCGGGTCAATGGCCTGTGCGATCCCTTTCGACGCTTCTCTGCCTGCCGCTGCTGCTGTGAATTCGCCGCCGCTGCGAACTGCCTTGTCAATGACGCTTGGGGTCGATTCTGGCGCTTTTGGCAACAGCGACTTTGCGGTTCGGATCGACCCTGTAAACTCAGCAATATTACCGACAACCTGTGTGAAACCAGACGGGTTGTAGTCCATTGCCCAGTCAATCGCCTCGTCCAGCGTCTTGCCTTGTAAGTCCGGGATAGAGTCGCCTGCAACCCGCTTGACGACCGACCATCCGATCTCAGGGGTTCCCAGTAACATCCCTTTGGCCATCTTGTATCCTATGCGCATTGTCGGACGGGCAATAAACTTGAAGTAGTAGTCAAACTTCTCCGCTCGGCTTGCGTTTTTTGGAAGGTATTCCCGCTGCTCCGGCGAACTGATAAAAAAATCGCCAGTCTTTTGCCAAAACGTCCGTTCCGGCGCGGCCATCAGAGAGCCGAACGGATTGTCGCTTTTGGCGGGCGTCGGCGTCCGACTTGGCAGGTCTTGCGGATCGGCAAGCGACGGCGGGGTAACCGTCTGGGCATTGAGCGACGGATCCCATTCCAGTTGAAGATGACCTGTCGGCTGACCTGTCGGCTGATCTATCGGCCGGCTCATCGCGTCCCAGTCGGTCTGTGTATCGACAGGAATCTGGCCTGAGCGAAAACGCTCAAGCAGGGCCTGGACGCGGGCATTGCGATTATCGGCGTCGGGTTGTTTGGGCGACAGGATATCGTCAAATAAACCGCCGGAAAGAGGTTCGGTTTGGGTTTTATTTAAAATGTCGTCGAATAGTGGCATAGTAGTCCTTTAATCGTTGGAGCGCTTCTTGTTTATCTGCGTCGCTTCGGTTTTCCATAATTTCCTGAAACTGTTTCCGACTGGCGTCATCTAAAACCTCAAGCATCTGTTCGACCGTCGGTTCGTCTTCTATTGCTGTTGTCGCTGCTGTTATTGTCGCCGTCGATGCGCCTTGTTGGTGCATCTGGCGGACATACTCCGGAACGCCCGCATCGGCCAGCGGGTCGGTTATCCCGAATTTTTTGGTCGGCGAGAGATCGGCGGCGCTGATTGTGATTCCTTTCGGTAGCGGTGTAAACCAGCCAAGTTTGTAATTGTCTTCGATCAGACGACGATATTGACGGTCGGCAGCGTGAGATGCTTCGGACAAAGGCAAATCCCATTGGTCGGCCAGAGTGCGGGCGTACTGGATCAGTGCGGCTTTGACGCCGTCGGCGTTCCATTTGGATTTATCCAGTTGTTTCAGGGCGGACGACAAGGGAAAGGCTTTTTGGGCGTCCATAGTACGGTAATGCAGATCGATGGCAGAATCAACCCGTCGGTATCGTTTTCGAATGTCGTCGGGCGATTGCGCAAGAAGTTGTTCCTGTTCGTATCTTAAATCGCGAAGTTCGCCTTCGATTTGACGTTGTGTTGCCGAATCCATCGGCTGGCCTTGATCGTCTGTGTTCTGTTGCAAAAGACGTTCGCGGTTTCGAATCATAGCGCGGAGATCGTTGACTTTCTGGATAAGCTCGATTTGTTTTTTTGCGTCGGTGTTCGGATCGGGAAGTCCGGATGCGCGGACGGCTGCCTGTGCTTGCTGATCCTGAGGCAGATGTTCCATCCACCATGGGGGAGTTGTGTACTGTGATCTATTCGCACCGGATATGAAACGAGCGGCGCTTTCCTGCGCCCACTGCGTTTCCATGAAGCCGGGAATTCCCATTAAGACGCCGAGCGTCTCTGTCGCCCCCAATCCGTTCTGTCTGGCTTCGTGTATCGTTTTTACAATCTGTGCATCTGTTTCCTGGCGATGCTGCTCTTCCTGACGCAGACGCTCGGCTTCCTGATATTCCCTTCGGTTGCGAATAAATCCGCCGATGCCCTGTCCGATAGAGGTCGCCAGTTGATGCTGCAAGCGCGGGTCGTCGGTTAAATCTACAATTCCTGCTAATGGCGGCATAATGTGTTATCCTTTTATATAGAGGGTTTTAAGGAAGGCGGTATCGATGCGGTAAGACTGGCAAGAAATCCGAAGTCCGTCATTCCGCCGCCCGTTGTATAACCTGTATATCGCTGTTCGTTTAATAGACTGGATGCAATGTTTGCCTGATATGTATAAGGGGCAAGCAGGTTGTGCATTGCCTGCTCATATAGGGCGTTTAGCCGATTTTGTTCGACCGCGCGCTCTTCGGCAGCTAATGCAGCGCTCTGGCTCATCGTGTTTATTTCCTGACTGCGCAGGGCGGGTAGCGCTGCGGCGGCTCCGGTCTGGCGGTCGCGTTCCCGTTCGTACAGGTCGCCTAAAGCGCGCAGAATGGCGCTGTCGTATTCTGCGCCGGTTCGTCCCTGAATACCGGTAACGGGAGTGCTGCGGGACATACCGGCCTTCTGGGCGGCGCGGGCGATCTCCTGCTGGCTGCGCGCACGCAGCGCATTGGCTTCCTGTCTGAATCCTTCGTAAGCCGGACTGGTGCGGGGATCGTATCCGCCGCTGAGCACGTCGCGGTAATAGTTGGATGCAGCGCTGTAGTCCCGTCCGGATTCAGTTAAAAATCGGCTTACGTCGTCCTGTATATTCTGTTCGGTCGGGGTCAATCCGGCAACGCCTTGGAGCGGCGCCTGAAAATCCTGCTGGTATAAATCCTGCAACCAGTTTCTGGCGGCTGTCTGCTCTGGCGTCGAAGGGATCAGTTTGAATTTCAGTTTTTTGCTTTTTGTGAATAATCCCATAGTTATGCCTCTAAATTGGTGACTCGTTTTTCAATATGGTCAAGGCGGGCTTCAAGGCGCGTCAAATCGATATGCAGACGTCGAAACATAAAATCCAATTCGCGAACCAGATCTTTGGTCTGCGAATCACGGGGCGGCTGGATTTTGAATGTCTTGGGCGTTTCCGGCATTAGCGAACTCCAGACAGCAAGTAGTCAAATTCAATCCCCAGAAAACGAAATGGGGACGTGCATTCCACTTTAATCAGAAAACGTTTAGCGCGAAAATCAACCGGCAGCCGCTCTGTCAGTACCTCGTTAGGCAGACTGTCAATGGTCAGTGTTCCGGCGGTCTGCCACTCGGGTTCGTTGTCGCGCTTGATATATACGGTCAGCGACTCGTCGCCTTCTTTCTGGACAAACAGTTGGATTGCCAGCAGGCGTTTGTACCAGCGGAGCAAGGACAGATCGCCCAAATCGGTAGTTAAGACGAAATACGCGGTGTACGGCTGTGAATTGTCTCTATAGGAAGCGTGCGACAGATAACAGCGATTATCGTATCCGGCGCATAAATCCAGCGGCCAGCCGACTGCGCCTTCCGATGAATCCCACGACGGCCAATCCCACTCATCCCACGCCCGATACGGTAGGGCGTCCCATGTTATGGTTTCTGACTGGCGATACTGGCCAAAGGCGGAAACGGCCATATCCCGCGTGCTCCAAATTCCCTGCTTGTAGCAGTAGATTCTGTTGTTGCCCGTGGCGTTAGTGCTGAACGGGACTGCCCACCACACTTCGCCGTATTCGGCGATGAACGCGGATTTCATCTTACTTAGTATGTCTTTATCCTGGATCAGGTCGCGCAGATCATCGCCAAGGGCGTGGGAAATGATTCCCATATCGACTTCGCGGAAGGTCATATCGCTGGCGTAGAAATACAGATTGCCGTCGGCGTCGTTGACAATGGAATCCGGACAAACCGACCCGACACCGACGTTGTAGCCGCGGCTATTGAAAATCAGCTCTGTGCCGGTGTACCAGAAAATGCGAATGGAGCGGTCTTTGAACACATAAAGCAAATCGCCTTTACGCCCAAAGCCGCCGTCGATCACGCCGTCGCCATCTACATACGCTGCGCCGGCGTCGGTGCCTTCGACGTCCTGCCGCCAGTCTTCGATGGCGTCCAGATTCGACCAGATAATCCCGTTGTAGTAATGTTCGTCGGTTGTGGAGTAGTTCCCGAAAATGATGTGCGATTCAAAAGTTGTTACAAATTTAGCGCGTGTAATTACAGTACTCGCGCTGTCAATTTGGGTATCCAGCGGGTCAAACGAATCTGCTTCTATGTGCCCGTTCCACACAATAGGCGCATCCTGATTGTTTGTCGCAATCAGGCGACCATTCATTGAACAGGCCGACCAGTGAAGCGTTTCAGTACCGGAGAACGTCTTAATCCATGCGGTGGTAACGGTGTTCCAGAGATAGATCGCCGTTGGGGTAAATGCGAACAGGTAGAGATTATTGGCGTCGTCCAACAGGTCAAAGTATCGCAGAATGGGGCCTTCGTCCGGTACCGGCACGTGCATAAATGTATCCTGCGATGGATCGGTTTCCAGCCCGTCGGTGTACAGCGCCACCCGCGGCCCCGGCTCAAATCCGCCGCCCGGAGATGGCAGCGGATAACCGAACAGGTCGTTTTCGTTCCATGTGATTGCTGTGCGGTCTTGTCCGGATTCGTAGTTGACGCCGACAGCGGTATAGACTTCGTGGAACAGATTGCCGACGTCAAACAGCACAATATCGCTGTTGTCGGCAATGGCGCCGGTGATGTCGCCGTCCACATAAATTACTTCAGATGACGGCGAACAGGCGAAACTTTGCCGCAGAAACATTTTGCGCCGCATCTTGGCGGTTCGGATTTCGCCATTCCAATATTGAATGTTTTCTGCGTCCGGGGTGAACGCCTTGTCCAGCAGGACAGACGGAAAATCTTTCCTTAAACCTAAGACCGGACTATAAATGCCGAAATGATTCATGTCTTGATAATCCAGTTTCCGGTTAGATAGGGCATCATATTATTATGAGGTTCGTCGCCTCCGGTTTCGCCTGACGGTGTTTCTAAGGGTTGGTTTGCCGGATCGTAGGCCCTATCGGTATTCAAGAAGCCGCCGCCCTGTCGTTGGTTGGGGAGTCCGTGTGTATGGCTGGGAATTTGATCGACCGTTAATTTGTGCTGTTCTTTCCCGCCATATTCGCCCAGAGCGAAATTTGTGCCGATTGGGATAACGCCGTCAGCGTAAGTTTCTCCCTGTCCTGCTCCAATAAAGGTACGTCCCCGCCCGTCGGGGACGTTAAATGTGGTTATTCCATCGCCTGCGCCGTATGTGGTTCCAATAACACTAAACAGGTCGGCATACTCAGTTCGCGAAACTTCCTGTCCCTGACATAACAGGAATCCATCGGGCGCAACGGCATTAACGAACGGGAAAACAGCGCCGGTTGGAATAAAGGCATTGTCCTGAATTGATGTTTTTTTAATAACTCCGTTGTCTGTCAACTGTATTTCGTTTCCGGCAGCGTCGCGGAACATTAACTCAGGAACGCCCTGCAAATCCTTGATATACAGGATACCTTGATCGTTGTCGCCCAGCGACGGTGTGCCGTCCATCGCCTCGCGAAAGGTGATTTGAATATGTTTGCCGCCGTCGTCGTCGTCGTAATCTTTGCCGGACGGGACGCCGCCAAAATCGGATTCGATAAAGTGGTCTTTGCCCAGCCATTCCACAACGGCGCGCGCCAGCGCGCGAATTACATCGTCGCCCAGTCGGGGGCTGTCGCTGCCCTGCGGTTTATGGGTTGAAATTGGATACACTTTAGCCATTGGATTCCTCTTTTTGCAGTTGACGTAGGTTACCGATTCGTTCGCGCGCCTGTTCCAGATCGGTTTCCAGTTGAAGCAGGGCGTCGATGTGGCGACGAATCCATTCGCTGCGACGAATAATCATCACCGGATCCAAAACGTCGCCTACAGCGGGACGCGGCGTGTTGCTCATCTGGGCCGCCTCGGTACGGGATACTTCGGCAATAAAGCCGTCGGGGGTTGACGCAATCAGTTTCATTTTATAACCTCTTATAACCTCATCGACAAAGGACGTACAACAGCAACGGTGTCGCTGTCTGTATTCAGTCGCCGAACTTCCAGCTCGTAGCGAATGCGCATCGCGTCGGCGCGTTCATAAAGTTCGTAATTTTCATAGAGTTTGGCGGCTGTGCCGTATTGAATCGCCGCGCCGAATCGATCCGGAAACAGAAGCGGGTCGCTGGTTTTCGGATGCAAACGCGGATAATACAGGGTATAGGTTGTTGGCTGGTCGATAGCAGGCGACAGATACAGGTACTGACCGTGATACACATAGCCGGTACGCGCTTGACTGAGATACTCGTGCCAACTGATCGGCGGCAGCTCGACGCCGTTGACGACCAGACCGAAAACAGACGGGCTGGCCATATCTAAAGGAACCGGAATTGTCGTATCGCCTGCATCCAGCGCGCCGGTTGTCTGATCCGCCAGAAACAGGGTACGGCGCGACAAGTCAGTTAAGACTTCATACAGCAGGTCGTCAATCGACGTTTCCTGACGGCCTGTAATCTGGTTCACGCGGGCCAGTATTGCCGCACGGGTGAGCGTATATAGGCTCAGGTCGCCGTCGTCAACAGGCGTCCCGATAGCGCCGTTTGTGCTCATACCATATCCTTTCAAAAGTCTTGCGCCGAATTCTGACATCCGGCGCAAGATTGATTAACAACACGTTTAATTGACGGCCGTATCGACGATAATACAGCCGAATTCACTGTCGGACGTTAGACTTGGCGATGCGCCCGTGGAATAACGAGCGACCTTTTTCATACCGTAAATCCAGTTGGTATGGAATCCCCAGCGGGTTCTCTGCCAGTCCAGATGACCTTCTGTCCAGACGGGCATCTTGCCGTAGGCCAGGCAGGCGGATTGCGCGCCAAGGAACAGGGAGCGAACCATCGTTACGCCGCTTGCCAGCGCTTCGGTGGTTGAATCGAAGTATTCCGCCCCTGTGGTTCCGCCTGCGCCGGTGCGCCGGTGCAGCATCTGGGTTTCGAAAATGGCGACGCCGTCCCAATAGGCCAATGCGCCGGAGAAGAACGGATTGTCCTTGCCGCGGATATAGGCGTTCTGCATCGCGGCCTTCCAGTCCGAATCGGCTCGCAGCGATTTGGTCTGGAGCGGATCGACCAGCAGGACATACACCTCGTCGCCGCCGATGCGAATCGGTCGGATAGGGGTGATATGACTGCCGTCCGAAGCCACTTCCAGCTTGGCCATCCGCTTGATCTGCTCGATGACCTTGGTGCCCATCAGGCAATTGTCGGCAGCTGTAACTTCACTCGGATTGGCGACGCGCGATACGACGCCCCCCGTGGTCTGGCCGCCGCAGAAATATCGTTTGGCGGTAGCGGAACGGGTCGGAGCGACCTGCTGAACCGTCTGGATAACATTCGTACCGGACGCATCCGTCAATAATGCCGATGCGCCTAATACCTGACCGGAAAAGGCGTGAGCCTGAAGGCCGCTGAGGCTATCGATGATGCCGCGTGCGCCGATGCGGGCTTTCCACTCGGCCAAAGCATCCTTGGCCTCTGTACGCAGGTTCATCGCCGCCGACTTTTCGGTCATATTACCGGCCAGCTGGACTGAATGTCCGTGCTCGTGGATTTCCAGCGTAAAGCTGTCAAAGTTCATGCCTTCCTCGTTGCCCTCATACGTGCCGTCATCGGTTTGGCCGTTTCCGGTCAAGAGGTTGCGAATCCCGAAGGTTACTTTGTCGCCCTGAACTTTGGCTAAATCCATTTTGACTTGAATGATGGCGTCCGACTCCTTGCCCATAAAACGGGTCAACGGGTTCTTCTCGAACGCCTCTTTGAACGTTTTTGCCCCCCAGTATTGCGGGATCAGCGCCGGATTGGAAACAGCGCCGCCGGGGGTGGTGTCAACACGTGTAAAACTGGTTGCCATACGTTAATTCATCCTTTCCGCCCTACTTGAAAATCGAATTAAAGAGTTGTTCCGGCGATAAGTCGTCGGTCTCTGTATCAGTTTTCACATCGGGCAATTGTTGTGTGTTTTGCGGTTTCGGTTTAGGAACCGGCAGATCGATTCCCAGTAAAGACAGGTTGCGTTTGGCCGCCAGATACAGGGCTTTGGCCGGATCGTTGGCCTGATAAGCCGCTCGGCGGTCTGTTTCGAGCAAGACGTCTTCCTTCAGAGCCAGATTAAGGACGTCGTCATAGTCAGGGGTCTTGGCCCGAAACGCCTGTTCCGCTTCGAGCAGACGGGTTTTGGTCTGCTCACGTTCGCGGATACGGGCGATCTCGGCTTCTTTTTTGGCCATTTCCTGACGTATCAGGTCGGCTGCCAGCTTACGGGTTTGGGCGACAGTGAGAAAATCGTCGTCGTCCAGATCAGCGGCAGGCTGTTTGTCGTCTTCGGTTGTCTGGCCGGAACGCAGGCGTTCGACTTCCTGTTCCAGTTCACGCCGTCGCTGGCGTTCACGCCGGATGGCAAATTGTGGATCAGGAATAAAGCGCTTATCTTGCTGTGCCGCGCCTGCGTCGTCCGATTCGTCATCGTCCGATTCATTGTCATCGGCATCGCTTAACAGATAAGACCGAGGCGTTTCTTCAGTGTTCGTCTTGTTCTCCTCGACCGGTTCGTCCGTGTCGCGGCCGGTTGCATCAGCCGCGGTCTGTTCCGTACCGGTCGATTCGCTGTCGACGTCCTGAGGATTGTCCTCGGCTGCATCCACGTCGCCTGTCGGATCAACGCTCTTGTCCAAATTGTCTTCAAAGAGTTCGTCTGCTTTCATGGTTCTGTATCCTTTCTTTTTTTGTGGCGTACACTCTCGCCCAGAGTTCGGCGTATGCTCCCGCCGATGGAGTTCGGCATACACTCTTGCCGTCAGAGAGCGGGCGCAAAAAAAAGCGGGCGTGTAGATGGTGTAGGCACCTACACTGCCCGCTTGATTTTGCCTTGCGTCTCGTTCCGGTTGGCCGACCGGTCAGAGAACCCGTTATTTAATTTTTATTTTTCTTTCTCCGGATGCTTCGCCGCCAGATACTGTTCGCACATATCCAGAATATCCAATGTGTGGAAATGACGGCAAACAACCTGCGGATCGATCCATATATCGAATCCGGCGCGGCGAATCTGGTCGCAAAAATAGAAATCTTCACCTTGTTTGTATTCGGTAATATCTTCATTCCATGTCGTCTTTTGGTACGGTTTTTGGAGTTTTTCCAGGACATGCCGCTTGACCAGCAGGGTCGTTCCGCCCACCGCCAGACACGTGAACAGGCTGGCTGGTATTTCTTCCAGCTCCAGATGGCGAATCTGGTTATCGTTAAACAGACATTTGACGTTCCAGCTGAACCGCTTGGTGTTTTTCCAGTAAATCGGCGTAATTCCCGCGATGACGTCTTTGTTATGGGACAACAGGCGTTCAATTGCATAAGGGTTCACCGGCACGGTATCGGCGTCCATAAATAAGATGTGCGTGAACCGTTTGTATTCCGGCGCAGTCAGGAACCGATCAATGAGCAGATTGCGAACGGTTTCAGCAACGCGGCCGTGCTTGGATTCACGGACGGCGATACGCCGAAACGCCGCAGCCTCGCAGAATCCGCTCAGCAGATCATTGATTTCGCGCGTCTTAACCGGAACCGGAACGGCAATCAATACGCAGGGCGAACCGGTCTGCGTTGCAGATCGTCGCTTAACGGTTTTTTTTGTACGTTTTGCCATTTTTCTAAATATTGCTGTCTATCCTGTACGTAAGGATACTTGATTTCATACAACCGCCTCCTGTTCCGACGTTGAAGCCGGCTGCATATTGGGAGCGGCAGCCGCCTGTGCGCTTCGAAGGCGATCAATAATTTCATCTTTGTTCGGCAAATCAGTGGCCTCAATAAATAAATCCGGCGGGATAATGCCGTATTTGCTCTGTATTGCTTCCAGTTCGGCAAATGCGGCCAAACGGGCAGTCGGAGACATTGAAGACGATGTAACTGTCAGGCTGTAATTGGACAGGTAAGCATCTTTCAGTTCCTGCATCAGAAGTTGAATCGCCAGTTCCCGAACGACTTCGTCCATTGTTTCGCGAAGTTGCGGATACTGCTGAGCGTATATCCGTGCGCCGCGAAGACCGGCTTCAATCTGTTGCATAGCCGCCGGTAAATCGTCGGGGCGAATTGTGCTAATAACATCCTGCGAAGGCGGCTGTACCGGCTGCGGTACAGGCAATCCGCCGCCAATTTGCGACATCAGGATTTGTTCGGCTTCCTGAAGGTGCTTTTTGCTTAATAGCCCCGATTGACCAACGACAGCGCGAATCTCTTCATCGGTATAAACAGATAAATGCTGGATACAGCGAAGCATAAATTGCCCCAGTTTCTCCAGTGTGTAATAAAAATTGGAAAAAATAGTTTCGACCGATATCTGGCCTTGCTGTTGTTTTAAGAGCAAAGCGCGTCCGCTTTCGGCGCGGGCGGTTTCATAACCGTGCGTGGCGTCGTTCAGACCGGAAACCTCTTTGACATCGTTACTGGATTGTTCGCCCAGAATAAAATGATCGCTAAGCCGGTTTGGTTCAATTTTATTGGCATAACCGCCATACTTGGATTCATCAATAATCAGGCCGGGCGTCGCTCCATAGTTCTGTAATTGATTGACAGCCTGCTTATCTGAACCGTCGGCAATTTTCCAGCCGGCATTGACCGTCTGGTTTATATAGCGGGTGGCCTGTGTCCGATTGACATTCTCTTCTTTGTTCAACGAACGAATAGAATCCAGAACGCCAAAAACATATCCATTGTCAAAATGCGGCGCAAACCGAAAAACCGGAAATATAGTAATTCGGCTGCTAAAGGGGTTGACCGTATCTTCCGCCAGAATGTCGCCAACCATAATACTTTTGTGCAGCTTGTGGGTAACTACGTCGCGTATCGACACGGACGGGTCTTGTTTTGCCAGTTTACGGGCACGACGGATGTCTTCGGGATCCTGTAATATTTCCGTCATATACTGCGAACGACTGGAAACCTGAACGCCCTTGACCGGTTCTTTCCAGTAAACAGTTCGCACTTTGTATCGATAGCGTCCGGTTTCTTCGTCGTATTCGGTATGGTCTTCACAGATTGTATCGATAATGCCGGACACATAGTCATTGTATGACAATGGTCTGTTTAGTGCATCGGCGATATCGGGATACAGCATATGTATCTCTTCTTTGTCTTTCCATTTCCGAAGAATGATATATTTGCAATCTTTGTCCAGATCATAGTATTTCGAGTCGGGGTCAATAGATACGTCCAGCGATTCATAGACATCCAGTGCAAATTGGCCGCCGTCGTTTCTGTCCTGATCAATCGTTAATTCGATATAGGATTCGTTTTCGATAACGCCCAACTTGAATAAATCAGTGTACAGTCGTTTTGCGTCGGCGACGTCCTGTGCGTGTTTCAGTATTTCAGACAATATCCGCGCGGCTGTTTCTGATCCGCGTCGATTGGGACGTACTGAAATTTCCTGCTGCGACTGGATATACATACCGGTGATCAGTCGAACAGTCGGCAGACAACGGTTAATGGT
>OMKS01003901.1_pt1 | contig 11579 bp, 11 predicted proteins | sample 1674721 | NCBI WGS metagenome assembly OMKS01 (sample SAMN06264996, study PRJEB25208) | sediment metagenome | isolation source: hot spring sediment | place: USA: California | collected 2014-09-02 | reverse complement strand
ATGTCAACGCCGATCACCTTTCCTGTCGGTCCCACCTTCTTGGACGCCAAAAAGACGTCGATGCCGCCGCCTGAACCCAAGTCTAGGACGGTTTCGCCTTCCTTCAAGCTTGCAAGGACAACAGGGTTTCCACAGCCCAAACCCAAAACCGACTCTTCAGGGACACTTTCTATGTCATCCGGAGAGTAGCCAAGTTTCCACGCAACATACTGTGGAGGAGGACCACAACTGGATGAGGAGCAACAGGACGATGAGCAGCTTGTGCATTCGTTTTGGGCTATCTCACCATACCGCTTCTTCACATGTTCTTTTATTTTCTCATTTTCCAATTTAATCACCGTGGTGTTTATCCCTTAATTTTGGCTAGTGGTTGCGGCTTAGTTAGCAACAGTAAAGCGGAATTAATTACCACCGATATGCAACCTGCTTCAGCTAGAATAACTGCTAGAACCGGATTCAAAATACCAAAGGCGGCTAAACTCAGTGCAATTATGTTCCAGACAACGGCATAAGCTATGTTTCCTTTCATTCTCCTAAATGCCTTTCGACTTAAACTAATTGCATACTCAACCTTTGTCAAATCATCTCCTAGTAGTGCCACATCCGCCGCTTCAACAGCCACATCGCTACCGGCTGCACCCATCGCAAACCCAACATCAGCATTAGCCAACGCAGGAGCATCATTAACACCATCACCTACCATTGCAACAACATGACTATTTTTCAATTCTCCGATAATCGCAACTTTCTGCTCCGGCAACAGTTCAGCATAATATTCATCGATACCAATTTGCTCAGCAATAGCCTTGGCAGTCAGCATGTTATCGCCAGTTATCATAACCGTTTTGACTCCTAAGCGCTTAAGCCGCTGAATCGCTTCCAAAGAATTCGCTCTAACAATATCAGCCACAATAATGACGCCAATGACATGTTTGTCTAGTGCGACGGGAATAGCTGTTTTTCCCTCGCTTTCAACCCGACTCATCAATTGATTCGCTTCTTCTGAAAGCTCAGTTTCAATCATTTTTCTTCCAATGAGGATATGCTTGTTTCCATAATGACCATCCACGCCATGTCCTGGAATAGTTTTGAAGTCTGTTGGATCAGGAATTTTCATGTCCATTTCACTTGCCATATCAATTATGGCTTTAGCTAGTGGATGTTCAGAGAATTTTTCAGCGATCGCCGCATACTTGATTACGTCTTTTTCAGAATAGTCACCAAAACTTTTTACCTCAAGCACTTTAGGTTCGCCAACGGTTAGCGTAGCCGTTTTGTCGAATGCCACCAACGTGACGTCTTTTAACTTTTCAATGTGTGTACCACCTTTGATTACTATACCGTTCATGCTGGCATTACCAATAGTCCCGGCAACAGCGACAGGAACAGCTATTGCCAAAGCGCAAGGACATGCTACCAATAGAACAGTTACGGTTCTAGCCAGCGCTACTTCAAAACCTAGTGTGAAATAACTGGCCGCAAACACAACTGACGCCAAAAAAGCCATGAGGGGCAAGAAGTAAGTGGTGAATCTATCTGCAACATTCTGTATGGGTGCTTTTTTCTCTTGGGCTTCTTCGACTAATTGAATGATATGAGCGAGTGTAGTGTCTTCACCGATTTTTTCAACTTTGATTTCTAAAGCCCCGTATTCGTTGATGGTGCCAGCAAATGTTTTGTCGCCTGTTGTCTTTTCAACCGGAATCGATTCACCGGTTATTGTTGCCTGATTGACTGTGCTATACCCTGAAAGAACTGTTCCGTCAACGGGTATTTTATCGCCTGGTTTGACCAAGACAGTTTCTCCTAATTTGACTTCTTCTATGGGTACTTCAACTTCTCTACCATCTCGATGTATTCGAGCTGTTTTAGGGCTCATCTTTATGAGCATCTCGAGTGCGCCTCTTGTTCTATGGATAATGTAGTTTTCAAGCGTCATACCTGCTTGTATTATTAAGGCCACTATTGCAGCTGCAGTAAGGTATCCAACGGCTTCTGCGGTGCCAGTGGCTACCTCCGCTGATGGAAGAGCGAGACCTGCTATTAAGGAAATAAAGATGGCTATAGTTGCGAATAATTGGGCGGTAACGTTCCCATGTATTAACGACCGGGTGCCGTGTACATATATAGGGTAGCCTAAGGCAATTGCAATTATCGCCAAAATAGCGCTGATTTCATGGCCGTAGGCTATTTGAATTCCTGTTACAAGACCGCTTGCCAAAGTGAATAGCGCAATTAATATGACTAGGATTAATCCTTTAACGTGTTCTCTCATTGGATTTCCTCCATTGATTCAATCTCAACTTGGTAGCCGAGTTTTTGAATGCGATCAGTGAACTTGGAGGCGCTATTTTTTTGTATGTCGTATTCTATTGTGACTTTTCCTGTTACTTTGTCCACTTTAACCTTCGATACCCCATTTAACCTTGAAAGAGCATGTTTGAGGTTGTCTGCTTCATAATCAGTTGCACATGTCCGGCACCCAGTGCAGTCAATTTTTTCAGTTCTTAAAACAAGTTTCTCAAATACCACTTTTTACTACATCCTTTTTATTAATAAATTTCAATTTGTGCATCCTAACCGTTGCAAGTCTGCCCATTAGGTCATCCACTAAGAGAGTGTCCGCAAGTCCTTCCTTTGTAGGATCGAGTTCTTTGTTCATGTGGTCACATCCATTATGCGCGTGGGTTTAATACCGCATTTATATAAAAAAATTTAGATATATTTATATGTTTTGTTTTTATAAACATATTTAAATACGTTTCCCAGTATAACATGGTGAGAACATCATGAAGAACGTCAACCAACGACTAAAGCGATTAACCGAGACAGATTATTGTCAAGCTGATGCCGTTGAAAAATACCGAAACGAGCTGATTCAATTAGCCGACGAAGTCGCAGACATCGAAACCGCAAAAAAGCAAAAAAAGTTCTTCAAGGCTTTATCTGACGAAAATAGGCTCAGGATAGTAAAACTGCTGAGGGTCAAAGAGATGTGCATATGCGAATTGATGATATGCCTTGACATGAGCCAGCCAAACCTCTCCCATCACATACAGGTCCTAGAAAACGCGGGCATCGTCAACCGCATAAAGAAAGGAAAATGGGTCTACTGCTCCCTTGCGGACAGAAAACTTGTAGACAACATGATCAAACTGAAGTTGCTGTAACAAGAACAGTTTCACATCTTTCTTCTAACAAACACTATCATAGCCACAATAGCGACTGCTGACAGAGTAATGCTGTAGGTGGATGCAGCCGATGAGCCGAAGTACTCCCACAAAGTTCCGACCACAGCGTTAGAAACAAAGAATGCTGAACCAACAACCAGATAGTAAATTCCATACGCTGTTCCCCTCAGACCTTTTTCGACATAATCGGGAATTAACGCTCTCTGAACAGTTTCAACCACTCCAATGTAAGCACCATACATCACAGCAACCAAAAGAGCAACATAACCACTCGCAGGAAACAGAATCAGCAGTGTTGTAGAAAGAAAAATGCCGTACCCCAAAACCATGACCTTTTCCTTGCCTATCCGATCAGATAGCACACCTGCAGGAATGGCTATTGCAGTGTGGGCTACGTTAACCGCCGCATACACCAAAGGGATAAGCGAATCTGCAATCCCAGCCTCCTGCGCGTTGAGGAGAACAAAAGAAAAATTGAATGACCCCAAAGAGAAAACGCCGACAATGACGAGTAGCAACGAAAAGTTGCCTTTTAGAGCAGATTTGATGCCTGCAAGCAATTTGAATTCGCTAGTTGATTTGCTGGCTCGTTCCTTAACCAGAAACAAGATGATAAATAGCGCAATAGTTCCGGGTATCAGGGACAACCAAAAAACGTCCCTTATTGTGAAACCTAGAATGAGCATAGCTGCTGAGGCAACCACAGGTCCCACGATAGCTCCCGCCTGATCAAGGGTTCTATGTAAACCGAAGGCAGCGCCTCGCCGTTTTTCGGAAACAGATTCGCAAAGGAGTGTATCACGGGGAGAAGTGCGAACACCTTTCCCAACCCGCTCAGAGACTCTGATCACAAAAACATCAAAAGGTGCTCTGGCTACAGCAAAAAGAGGCTTAACGGCATTCGACAAAGCATACCCGAGTAGAACAAAAATTTTTCTTTTTTTGAACTTGTCAGAGAAAAACCCTGAAACCGCCCGCAAAGCATAGCTCAAGGCTTCCGCTGTTCCCTCAATCAGCCCCAGCACTGTTCTGCTGGAGCCAGGCAAACCGAGAAGAAAGGTGGGCAGTAGACTGAAAACCATTTCACTGGACATGTCGGTGAAAAAGCTGACAAAACCTAAAGCAAACACGTTTCTTACTGACTGTTTCTTAACTTTTTTCTCTGCTACTGGCGTCTTCACACCACTAGTTCTCCTTAATTCCCAGCAAAAGGAATGTTCTTTTTCTCTTTTTGTGAATAGGTGCTAAAAAAACTTGGTGCAATACAACAATTTATCTTGTACGTTTCAAAGTCTGAGAGATGGTGTCTGTTACTTCTTGGTGGAAAGGAATAGTCATGTTAACAGTTTTGCTGAACAGCTTCTAGGGCAGTTTTGTTTTGGCTGTTTCGGTTTTGAATAGTTCAGCATAAGGTTTTGAACTTGCACCCATTATTTTCAATATTTTGCCGCTGTGTCTGTTTCTGTCTTTTGCTCGTTTCCAGAAGGGTCTAGGGTCCAACCCTCCAAAAACAGGGTCCAACTGGGATCTGTGCTGTTTTATAGATTCAATTTTCTTTTCCATGACACCTTCCGAGAAGGGCACAATCTTGTCAGCCTCAGAAACAGTGTACTCTTCCCAGCCACCCCTATAATGCCAAAGTTTCACAGACCCAAGCCTAGAATGGTTTAGCGCAATCCGAAAAATTTCCATACATTTGCCGTGGGTTCCATGAGGGTCAGCGCTTTCTCCCGGCACCACAATTATGTCCGGTTTCTCCTTCTCAAAAAGTTCCACCAAGGGCTGCCAATCAGATTGCTTTATTTCCCGCTTTATTATCAACCCAGTTTCATAAAATGGAGAACGCAAAAACATCAAATCTTTTTCGGGTACACCAAGAGTTCCAGCCGCTCTTCTAGCCTCCGATTCCCTTACCTTGGCTTTCAAGTCTAACAGTTTCTCAAATTCTATATCACCCGATTTAACCGCCGATTTAAGCTTGCCATCCTCATTTTTGTGTTCATCCAAATACTGGATTACATCTTCGTTTCGAACCGCTATGTTCCCACTCACCATGTAAATTACGGTTACATCATTTCTCTTTTCTTTCAGACGCTTTATAGTCCCCCCAACAGAGATTACGTCATCGTCGGGGTGGGGAGACAAAACCATTATTTTCTTGTTTGACGGCAATTCTTTCCCAGAAACAATTCTTGAATCGAGGCGTTCCAGAACCTGCTCGCCAACATAGCTGACTTGATTTTCGTAAGTTTTTGCTAAGCCAGACAGGTGGTTGTTTCTGTATTCGCTCAAAGTCAACTCGTTTATTGGTTTCCCAGTTTTTGTGGACAGCCAAACAATCGCGTTTTCGATGTGGTTCTTTTCCTTCTGCTTGAGTTTCGACAATTCTTTGCTCCAGTCTACCTGTTTAACTAACCATGGAGAAGAAACTTTCTTGAGTTTTGCTCCGGCTCCCTCGTCAACTACCGCAGTCAGATGGGGGTGCCTTTGCAGAATGGATGCGGGCACCAAATTGGTTACTGGCTCTTCTAGAGCTTCTTTCACGGAACTGGATTTGCTGTCGCCAAAAGCCAACAAAACAATACTTTTAGCTTTCATGATTGTGCCTAACCCCATAGTTATGGCGTAGTAGGGCACATTTTCCAGTCGCCTAAAGAAACGTGAATTGTCCGACCTAGTTTGCTCAGACAGCTCAACAAGACGGGTTCTAGAATTGAGGTCTGATCCTGCTTCATTAAAACCGATGTGACCGCCAATGAATTGCCTCTCTTCAGTATAGTAGCCTCCGCCTATCCCCAGTATCTGCAAGTCAACGCCGCCAGCTTTGCTGATTTCTTCCTCGTAATCTTTACAGAATTGGCTAATCTGCCCTTTTTCCAGTTCTCCATCAGGAATGTGAACGTTTTCTGGTTTTATGTTAACGTAATCAAAAAACAGGGTTCTCATGAAATAATGGTAGCTTTGAACATTCGATTTTTCCATTGGCCAGTATTCATCCAGATTGAATGTCTTGACCTGAGAGAAATCGACTTGTCCTTTTTTGTGCATCTCAACCAGCTTGTTGTACATGCCGATTACTGTGGTTCCAGTTGCTAATCCTAAAACAGAGTCTGGCTTTTGTTTAACCTGCTCAGCCACGATTTCGGCAGCTCTTTCGCCCAGTTTATCATAATTCTTTGCGATAACAGTCTTCATTTGAATCAAACAATACCTCTAAAAACATTACTAACATTATAGCGGCACAATATTAGAGGGTACTGGAACAAAAGCAAACCTAAAATCAAGAGCAAACAAAAATGCTGTTCAAGCCTTAACCGACTTTGTTTCCGATTCAACCAAAAACTCGTAATCAAACGCGCCCTCGTACTGTGCAACTTGGGAGGCGAAATCAACTGCAAACTCCAGTATCCGCTTTCCAAACCATCTTTCATGAAAGCCGTAAATCAGTGCAGCGGTAAAGGCGTCGCCGCAGCCAGTGGTGTCAACAACATTGACCCCAGGAGCTTCTACGAATGACGGCTTCTCGTCTCTCTGATACAGGTATGCCCCTTTTTCTCCTAAAGTGACAAAGATGTGACCAAGGTTTGTTTCATCGAACAGCTGTTTCATGTTCCGGCAACCAGTTACTTCCTTAACTTTGACGGACTCTTCCTCATTTATCTTCAGAATACTTGTATATTTTAACGAATTTTTCACAATCGATTCCCATGAATATATTCCTCTCCGCAGATTCACGTCATAGACAGTCTCAGATTTTCTCGCCGAAAGCAGTTCCATCAATGTGTTTCTGGATTTCTTGTTCCTTTGACCCAAGGTTCCGAAATAAAAAAAGTCAGCGTTTTCTGCCAGATTAACCAAGGTTTCTGTTTTCCGAATATGATCATAGGCAGAATTCTGTTCTATACTGAATCTGGGCACTTTGTTTTTGTCCAGTTCGATTTTTGCTTCGCCAGTGCTGTAGTTGTTTCTCTGCAGGAATGGCTCAACATTTCTGTTCGTTAACTCCTGTTCAATCTTTTCATCAGACTTCTTGTTCCCTATAGCGCTTATCAGCCCTGTTTTCAGTCCCAAAAAGGAGGCAAAACTGGCGGTGTTCAACGGAGCCCCTGCCAGCACCTTCCGTGTTTCGTAAAAGTCGTAAAGGATTTCTCCGAAACAGACTAAATCAAAGTGCCCCATTTTTCCTCAATTTCTAGGCTAAATATTTCGTGTACAGGTCGAGCCAGTCGGATATAAGCCGTGTGATTAAGAAGTTCTTTTTCACGTGTTCTTGCCCGTTTTTTCCCAGTTTCTCTCTTAACTTTTTGTCCTTCAGAAGTTTCAATATGCTGTCACAGAAACCGTTGAGGTCATTTGGCTTGTGTAAGAATCCGGTTACGCCGTCAATAACTTGGAGAGGAATCCCTCCAACGTCAGATGCTACAACAGGGGTGCCCTTGTACAAGCTTTCGGCAACCACCAGCCCAAAACCTTCCTTAAAAGATTTCAAAACGGTAACTGCTGAAGCCCGCTGCAGACAGTTAACCAAGATGTCGCTGTTAACCAATATTGGCTTTATATCCTCTTTGTACTTGCTTTTAGCCGCCAACTTTTCGACTTTTTCAAACGTTTTTTGTCCTTCCACATTATCCAGCGCCAAAAAACCAAGCAGAACCAGTTGGCAATCCACCTTTTTTCTAACCTTATTGAAGACACGTATAAGCCCTGTCTGATCCTTCAGTTTGTTAAATCGTGCCAGTTGGGAAACAAGTGGTTTCTCTGTGCTTATCCCATACTTTGTTAGATATCTATGGATGGTCTTTTCGGTCACCGATACGTTCTTGATGGATAGAGGGTCTATAGCAGGAGGAATTACACCCTGAGAGATACCCAAATCATTCCTCATATACGACTTGTGGGAAACAACCATATGGTCATATTTTTCAAGAAAACCTTTCATATAATTCCAGACATCTGGCTCAGCAGAAGACAAGTCAGCATGGCATCTCCAAATCCAAGGCTGCTTTTTTTCGTAAAAGTCAATCAAAGCCAAAGGTTGAGCATCATGAGTTACAACCAAATCATGATCTATATGAGTGTACGTCGAGAATTTCTTGTTTGTCTCGTAATACAAGTTCCTCTTATTTTCCGAGAAATTAATTTTTTTTACTCCTTCAAGGGCATCATGAAATTTTTTGGAGGTTATAAAAAAGTCTCGACTTCCGTGTATGACTCTCCAACCCATTTTTAGTCCAAGTTCATTGAATAAGGGAATTGTGGTGTTGAGAATCTCGGTTATCCCCCCCTCTATATACGTTGAGTTAATATGGAGTATGTGCTTACCAGAAAGCTTTTCTGCCTTCTGAGAAAGACTGTCTAAAATTTCGTTTCCAACGATTTGCTTGTACCGTTTTAAGTTTACCATGGAGTGTATGTCACCAGCAGAATTAATAAAAATTTAGATTCTGTAAATCTATAAGCTAAGTTCTGTTAAAGTGTCTACTAACTACTATTGTCGTTGATTTCTGTAAAATAGTTTGGGAAACCATTTTGGCACTCGTTTCTGATAAGCAATGTATTCTTCTCCCAGTATCTGTTTTAGGCTTTCTTCTTCATAAACTGTCATTTTGTCGTATAAAATGAAAAATATCAGCCAGACTCCGATTGAAAGCAGAGATGGAATAGCAAAGAAGAAAGCCAAACAGAAAAGTAAGATTCCAAGATACATGGGATGTCTAACCCAAGAGTAAACACCAGAGTCAAGAAGTTTAGGCTGAACATGTGCTTCACCGAAAACTGCATTGTGCGATTTCGCTACCAGATACATAGCAAAAGCTAATGATGCAAATGCTGGAAGCAGAAGCAGTGGAAAAGAGGTTACGTTAACTAGAACCGTTGAGTATCCAAAGAAGATGAAACTTAAAGAATCTATTCCCCACACAACCAAAAACAAGACTAACATAATAAGCTGAATTCTATCGCAAAGAGGATGCTCAGAACCCAAACCATGCCTCTTTTCTGAAACCGTAACCACCCACCAGTCACGTCATATACATAAATATTTAACATTAATGAACAAAGCATCTCGGCAGATGTTGACTATGCAAGAAAAATTTAAACTGGAATTACTTGGTTCCCTTCAACTGATTGCAGGAATAATCTTGGTTCTACTATGGTCTTTCTACTCCCCAGAATGGTGGTCAGCAGCCTTCGGATTCTTAGCCGTTTTCTTCCTGATTGAAGCAATCTGGCACTACGCCGTCTGCGATTGCCTACGCCATTTCAAAAAAGCTGACTAACCAGCTCAAAACCGGCTATTTAACAAAAATAATGGCGCCCTGGCCGGGATTTGAACCCGGGTCGAGCGGGCGACAGCCGCTTATACTAGACCGGACTATACTACCAGGGCATCCAATTCCCTAAAAAGAAGGGGGCTTCTACTTAAATTTTTCATTGCAAGACAATGTGATGAGGAGGAAAATAAAGCCGAAATTTGGAGTGAAAAGCACCAAAAGAGAGTCGTATTGGTGCTACCAATTAGTTTGTCGGATTTCTGATACGGATGATAGCCACGGAACGTTCATAAGTTCTGCGACTTTAATTGTAGTTGAGCCTCACTGTTAGGTTTGAGAGTTAAAAGAAGATGATGAGTCCGGGGCTAATCGAAGCTTTAGGCCAAATAATGACTGGATTGAAGTGTATCGGAGACGGCGTAACCTATCTAATAGGCTTCATCTTGAACACTATGGGGGTCTCAGCGTCTCAACAAATGATACAGATGGCAACAATCCTTATTCTTCTCTCCGTTGTCTGGAAGATGGGCTCTAAACTCACCAGTTCCATATTCTGGTTCTTCATCATAGCACAGGCTATGAGCTTCCTCGGCGCAGTCTAAAGAAACACCTTTTCCAAAGTGAAAACTTAGCAGAACAACAATTTTGTGCAGATAGACTTGAGGTTAGTTAATTGTCTACAAGTTTCAAGATTTCTTCTATATCTGGCTCAACTGTTATTGGCGTGTTGGCGAACCTGTTTTTTGGGTTGAAATGGTAGTCCACTATGGCATTAACGTCCTTCAGCATGTGACCAGTGGAAATGCCGACTACAGTCTCATCTGCGTCGATTGTACCTTGCTCCACCAGTTTTTTGGTTCCTGCAACGGTTGCAGCTGAAGCTGGTTCACATCCAAAACCATTCTTGCTAACCATTGCCATGGCATCCAGTATGGCTTCATCGGAAACTTTGGTTACAACACCGTCAGTGAACTCTAGGGTTCGCAGAGACTTTTTCAAATTCACGGGCTTAAGAATCTCTATTGCGCTTGCCTTTGTCTTCGCCTTGATGCCTTTTCGGTCCACCTCAGCATAGTATTCGTCGATGATGCTGTTGTCGATGTTTCCGCCGTTCCATCTCAGTTTTCGGTCATTATACAAGTCAGCTAAGGTAGGTGCACCCTCTGCGACAACCACTGCCATCCGCGGCTTCTTCCGTATCCAACCATAATCATAAAGCTCCATGAACGCTTTACCGAAAGCCGAGGTGTTCCCCAAATTTCCGCCAGGAAGCACAATCCAATCTGGCACCTCCCAACCCAGATAATCAAGCACCCGATACATCATAGTTTTTTGTCCTTCAAGACGGAAAGCATTCAAAGAATTAACCACGTAAACCCCGCTCTTCGTTGAAAGCGCCTTCACCATAGCCATGGCAACATCAAAATCACCCTTAACCTCCAGAACCTTAGCACCATAGGCAAGCGATTGAGCAAGCTTACCCTTAGCAATTTTTCCCGCCCCCACAAGAATCACAGCCTCCATATCCAACTCTTTTGCCGCAAACGCTGCCGCAGAACTGGAAGTGTTCCCGGTGGAAGCACAAACAACCTTTTTGGCTCCAACAATCCGTGCATGTGTGAAGGCGGTTGCCATGCCGTTGTCCTTGAAAGAGCCTGTGGGGTTATCTCCCTCGAACTGCAGCCAAAAGTTTTCAGGTTTTACTCCAACATAGTCGGCAACCTTGCTCAGATGAAACGGTTTCGTTCTTCCTTCAGCACCGTCCAGAGAGACCAGCTTTTGGCTGTAATCAGAGTAGTCTTCTGTGTCTACTCCAGCAAAATTGATTAATTCTCTGTATCGCCAAACCCCGCTTTCATCAAATATGTTTTGCCGATTATTTCGTCTCTCAGAAAACTTTTCTTGCAGGCTTTTAGGGAAATCTCCCTTATATCTTACGTCGAGAAGTTCGCCGCAGTCACAGGTAGTTCTCCGTTCTTTGACGCTGTACTTTTTTCCGCAACTAGGATCGATACATTGTTGCCAACTTTCGGTCTTCATGAAAAATTAATCTCCCGAATTCCTCTTTTATACTTAACTTTTTGCCTTCAATTACTCCATTTAGAGAGTACAACCA
>OMKS01003898.1_pt1 | contig 11588 bp, 15 predicted proteins | sample 1674721 | NCBI WGS metagenome assembly OMKS01 (sample SAMN06264996, study PRJEB25208) | sediment metagenome | isolation source: hot spring sediment | place: USA: California | collected 2014-09-02 | reverse complement strand
TCCATATGGTGGTGAGGGAGAAGGTAGGGCGGAAGCGCTACATAGCCTTCGAGACAGTCGAGGGTGCCAACCTGACGAGGTCCCGCCTTTCCCGCGCCCTTGCCGACCGATTGTGCGATGAGCTCCCTGACTCCAGAATCGAGGTCATTTTCATAGTCGAGGGCAAGGGCATCGTACGCTCCGATCACAGAGGCGTGAAGAGGACGGTTGAGATTCTGAACGCATTCGAAGCGCATACGGACGGATTCAAACTGAAAACGCTCAAGACATCAGGTACGATCAAGAAGCTGAGAAAAAAATACTTCCCGGGCTACGAATCCTCCGCGAACCGTTAGAAAAGATAACGGACCTGCTGGAGAGAACGGTCGCGTGACGATATATATCGCTGTATTGATCCCGACCGAATTTAGGTCCAGGCCGCGCCTACCAAATACGACAATGAATGAGAATGTTTTTATTCAGCTATAACTTAGGGGAGATTCAGTTCGAGCTAAGAGAACATTCTGAGGTGAATATATGCAACCAGGACAGATGGCCTATGATCGCGCTATCACGGTCTTCTCACCGGATGGGAGACTGTTTCAGGTAGAGTACGCAAGAGAAGCGGTCAAGAGAGGAACCACGACCGTCGGACTCAAGTTCAAGGATGGCGTGGCGCTTATTGTCGACAAGAGGATAGCCAGCAGGCTGATAGATACCAAGTCGATCGAGAAGATATTCCAGATCGACGAGCAGATTGGATGCGCCACCTCCGGCCTGGTCTCCGATGCCAGGGTCCTGGTCGATTACGCCAGGGTTGTAGCCCAGGTGAACAAGGTCACATACGACGAGAAGATCAGCATCGAACACCTGGTCAAGAGGATCTGCGATTTCAAGCAGAACTACACCCAGTACGGCGGTGTAAGGCCGTTCGGAACAGCTCTTCTGGTTGCCGGCGTTGACGAGCAGGGATGTCACCTGTACGAGACGGACCCGAGCGGAGCGCTCGTATCATACAAGGCGGGCAGCATCGGTGCCGGGCGGAACACGGTAATGGACATGTTCGAGGAGGAGTACGAGGACGACATGGACATGGATTCCGCGATTCAGCTGAGCCTCAAAGCGCTGAAAAAGGCGACAGAGGAGGAGCTGAACGTTAAGGCAATCGAGATCGGCCTCGTGAAGGTGGGAGAGAAATTCAGACGACTGGGGGAGAAGGAAGTTGAGAGGCTGGTAGCGGAGATTAAATGAGCGGTCCGCCGACTCTTTCCAGACCGTTGTGACGGCTGTGTGAGTCTCTATGGTAGACGTTGAGGACGCGATTGTCGCACGTTATGAATCTCACGGCGAATCCTTCGAGGTACTAATAGACCCGAAGGCGGTTCAGAAGATGAGGGATGGAGAGGAGATAGACCTCTTCGACCACCTCGTGATAGACACTATTTTCAAGAACGCCCGGAAGGGCACCCGCGCGTCCGAGGAGAAGATGAAGGAGATATTCGAAACCGAGGATCCCGTCGAGATCGCTAGGAAGATCGTTCTCAAGGGCGAGGTCCAACTGACGACCGAGCAACGAAGGATGATGCTCGAGGGCAAGCGCAAGGCGATCATTGCCCACATCGCCCGGAACGCGATCAACCCGCAGACGGGCACACCTCATCCGCCAAATAGGATCGCGTCCGCGATGGAGGAGGCGAAGGTGCGCGTGGATCCATTCAAGTCCGTGGAGGCCCAGGTTAACGATGTTTTGACAGCCCTCAGACCGCTCATCCCCATCAGGTTCGACACAGTCAGGATAGCGACGAAGATCTCGGGGGAGGAGTACGGTAAGTGCTACGAGGATATCGTCTCGATAGGCAAGATCGTCAAGGAGGAATGGCAGAAGGACGGGAGTTGGATAGGGGTGGTCGAGATGCCGGCCGGTCTTCAGGGGGATTATTTGGACAGGCTGAACAGCCGTACGAAGGGGAATGTGGAAACCAAAATATTAAAATAGCCCCTCCCGATAACCAGTTGGAAGCTGAGGACGAAGTAAGGAGGGCGCAATAGCTTTATGCTGGTAAAGGGGAAGGACGCCGTGCAACGTATTGGGCCGGTAGTTTTCCCATGCGCCGATTGATTCGTGCTCTGAGAAAATAGAGATAAGCTACCGCACGAAAGACGAAAGATGATTTCATGAATGAAGAAACAGATAATGTCAGCGCCTCTGAGGTTTCTACTGGGCGCGAGCTTGTTCTGCCCGGCGACATGCTTTCGGATAGCAAGTACAAGGCGGGTTCTGGCACATATCTCGAGAACGGCAAGATATTCGCCTCGCAGCTGGGGATCGTCAGCGTAAGGTCCAATTTCATCAATGTAGTGCCTCTCGCTGGCAGGTTCATACCGAAGGTAGGGGATCAGGTAATCGGCATCATAATGGATGTCGGGCCATCAAATTGGCTCATCGACATAAACTCCCCGTATCCAGCCCCGATGCACATAAACGAGGCACCCTGGAAGGTGGAGTTCGGTGATACGGGAAGATACCTGACCGTCGGCGATCTCATACTGGGAAAGATTTTCATGGTCGACGAGGTCAAGCATGTCCAGGTTACCATGAGGAGTCACGGACTCAGGAAGCTGCAGGGAGGCCAGGTAGTGGAGATTTCGCACTCGAAGGTGCCCAGGGTGATCGGCAGGAACGGCTCCATGATCCAGATGATCAAGAACTCTACCGGCTGCAGGATCATAGTTGGACAGAACGGAAGAATTTGGCTCGACGGCGAAATGGAGGCCATCTCGACCGCCGTAACGGCAATACAGATGATCGAACGGGAAGCCCAGACAATCGGACTGACCGACAAGCTCAGGGAATTACTAGAGAGCGCAAATAAGAAGAAGGGATAGATATGGGTGGCGCAAAAACAGATATCAAGTTAATCGACGAGAACGGGCTCCGCTTTGATGGGCGGAAGCCGGATGAATTGCGTCCGATAAGGATTGAGGCAAACGTCCTGAAAAGGGCTGACGGATCGGCCTACCTCGAATGGGGGGGCAACAAGGTGATTGCGGCCGTATACGGGCCGCGGGAATGTCATCCCCGACACATGCAGGACCCGCTGAGGGCAGTCGTACAGGCAAAGTACAACATGGCCTCCTTTTCAGTATCGGACAGGAAGCGGCCCGGACCGGACAGAAGATCCCAGGAGATCTCGAAGATCATATCCGAGGCCTTTGAACATGTGATATTCACACACCTCTTTCCGAGGACATCGATTGATGTATACATGGAAGTGCTGCAGGCGGACGCTGGAACGAGATGCGCCGCGCTGACGGCTGCATCCGTTGCCCTCGCAGACGCGGGCATACCCATGAGGGATTTAGTCTCCTCATGCGCCGCGGGCAAGGTGCAGGACACGATAGTGCTCGACCTCAGGAAGGAGGAGGACAACTTCGGCGAGGCAGACATGCCATTGGGAATCGTCCCGCGCACCGGCGAGATAGTTCTGCTTCAGATGGACGGAGATTTGACCCTTGAGGAGTTCAACAAGACAATGTCCCTGGCGACGGAGGCATGTCACAAGATCTACGAGCTTCAGAAGGACGCTCTGAGGAGGAAATACGGCGTGACGGACGACGAGGACGTTCAGGAGTCCGTAGACGCTGTAGCCGAATCCGTTCCTGACAGGCAGGAGGAGGCCGAGGAGGCCTTCGAGGACGAGCAGGAGGAGTCATAGATGTCAAAGAACATACTTTCGGATATCTCCAGAGACTTCATCTACAAGCTCATCGAGAAAGGTCAGCGCCTGGACGGCAGGGCGAAGACCGAGTTCAGAAAGGTCGAGGTTGAGACAGGATATATTGGCACCGCCGAGGGCTCCGCCAGTGTGAGACTGGGAAATACCAGGGCCGTCGTCGGGATCAAGAGCATACTCGGGGAGCCGTATGCCGACACACCGGATACGGGCGTTCTAACGACCAATGTCGAGCTCATCCCGCTCGCGAGCGAGAACTTCGAGAGCGGTCCTCCAGGCCGGGACGCGATCGAGATCGCGAGGGTGGTCGACAGGGGCATCCGCGAGGGAAAGGCGATCGATCTGGAGAAGCTCTGCGTCACTCCCGGAGAGGAGGTATGGATCAACTTCATCGACATTCACGCACTCGACTACGACGGCAACCTGTTCGACTGCGCGAACATCGGAGTCAATGCCGCGCTGAAGAGCGCGATGGTTCCGGCATCGCAGCACGACAAGGGTGAGGACTACCCGTTCCCAGTTAAGCACTACCCGATTTCGGCGACCTTCGTCAAGATCAGCGGGCATATGGTAGCCGATCCGACCTACGACGAGGAGAGCGTGGCATCCTCGAGGCTGACGATCGCCACTGTCGAGAACGGCAACCTCTGCGCAATGCAGAAAGGGCTCGGCGGAAGCTTCACCAGACAGGAAGTGGATCAGGCCATGGAAATCGCAATCGAGTGGGGCAAGAAGGTAAGATCAGAGGTATTGAACATCGGGTGATTGAGCATGGTGAAAAGGAGCTCGAAGATCGGCCCGACCGGCAGGCTGGGAGTCAGGTACGGAGTCAAGGTAAGGAGAAGGATCAGGGATATCGAGAAGGATGTTCGAGCTTGGCACACCTGCCCGGAGTGCAAGTCCAAGTCGGTCCGCAGGAAGTCGACCGGCATCTGGCTATGCAGGCGGTGCGGTGCGAAGATCGCCAGCTCCGCATACACCCTCTCTCCTCCCAGGGCGGTCAGAAAGGAGGTGGCCCAGGTGCTCGAGGAGGAGCGCGTAACGTCCGAGGAGATAGATCACCTGGCATCGGGAGACATATCCGAGGAGGATTTCGAGGAGGATCTCGAGCAGAAGGAGACCTCCGGCGAGGAATGACGGTGGTTTGTGCATGTACAGATGTTGGAAGTGTCATGAGCCCATGAAGGCTAACCTCAACAGCGTCGGCCTGCAGTGCGAGAGGTGCGGGTCGAAGATATTCTACAAGGAAAGACCGAACATTACGAAGGTAGTGAGGTCGAAGTAGTCAGGCGGTGCTCTCATATGCAGAAGGCGTTCCTTGAATTTCACCATCCGAGGGCGGACGTGATCGAGAGGGCGCTGAAGCCCGAGAGCGCCGAGCCGATGCCTAAGACGTCGGTCAGAATATCGAAGGACGGCGACAGGATAACGCTAGACATCGAGAGCCAGGATATGAACGGCCTTCGTGCCGCAATCAATTCATATCTCAGATGGATAGATATGACCGTGAGAATCACGGACAGGATAGGTGAATGAGAAATGCAGAACATTTCCCCCAAGGTTCAGAATTTGATCGCTCAGTATCAGGAGATCGCTCAGAGGCTCCAGACATTCTCTTCTCAGCGGATGTCGCTCGAGATGCAGGTCAAGGAGCTCGAGCAGACGGTGAACCAGCTCGAGAAGAGCGGCACCGATGACAAGATATACCGAAGTGCGGGCTCGATACTCATCCAGACTAAGGACAAGGATGGACTGATGTCCGAGCTCAAGGAGCACAAGGAGACGCTCGAGGTGAGGGCGAAGAGCTTCGAGAGGCAGGAGAAGCAGCTCAAGGAGCGGTACGACTCTCTTCAGAAGCAGATATCGAAAGAGCTCGGCTCGCCAGTTGACGAGGAAGAGGAGTCTGAGGCGGGCTGACCGCGAGAATGGCGCCCGGTATTTCGCGAACCGCAGATGACGATGGCCGGGCGCAGCTAAATAATCCGAGGGAGAATCAGGGCCTTGATCTCTAAGCTGGCTGGCATCCTTTCAAAGAAGGGATTGAACGCTTTTATCATCCATGGGAACGCCGACCCCGATGCGTTGGCGAGCGCATATGCGATGTCCTCTGTTTTCGGCGGCTCGATAGTCGCTCCTCAGGGACTGGACCGCGGCAGCAAACAGATCGCGGAGAAGCTCTCGATCTCGGTTGACGCGGAGATTGAACACGAGGAACTGGATAGGGATCAGTACGATCGTCTGGTTGTTCTTGACACGTCTGGGCCCGAGCAGCTCGGAAAGCTCAGCTACCTGGGGAATAACGAGCAGGTCATAGTGATCGACCACCACATCCGAAATACGAACTGGGCATCCAAGACATACTATTGCGACGACAGCAAGAGCTCCTGCTGCGAGATAGTCTATGAGATCATTTCTGCTGCCGGGCGAAAGCCCGCCAAGAAGGTCGCGACAGCACTGTTGGCTGGGATGCTCACCGATTCCGGGCACTTCAAATACGGAAATCACGAGACTCTGATGACGTTTGCAGGTCTGATGAAGAGCATGGATATCACCATGCGCGATGTGCTCCAGCTCGTCGAGGGAGAGGTGGACCTCTCGGAGCGGATCTCGCAGCTCAAGGGCGCACAGCGGCTGAAATACAGCCGTGTGGAACGGTTCGTAATCGCCACCAGCTTCGGCTCGGCGTTCGAGGCTTCCGTGTGCAAGTCGCTCATCTCGCTCGGCGCCGATGTGGCATTTGTCGGTTCCCAGCGCGGGGATCAATTCAGGATCAGCTCGAGGGCGAGCTCGGAAGCGGTAGACCTGGGCCTTCATCTCGGGAAGCTATTGGACAAGATCGCCGCCGATACCTCGAACGGTGGAGGCGGTCATCCAGGCGCCGCGGGGCTCAGCGGCAGAGGGGATGTGCGTAAGATGCTGAACATGTGCGTCCAGCATTCGCGCAGAAAAATCAGGTCACTTCTCTCCGCCAAGAAGTAGCTCTTCAATTCTCCTCTTCGGATCCGGGTTTTTCTCGAAGTGATCTCTCACCGGTTCCAGCATTTCCGAAAGTTCCCTCGCCGTGTTCTCCTTGAGGTCCTTCGGGTGGATCTTGCCGGAGGCATAGGCGTTCTCCAGCTCGCTGTATTCAGAGAATAGGACATCGCCGCCGTACTTTCCAGGACGATTCAAACGGAAAGTCCCTCTCGACGGAAAGATGAGCAGCTCGGCAATTGCCAGTACGGGATTGTCCTGGACTTCGCTCTGCGGGCAGAAGGCCATCGACATCTTCTCTGCGATGGTCTCAGGCGGATCGTCTACCACAATGCTACTCCGAGGATCGCTCTTCGACATCTTCTTCTGCGCGGTGTCCATTCTGCCGCTTCCGGAGAGGCTCGGGATGAGCTTTGAATGCACTGCTACCGGTTTCTTCCATCCCAGCTTTTCCGCGGCATCACGTGCAAGCATGTGTGCGTGTCTCTGGTCGAGTCCACCGTATGCGATATCGACCTCGAGTTCGAAGATATCCGCGACCTGCATAGGCGGATAGATCAGCTTCGAGAAATCGAGCTCGGCATCGTCCTCCTCGCGTCCCATGATTGTCATCGCCCGCCTGATTCTGGAAAGCGAGCTGGCCTTCGATATCTGCAGCACCTTCTCCCAGTATTCGGATCGGTTAACGATGTCGCTCGCGTACAGGAACTCCGTCCTGTCGGGGTCGATTCCCAGGCCGAGGAAGCAGTGGCGCAGATAATCCCCGCATATCCAGATCTTCTCGATATCCCCGCCGAACTTGTCGTTTATCTTGGCATGCCAGTCGGCGAGAAATATGAGGAACTTGACACCGGCGCGGGTCATGTCGATGACCTTCAGGACGTTGATTACCTGTCCGATGTGCATCCGACCGCTCGGCTCGAACCCGATGTACCCGCGCAGCTCCCGGTCTTCAGATATCCGCGCGCGCAGCTCTTCGCTCGTGATGATCTCGGCCAGATCCTTCTCTATTAGCCGGAGCCTCTCGTCCGCATCCATCGACCATGCATTTCTGACAGATTAGAAAAAGTTTGGCTTTCCCCTGACAGGTTGAAAGATGATTTAATACGCGAACGGCTTAACCCATCAGGCGATTGAATGCACAGGGTGAGGCGGGACAGGCCAGCTTCGATCTGGACGGAGGAGGAGCTGCTTGACGGAAAGCGGGTCCTCGCCCTCGCAGTCGTTCTTAGAACATCCGGATGCAGCTGGTGGAAGAGAACCGGGGGCTGCGCGATGTGCGGGTACAACGCCTCATCTTCTTATCCAGAAATATCGGAAGAGGATATCGTAAAGCAGTTCGAGATCGCTTGGCAGTCGTTCGCATCACATTCGATCGTCAAGATATACACCTCCGGAAGCTTTTTGGACGATGCGGAGGTGCCCGCGAACGCCCGCGATTCGATTCTATCGAAGGCCGGAGAGGCCGGTGTCAGGCTCCTGTTCGAGAGCCGGCCTGAGTTTGTCGATAAGGGGGTAATTTCACGTTCTCTGGAGCTCTGTGGCGATATCGAACTGGCGATCGGCCTTGAGAGCGCGAATGACAGTGTTCGCGAAGAATCGATCCGCAAGGGCTTTTCCTTCGGCGACTATGTCCGCGCTTCCGAGACAGCCATCAGCCTGGGAGCGGGCATCAGGACCTACCTGTTGCTCAAGCCCCCCTACCTCACTGAGGAGGAGTCGATTTCGGATGCGGTCAGCAGCATTTCCGAGGCATCTGAATATTCCAGAGTGATCTCCATCAACCCCGTAAACGTCCAGAAGAGGACTGTGGTCGACCGTCTGTATCGCAAGGGCGCTTTTCGATCACCCTGGCTTTGGAGTATTATCCGCGTTTTAAAGAGCGCTGATGCGGGGGATGCGATGCTGATTTCCAGCCTCGTTGGCGCTGGAAGCAATCGGGGACCTCACAACTGCGGATCGTGCGACAGGGTCGCCGTCCAGGCAATTGAGGCATTCAACCTTACGCAGGACAAGGCCAAGCTGGACGTGCCGTTCTGCGAATGCATGGATAGATGGGAGAGAAATCTGTCGGTCGAGAAGTTCGCGATATCTGCGGGTGACCACGAAAATTATTTCAGCGGAATTCCATGATACTCCCACAGAGACAGGATGTGGGATTTAATGCAGGAATACGACATCAGACGGGGACACCACAAGAATATAGAGGGCGATAGATTGCCGGAGCTCGTCAGGGAGATCTTCGGCAAGGTCAACCAGATGGATGACGGTTTTCTTGAGACGAGCTTCGGGGCTCTGGATATGCTCAGAATCAAACCGCAGGATAAGAAGGTCATTCTCGTCGATACGAAAATGAATCCGGGGGTGGACGAGGCGACTGCGGGCGATACTATCCGGAAATACAACGAATTCCTGCAGCGCGCAACAGGCTTCTCGGCCAAAGAGCGCTCGAAAAGGATTCAGAAGAAGGCTAAGGAAGGAGCGCAATAGCGGACACGATTGCCATTTTTCATCGGAAATCGAATCGGAGCACCTCGGGAGTGCAGGTCGTGCCAAGTTGGTCGCATCCCTGGCATTTGGAGAGCAATTTTTCGACAAGATCCAGATCCAATTCGGGGACGAATCCCGATGACCTGAAAAAACGCGGTTTTCTCGCCACTACCCAGATAGATCGGTATCCCCGCTCCATCAGCCTCCGAAGCGATTCGGACACAATCTCTCTACCGACTCCGCCCCTTCTCAGATCTTCCCTTACTGCTACCATCTCCACGAACGGGCGCCCTTCGAAAATCTCGATGGAGGACGTGGCCGCTATACCTCCTTCATCTCTGAGCACCAGATATTCGATTACGACCCCATCTATTCCATCATCTACTGACAGCCCCTGTTTCTCGCAGAATTCGAATATCTCCTCGGAGTGGTCTATACCCAAGGTCTCGAATTCCGTCAAGCGATTCCTCCCAGCTCTTTAGGATCCCTGCTTCGCCGGGGATATCGACCAACTGCATATTGGAGTTATTCCCGGCATACCACCCGGTGAAATTTATGTATAATATATAACAAATTAGCAACAGGGTTCCGACGATCTTGCCCAAATCTATAAGTCCAGAAACGAACGATAGTCGCAGGCGCAATTATTCTGCTGTTCCAGACCTCTACGGAGCACCATTCAATTGTAGCATATCTTTAAATATTACCACCATATTCCAGAGCTTACCCAAATCAGAGGTTAGATTGACCAGACGTCATGGGCAATGCATGCTGGCACCCCAACCTCCACACGGTACAACCTGTTGTGCGTGTGAGTCTGAGCGTCACGGTCGATGTTGAGGACCCCTCTGTATAATATTTGCCTAACACGGCAGGGAGCTGAGACAGCATTCTCGCTCTGAATTCGAGGTGTGAAGAATGCCACAGAGACGAAGACCGAGGCTCGGTTCGATCGCGTATTCGCCAAGGAAGAGGGCGAAGAATCCGCTTGCCAGAATCTCATCCTGGCCTGCAATAGAAGGCTCTCCGAAAATCCTGGGATTCGCCGGATATAAGGCCGGGATGACGCATGCAATTATGATAGATTATCGTCCCAGCAGCACGACAGCAGGACAGGAGGTGCAGGTGCCGGTAACCGTTCTCGAGGTCCCGCCGTTGCGAGTCTGTGCCGTCAGGGTGTACAAGGAGGGACCCTACGGCATGAAGACGCTGACCGAGAAATGGGCCTCCAACCTTGAAAAGATACTCGCCAGGAAATTACCTGTTAACAGGAAGGGCGGAAGTTCGGAAGACAAGCTTTCGCAGATTAAAGAGGAAGATTTTGACGATGTGCGCATACTTGTATACACGCAGCCAAACCGCATAACCGGAACTCCCTCGAAGACTCCCGAAATCATGGAGCTGGGGCTCGGTGGGGGCACTTTGTCCGAGCGGCTCGAATATGCGAAGTCGCTGCTCGGGAAGGAGGTCAACATAACCGATTTCACCAGTGAGGGGGCCATGGTCGACGTGGTCGCCATCACAAAGGGGAAGGGCTTTCAGGGGGTCACAAAGAGATGGGGCACGAAGCTCCTAATGCACAAGAACAGCAAGCATAGAAGGATGATAGGCAACCTGGGCCCGAAGAGGCCCGGATATGTCCGTCCGACTGTCCCGCAGGCCGGGCAGACCGGTTTCCACCAGAGGACGGAGCACAACAAGAGGATTCTCAAGATCGGCGAGAACGGTGGCGAGATAACTCCCAAGGGCGGGTTTCTAAAGTACGGTGATGTAAGGAACAGCTATGTCCTGATCCACGGAACAGTCCCCGGGAGCGCGAAGCGGACCGTGAGGCTAAAAGAGCCCTCGCGATTGCAGGGCGTGGAGATTACGGAGGCTCCGCAGCTCGTCTACATATCCGTAGAATCTAAACAGGGGGCGTGATGGATATGGTCGAGGCAAAAGCCAGGAAGATCAAGCGTCCGGGATACGCACCCGGAAAGGCGAATGTGTACGCACTCGACGGCTCCATCAAGAAGGAGGTCGACCTGCCCGTAGTTTTCAAAACCGAGCTCAGGCCGGACATGATCTCGAGAGCGTCCGTATCGATACGCGCCAACAGAAGGCAGCCGTACGCTCCCAAGAGAACAGCCGGCATGCGGCATTCCGTCAAGACCTGGGGCAAGGGCCATGGCGTTGCAAGGGTGCAGCGCCTGAGGCAGGGATCGAAGGGCGCGCAGGCGCCGCTCACGGTCGGAGGGCGTAGGGCGCATCCCCCCAAGATCATAACGGATCATTCTAAGAGGATGAATAGGAAGGAGATGAGGCTTGCCAGGATGTCCGCCCTTGCCGCCGCTTCAAACAGACAGGCGGTTCGTTCCCGAGGACATGCATTTCCAGAAGAGATCACTCTTCCAATCATAGTAGATGATG
>OMKS01003896.1_pt1 | contig 11590 bp, 7 predicted proteins | sample 1674721 | NCBI WGS metagenome assembly OMKS01 (sample SAMN06264996, study PRJEB25208) | sediment metagenome | isolation source: hot spring sediment | place: USA: California | collected 2014-09-02 | reverse complement strand
GGACAGATCAGGCCGGTGTTCAGTATGAACCTTGGGTTCAGACGAAATGTATTTAATCAACAGGGAACCGTAAGCCTAAGCGTCAGCGATATTTTTAACACCCGCAGGTTCTCACTCGAAACCAACGGTTCAGATTTCTATCAGGAAAGGGAATTCAAACGCGAATCGAGGGTTGTGACACTTTCTTTCACATGGCGCTTCCGGGGCTATCTCGACAGAAGCCGCGAACGTACTGAAAATGGTTTTAATGGTGATGTGGAAGGGTTGTTTTAGACGCTTGGGGTTCGAAACTAACCAACATATTTTCGTTTTTTTTGTGATGCAGTCCCGTCCTGATAGGTATCGGGAGCGATCGGAACGGGAGCCAACTGCTAACTCACCCCTGAAGGGCTTTTGTCTGGAACGATGGGCGTGATTTACATGATTTTTCCCGATTCATCGTTATCACTGCAACATGCCAGAAAACTCCGTCATTTTAAGAAACACAGGCCTAAACTTTTATCCCGGCAAACCTCCCGATATTCTGGTTTGGGCACCTTTTGCCAAAACGCTGGAAATCCGGATCGAAGGTAAAAAAAATCATGTGCTGCAAATGAAAAAAAGCGGCTATTGGCACACCGAATGTCCTGATGCAGCGCCGGGCGATAAATACCGCCTGCTGATGAACAACAGGCATCTTTATCCCGATCCGGCTTCACTCTCTCAGCCTGATGGTGTGCACGGCGCATCGCAGGCTATTGATCTCAATGTGATCAGGGATATTGTAAAAAGTGATTGGCAAGGAATTCCATTCAAAGACCTGATTATTTATGAGCTTCATGTGGGAACCTTCACAAAAGAAGGCACTCTCGAAGCCATGCAGGGCAGGCTGGAATACCTGAAGAAGCTTGGAGTTAATGCGATTGAGATTATGCCGGTGGCTGCATTTCCGGGAACCCGCAACTGGGGCTATGACGGGGTTTTTCTGTTTGCAGTGCAGCATTCTTATGGAGGCCCCGAACAACTTGCCCTGCTCGTAAAAGCCTGTCACGAAATGGGTTTAGCCGTAATACTGGATGTGGTTTACAACCATTTGGGACCCGAGGGCAACTACCTGAAATATTTCGGCCCCTATTTTTCCGCGAAGCACAAAACCCCTTGGGGCAAGGCCATAAACTTTGATGGAGAGGGTTCTGAGCAGGCAAGAAGCTTTTTTATTGAGAACGCATTGATGTGGTTGCGCGATTTCCGGATTGATGGCCTCAGGCTGGATGCCGTGCACGCAATAACTGATGAAAGTCCTAAACATTTCTTGGCCGAACTGAGCGAGAAGGTTCATAAGCTAAACCGGCTCACCGGCGCCCGGCATTTCCTGATCGGCGAAAGCGATTTGAATGATGCCGGCTTCGTCAACCCACCGGGAAAAGGAGGCTATGGACTGGACGCCCTTTGGTGCGACGATTTTCATCATTCCATCCACCCGGTTCTTAGCGGAGAAAAAAGTGGGTATTGCCAGGATTTCGGTAGTTTGAGCCAAATCGCCAAAGCTTTTTCTGATGCCTTTGTTTATGATGGGATTTATTCAAAATATCGCAGGAAGGTGCATGGCAATTCTGCGAAAGGGCAGCCCGCAATCAAATTTGTGGTTTATATTCAGAACCACGACCAGGTTGGCAACCGCCTGAAAGGAGATCGGTTGAGCCAACTGCTTGATTTCGAAGCCTTGAAACTGGCGGCGGGCGCCATGCTTTTCAGTCCATACATTCCGATGCTCTTCATGGGCGAAGAATATGCCGAAGACAGCCCTTTTCTCTTTTTCACCGATCATGGCGATGAGAAACTGGCTGCCAGGGTCAGGCAAGGCCGTAAATGCGATTTCAGGGATTTCATGAACGATGCCGAACCTCCCGATCCGCAGGCAATGCAAACTTTTCTGCAATCAAAGCTTGAATGGGATTTTGAGGGTAAGGTTCACAAAGAAAAACTGCTTGCCTTCTACACCGAATGCATCAGGATCAGGAAAGAGAATGCTTCATTAATAACTAAAAATCGCGAAAATCTTCTGGTTCAGAATTTTAATGATGAGGGGGTTGTTGTTTTGAAATATATTCGCCCAATCAAAACGCCAAACTCAGGCGGGGATATAAATACACCAAATCAAATCATGGTTATAATGAATTTCTCAGAAAACCTTGCCAGATTACCTATACAAGAGTTGACGACCGGCAATCCAGCGTTGGTTCTTTATTCGGCGCATGAACGGTGGGGTGGTTTAGTTGAGGATAATTCAAACTTTTTAGAGTCAGGGAGCATCGTTGTGGAGAAGAGGTCGGTAGCAGTTTTCAATTTTTAAGCGTCTCAGGTTGATTGAAAGTAAATTCGGGATGCCAGATTTTTCCCTTTCCCCAAATTTTTATATATTTGCCGGTATAACCCATTCACATTTATAACTATCCGATATGAATAAGTAAAAAGTATTGATTATGAACGCTAAAAGCTTGAACGAACAGATGAATAAAAAAACGGAAATAGAGCAAAAAATTGAAGCCCTCATCTTCGACCTCGACGGGGTGATCACCCAAACCCGTAAAACCCACAAGAAAGTCTGGAGGGAATCTTTTGATGCATTCTTCCGGGAAAAGGAAAATGATTTTGGCAGGCAGGAGTCCATGACAGAAGATGATTACCAGCAGTATGTTGACGGAAAACCCCGTTACGATGGGGTGCAAAGTTTCCTTGAATCGCGCAGCCTCAAACTCCCGCTGGGTAATCCGGATGACGAACCTGGCTTTGATACCATTTGTGCGCTCGGCAACCTGAAAAATAAGTTGTTTAATGAGTTGGTTGAACGCGAAGGTGTGGAGATTTACCAGGATGCCATTGAAAAACTCAGAAATTGGAAAAAGCTGGGAATCAGAACCGCCATTGTTTCTTCAAGCAAAAACTGCCGCAATATCATCCGCGTAGCAGGCATTGAAGATTTGTTCGATACTCGTGTGGATGGACTGGTTTCAGCCGAAATTGGCCTGAAAGGCAAACCTGATCCTGATATTTTTGTTGAAGCGGCCAGGCGGCTAAATGTCCGGCCCGAGAATTCGGTAATCTTTGAAGATGCAGTTTCTGGCGTTCAGGCCGGGCAGAGAGGCTATTTCGGCCTGGTAGTGGGTGTGAACCGCTATAACAATGCGGAAGCCCTGCTCGAAAACGGAGCGGATATAATTATCAAAGATTTCAATGAGTTGGATTTAACAGACCCGGATCTGAAGGAAGAATACTTTTCACGCCAAGGAAAGCCAATTTTTCCGGGCCATCCGGAAATATTTGATGTGCTGAAAGAGAAGAAACCCGCCATTTTCCTTGATTACGACGGAACGCTTTCACCCATTGTTCCCCGGCCTGAAGACGCCATTCTTTCAGAGGAGATGAAGGCGACTCTGAAAAGGCTCGCACAAATATTTACCGTGGCCATTGTTACCGGACGCGACAAAGAGGATGTTGAGAACCTTGCCGGGCTTGATGAACTCACTTATGCCGGAAGCCATGGCTACATCATCACGGGACCTGATGGGCTTTTTATGGAGCATGAAGACTCGAAAAAGATCATCCCGCAACTGGATCAAATAGAAAAAGAAATTGAAAAGGAACTTAAGCAGCAAACCGAGGGTACCCAACTTGACCGCAAGCGCTACGCCATTGGTGTGCATTTCCGCAATGCCAGGCCGGAGGATGAACAGGTGGTTTACGAGATCGTGAATAAAATGATTGCCAAACACAAAGGCTTCAAAACCGGGGAGGGCAAAAAAATCCTGGAGATCAAACCCGACCTCGACTGGCACAAAGGCAAAGCCGTGGAATGGATCCTTAAAGCCTTGAAATTATCTGAACGCAACGATATCATCCCAATTTTCATCGGCGACGATATCACTGATGAAGATGCATTCAAAACCCTGAAAGGCAAAGGTATCGGAATCCTGGTGGGAGGCCACGGAAAACCCACCGCTGCGGAATATGCCCTGAAGAATGTATTCCAGGTAAGGGAGTTCTTTGAGAGGCTGATTGGGATGTATGAATCAAAACCTGAGAAGGCATCGCAGAAGCATTGATTGAGTTCGCTGAAATTCCAAAATACAAAAAAATCAAAAAAAGAATATATGCGGTTAAAGCCTTAATTTGTAACTTCCTCAATTACCTTTGGCTTTAGCCAACGGTAATTGAAATTTAGTAAACTACGTAGCTTGAGCCGCATAAAATATGGTGAGGAAGTGAGTCAAACTTCAAGGCAAAAGATTTTTAACAAAGAATTAATCATTAACGAACAATTATGGATCAAAACTGGACAGTAACTTACAACAACTTCGACCCCAAAGATCATCCTCTACAGGAAGCGCTCTGCACCCTCGGCAACGGATACTTTGCCTCGCGGGCAGCGCTGGAAATGGAAAAAGACAATGAATTCAATTATCCGGGAACCTACCTGGCAGGCGGTTACAACCGCATGAAATCCGAAATTCAGGGCAAGGTGATTGAAAACGAAGACCTCGTTAACTGGCCAAACTGGCACTACCTGAATTTCAAAATAGGGGAGGGCAGGTGGTTCAGCCTTGAAGACGCGGAAATCCTGGAGTTTGAAACCAGGCTTCATCTGAAAGAAGGCATTCTTGAACGCACCATGAAATTCCGGGATAAAGAGGACAAGGTAACTTCCATTAGAAGCAGGCGATTTGTAAGCATGCACAACTATCACATAGCCGGATTGCAATGGGTGCTGACACCCGAAAACTGGTCGGGCGAGATTACAATCCGCTCAGGCATTGACGGCAACATCATCAACAATAACGTGGCAAGGTACAGGCAATTGAACCAGGATCATATACAGGTGCTTGAAAAGGAAAGGTTCAACGAAAGCAGCCATTACTTGCTGAGCCAGACAAAACAATCGCAGATACGCATGGCGCAAGCCATCAGAACAAAAATATATTTTGATGAGAAGAATCAGGACATCGAACCTGAGCTATACGAGGAAGAGGGATTCCTGGCCGGAGATTTTGTTTTTGATTGCAAACAGGGCGAGGCTGTGACCATCGAAAAAATGGCAGCCATTTTTACATCACGCGATTTTGCCATTAGCGATCCCCTTACCGAAGCCCAAACACAAACCGAACGTTTAAAATCTTTTGCCGAAGAAGAGGTTATGCATAAGATTTTCTGGAAAGAAATCTGGGATCACAATGATGCAATTTTGAACACCAACGGCTCAACCGATCAACTGGTATTAAGGCTGCATATTTTTCATTTGTACCAGACAGTTTCGCACAACAGCATTGACTATGATATTGGTATCCCGGCACGCGGCTGGCACGGCGAGGCCTATCGAGGGCACATTTTCTGGGATGAACTTTACATACTGCCATTCATCAACTTGCATCATCCGCAATTGTCGCGTTCGTTGCTGATGTATCGCTACCGCCGCCTGCCTGAGGCATTTCACGCTGCAAAAGAAGCCGGATTCAGAGGCGCATTGTTCCCATGGCAAAGCAGCAGCAACGGGCGTGAAGAAACCCAGAAAATTCATCTGAACCCGAAATCAGGCCGCTGGTTGCCCGATGTTTCGCATCTTCAGTACCATGTGAACGCGGCCATACCTTACAATGTGTGGCATTATTATCAAAGTACCGGCGATGTTGACTTTCTACTTTCACACGGCGCTGAAATTATTTTGTCCACTGCTTTGTTCTGGTCAAGCATTGCTGAATTTAGTGAGGGTCGCAAACGCTACGAGATTCGTGGCGTGATGGGGCCTGACGAATACCACACACATTATCCTGATGCAGAAAAACCCGGCCTGAACAACAACGCCTACACCAACATCATGGCCGTTTGGGTCATACAGCATGCCCTGGATCTGATGAAATTATTCGATAAAGCTTGTTGTAAGAATCTTCAGGAAAAGATCGGCATCACTGATAAGGATATAGAACGCTGGAAGGATATCACTGCGAAAATGTACATTCCTTTTCACGAGGATATCATCATGCAGTTCGAGGGTTTTGAAAAGCTGAAAGAACTGGACTGGGATCATTATCATAAAGAGTACGGCAAGTCGCTGCGCCTCGACCGCATCCTTGAGAGCGAGGGCGATTCATGCAATTATTACCAGGCAGCCAAGCAGGCCGACGTGCTGATGTTATTCTATTTGTTCTCAGCCGAAGAACTCACCAGGATTTTCAATAAACTTGGCTATGATTTTGACCCGGAAACCATTCCCCGGATCATTGATTACTACAACAAACGCACAGCGCACGGATCAACCCTGAGCCAGGTAATTCATGCCTGGGTGTGGGCGCGTTCGCATCGCGAAGAATCATGGAAAAGTTTCAGACAGGCGCTGATGAGCGATTTTAAGGATGTGCAGGGCGGAACCACACATGAAGGGATACACCTGGGCGCCATGGCCGGAACACTTGATCTGATCCAGCGATGCTATTCAGGCATGGAAATAGGGGAGGATGTGCTTTGGTTTAACCCACAGTTGCCCGACGATATTCAATCCATGAGCTTTCATGTGCGCTACCGCAGCCACTGGATTAAACTGGATATCAACCATAAACGCATTATTATTGATTTTGATAAAGGCTGGGCCAACCCGGTGCGCATCGGAGTTGGAGGTGAAATACATTTGTTTGAAACCAGTGACAGGAGGGAGTTTGAGTTGTGATGTTTTGTTATTGTGATGCAGTGATGCAGTGATACAGTGATACAGTGATACAGTGATGCAGTGATACAGTGATGCAGTGATACAGTGATACAGTGATGCAGTGATGCTGTGATGCTGTGATGCTGTGATGCGGTGATACTGTGATGCTGTGATACTGTGATGCTGTGATACTGTGATGCAGTGATGCAGTGATGCTGTGATGCAGTGATGCAGTGATGCAGTGATACTGTGATGCTGTGATGCAGTGATGAGGAGTAGTACGTGAAAGCTTGCAAAGTGCGTGTCCCCCTTTGAAAAGTGGGTTAGGGGGATTGATTCCAGGGGCGCGCGACCTTTAGGTAAGTTTGCCTGGAACTCTGAACGCCGAACGCTGAACGACTAACGCCACTCAATAGCTATCGGGACGTCGAACTTCCGATAAAGAATTTGTGATCAATGAGAAAAAATAATTAACCAAAAAAAATTGAAACCATGCGATTATTGATAGTTTCCAACCGCTTGCCCGTTGCTGTGGCAAAAAAGAACAGAAAATTTGAATTTGAAAAGAGTGCCGGCGGACTGGTTTCCGGCCTGAGCGATTTTTTGAACGGCCTCGGCAAATCAAAATCCGATATCAAAGATTATATCTGGATGGGATGGCCGGGAATGACCATTGAAAAGAAAGACGAAGACTACGTGAGGGAAACGGTTCAGAAAGAATACAAAGCCTCTCCGGTTTTTCTTTCCCAGAAACTGATGGACAAAGTTTACCTTGGCTTTTGCAACAAGACCATCTGGCCACTGTTTCACTACTTCCCCAATTACGCCACGTTTGAAAAAGATTTTTGGGGCGAATACATTAAACTAAACGAAATTTTCCGCGACGAAATTTTAAAGGTCGCCCAACCCGACGACATCATCTGGGTGCACGATTACCACCTGATGCTGCTGCCGGCCATGCTTCGCGACAAAGTGAACAACCCCATTGGGTTTTTCCTTCACATTCCGTTCCCTTCTTACGAAATGTACCGTATGTTTCCAAAGGACAGCCGCAGCGCCTTGCTCGAAGGGCTGCTGGGTTCCGATCTTGTTGGGTTCCATACACATGATTATTCGCAGTATTTTCTGCGTTCTGTTTTGCGCATCCTCGGTACTGAAAACCACATGGGAACCATTAACTTGCCCGACAGGGTGGTAAAGGTTGGAACCTTTCCGATGGGCATTGAATTCAACAAATTTCACGAAATGGATGTGTCACCTTTCCCATCCGAAAAACCCGGGCCTGATAAGCCAAAGGTTGTGCTATCGGTTGACCGCCTCGACTATTCAAAAGGCATTGTTAACAGGTTGCAGGGCTTTGAACTTTTCCTGAAAAAGCATCCTGAATGGCACGGAAAAGTAATCATGAACATGATTGTAGTGCCTTCGCGAACCGGAGTTTCTTCATATCAACAGATCAAACGAAAGTTGGATGAACTTGTAGGGAACATCAACGGAAATTTTGGAAGCATTGACTGGACACCGATCATCTACCAATATACCTCCTTGCCACATAAGGAACTGATTGCGCAGTACCGCATGAGCACCGTATCGCTGATTACACCTTTGCGCGATGGTATGAACTTGGTAGCCAAAGAATACATTGCATCGCTCAGAGATAAAAAAGGAATGCTGGTGCTTAGCGAATTTACCGGCGCCGCCAAAGAGCTTAGCGAGAGCATTATTATCAATCCGAATAATATTGATGAAATTGCTGATGGTATCGCCGAAGCACTTAGTATTCCTGAAGAAGAGCAGATAAGGCGAAACTGCGTGATGCAGAAGCGCCTGAAACGTTATGACGTGACCAAGTGGGCCAATGATTTTGTTGACAGCCTGCTGGAAATCAGTCAAATTTCCACAGTCTCATCGAAGAAGAAGATCATAAAACAAGACATAGTTGATAAATTGCTGGTTCATTATAAGAAAGCAAAGAAAAAGATTATCTTCGCCAATTACGATGGAACCCTGGTTCCCTTCGAGAAAAATCCCGCTAATGCCAGGCCCTCAAAGCAACTGATGAATTTACTTAAGAACCTGACTGAGAAAAACAACGCCGATATGGTCATCATCAGTGGTCGTGGCCGGGATGACCTCGATAAATGGCTGGGAGACCTGAAGCTGAACCTCACTGCTGAGCATGGTACCTGGATTAGGGAAGCGGGTAAAAAAAAGAAATGGGAACTTTTCAAACCCTTTTCAACCGAATGGAAGGAAGAGATTCTACCTATCCTTGAAATGTATTCCGACAGGCTGCCTGGTTCGTATATCGAAGAAAAAGAGTATTCTGTTTCATGGTATTACCATAAAGCTGACATCTGGCAGTCTTCTTTCCTGGCAAAGGAAGTAAACGCCCATTTGCTTGCGATCACCTCTAACATTGGGGTGCAGGTATTGCAAGGGCACAAGGTGATAGAAGTGAGCAATTCGGGTATCAACAAAGGTGAGTTGGCCGAATACTGGCTTTCGCTCAAAGACTATGATTTTGTGCTGGCCATTGGTGCGGGTTGGTCGGACGAACTCTTATTCCAAACCCTGCCTGAAGATGCCTGGACAATTAAAGTAGGAATGATCCAGACAGATGCCCGTTTTGTAATGAAACACCAGAATGAGGTTGTTGAACTACTTAAGAAGCTGGGAGAAGAATAAGCGATTTTAATCTTTTTGACCGCTTGCAGCAGTCTGATGAATAATTCAAGATATTGAAAGGCAACTACTTCCCTTCTTCCTTTACAACAACCCTTGTTCGTGGCAGGCAGTGCGGGTATTCGCGCTGAATGAATTCAATGAGTTTTTCTCTTACATGAACCCTCAGGTCCCAGGCATCGCCTGAACTGGCGGCACTCATCAGCGCCCTGATTTCGACGGTTTGCTCTTTGGCATCGGTTATTTGCAAAACATTTACGCGTTTATCCCACAGCGGACTGGCTTCGAGCAATCGCGTCAGTTCCTTGCGCAGCGGTTCAAACGGCATGGTGTAATCGGCGTAAATAAAAACCGTTCCAAGTATATCGGCCGAGGTGCGGGTCCAATTCTGGAAAGGCCTCTCGAGAAAATAGGTGGATGGCACGATCAGGCGGCGGCTGTCCCAGATCCTGACCACAATATAAGTGAGGTTGATTTCTTCAATCTTGCCCCATTCGTTTTCTACAATCACAACATCATCAATCCGGATGGGTTGGGTAATGGCAATCTGCAAGCCGGCTAAAATCGTTCCAATCCCTTTCTGCGCTGATAGCCCGATGATTAAACCGGCAACACCGGCGGAAGCAAAAAGGCTTATTCCGATATTTCTTACGCCATCAAATAACATCAAAGTTATTGCAGTTGCAATCACAATAATGATGAAAATAAGGATTCGCTCAAGGATGTTATACTGCGTGTAAAGCTTGCGGGTTTTCAGGTTGTCAGCTTTGTTAATATCGTATTTGCTCAGAAATTGCTGTTTGGCCACCCTTACCATCACGATGATGATCCAGGTAATGCTTAAGACCCAAAGTACCTCGCCGAGCTTTTTCAGGTTGGCAACCAATGCATCGTGAATAAAATCCAGGGTGCCGGTATAATACTGCAGGAAACCGGCGATGATAAAAATGGCTGCCGGCAGGCCAAATCGCTTTAATGTTTTCATAATAAATATTTTCCGGATTTAAACTACATTTTCATTCCTCTAGACCAACGGAAAAACTAAGCGAATTGTTTCAATCCAATATCGTATTTTTGCCGGCAGTCAATTAAAGTAAAGATGAGAATTGTTTACGGCTTATTTGCAGGTTTTGCCTGGCTGGTGTCAAAAATGCCGGATGGTGTGCTCTATGGCCTGTCCGATTTTTTTTGTTTTGTTATAAAACACCTTTTGAGGTATCGCAAAGCAATCATCTACGGCAATCTAAAAAGAAGTTTCCCGGAATTTTCTGACAAGGACATCAAAAAGCTTATACATGCTTATTACAAACACATGGCTGATTTGGTTCTTGAAGTAATAAAAACACCAGGTTTGCCAGCCGCTGAGATTAAATCGCGTTTTCATTTTAAGAACCCTGAGGTGCTTCATAAAATTGACAAATCAGGAAAAAGTGTCATTCTTTTAACCGGCCATCTTGGCAACTGGGAATGGCTTGGCCCTGGATTGCAGTTGAACTTTCCTGAATTTAGCGGGCATGCTGTTGTAAAACCATTGAGCAACAAATATTTCGATACATATATCAATGATTTACGCAGGCTTCATAAAAAGGACAGCATAATACCTTTTAAACAAACACTGCGCTACATGATCAAAAACAAACACAAGCGCACGCTTACCTTGTTTGCTGCTGATCAAACCCCGCACCGCAGCGAAATAAGCTTTAATATGCCCTTTTTGAACCAAACAACACCCTTCTTTACCGGATTCGAAAAAATTGCCAAAATGCTCGATCAGGCCGTTGTGTTCATCAATCTTTACAGAACCAAACGCGGGCATTACGAAGTTGAATTTCATTTAATTACTGATGATCCAAATGCAAGTGGTGAGTTTGAAATAACCCATGAATTCGTCCGTTTGCTGGAAAAATCCATCCGCGAGCGGCCTTACAATTGGTTGTGGTCGCACCGGCGCTGGAAATATGCACCAAAAGAGGTTCACCTCGAAAATAAAAACACAGCATGAAGAGGGTTGCCGTTGTCATATTGAACTGGAACGGAAAAAAATTCCTTGAAAAATTTCTGCCCACTGTGGTAAAGCACAGCAGTGCCGATGCCAATATTATTATTGCCGACAATGCTTCCACGGATGATTCAATCAAATTTCTCGGTGAGCATTTTCCTGAAATCCAAATCATTCAGAACCCGGTGAACGCTGGGTTCGCAAAAGGTTATAACGATGCACTAGTACTGGTT
>OMKS01003894.1_pt1 | contig 11594 bp, 5 predicted proteins | sample 1674721 | NCBI WGS metagenome assembly OMKS01 (sample SAMN06264996, study PRJEB25208) | sediment metagenome | isolation source: hot spring sediment | place: USA: California | collected 2014-09-02 | reverse complement strand
AGATGTGTATAAGAGACAGATTTCCATCTTCGTCATTTCGCTGACGAGCATGAAGAAGATGATGAGCTGGAATACGACGTCTATCATGGAGGTAAGAGGAATCCTGGCCTCCGGCAACGGTTTTGGCTTCTTCTTAATAGCCACGCTGCACCTCCCTGCACATCGGCAAGCGCCATCAACCCTGCGGGCGGAAGTGGTCGAGGACTTCGCTCATGAGTATTGAGACCTCCTGTGTAATGCGCATCACCTTGTTCCTGAGGAACATGTAGACGACGAGAATGGGGATGGCTACAATGAGGCCCGTGGCGGTGGTGATAAGGGCCTTGGAGATGGAATCTGCGAGTTCGGCGGGGTTGGCGGCACCCTTAAGCGTGGCGATGGTGTCGAAAGCTTCAATCATGCCGATGACGGTGCCCAGCAGTCCGAGCATCGGCGCAACGCTTGCAATGAGGGAGAGGTAGGAGATGCGGGTATTGAGGATGGAGGCGTTTTCTTCGAGACCTTCGCCGGCGGCTTCGACCATTCGTTCGTAGCCATTGCCGACCTTGGCGAGCGCAGTGCCCGCCACGTTGGCAAGGAAGTTGTCTTCGCCTTCGCAGAATTCGAGGGCGCCCTCGTAGTTCTGTTCCTCGATGAGCGCTTCAAGCTCCTGGAGGACGTGCGGGGGAATCTGACGGTCCCTGCGGAGTTCGACGGCGCCCTGGATGGAGAGCGCCAGACCCACGATGGAGAGAAGAATTATGAAAACTTCGGTGAGGCCGCCAGCCTTGATGTTGTCGAGGAGTGTGCGCTTCTGAAGTTCCGAGGCGGTCTGCTGCGCGCCGGCCTGCGCCGGAAGGACGGAAAGCACAAGGGGCACGGTAACACCGAGGGTAAGACAGAGAAGGCCGATACTGAAGAATCTCCTAGCCATGCTACGACTCCTTTCCCGTTGACATCACAAAGTTTTAGCGGCATCGCGGGCCTGGTCGGCCCAGTAGCCTTCGTAATCAGCGACGACCTTGTCGAAGTAATACCTTGCCATTTTCCCGGCTTCCTGGCGCTTTTTAGCGTCGGTCTCTCTGTTCATAATTTCCCTGTAGCAAAGACCAACCCTGTAAAGGGCCTTGGCGGCGTATTCCTGGGCGTCGAAGAATTGTACAACGACCTTGAGATAGTTCCAGCGCGCTTCTTCATACTCCTTTTTTTCAAAGTAACAATCGCCAAGGCCGGCATAGGCGCCGGCGAGGATGTCGCGCACGCCTGCAACTTCAGCAGCCTCGATGAGGCTTGCGAAATCTTCAAGTGCCTTGTCTATCTGGCCTTCCTGCCAAAGGGACTGGGACTTGCCGAGGAGCGCAAGGTAGTAAATACGCGGATATTTTCTGGAACGTGCCGCGACGCCTTCAAAAACACTTTTTGCCTCCCCGAAGCGCTTCAGCAGCATAAGGCATTCACCGGCCTTGTATTTTGCGAGGAAGGACTTTTCCTGGAGGTAATCGACGTGGTCGCCGGAGACCTGGCCGGCCATCTGGGCGAGCTTGGCGGCGGCATCGTCATAGGCCTGGCGCGCTTTTTCGAAATCCTGGGCTTCAAGGAAGAAAGTATCCGCATAGAGAAGAAGCGCTTCCGGGGTGAAGCGGCTGTCGGGGACGTCCTTAAAGAGCTGGTCGAGATACCCGCGCGCCTTTTCATAGCTGCCTTCCCCGGCATGCTTGACATAAAAACGGGCGATGTCGTAAAGGATGTACTGTTTGAACCAGGGGATAGCGTCGCCTCTTTCACGCAGCGTGAGTATGAGCGCTCTGAGCGCCCTTTCGTAGTCGCCTTCTTCCGCGGCAGTCTGTGCAACGCGATAGAGGTCCGGCGCGGCTGAGTAAACGACCTTGCGCACCCTGTAAGCCGGTATGGGGGTCTTCACCTGGAACCTCTGCGCCTCGACCATTATCCAGTTATCCGTAAGTACCTTGATATTGGTAAGGGAGCCGGGGCCTATCATTTCGACGGCATCCTGGGCGGGATCGGCCTGAGCGCCGGCGCGGAACGAAAGGAGAAGGGCAACAGAAAGCCCCAAGACAGCGCATGCAGCAAAGCGGTTGAGCATGGCGTAGAACCCTTTATGAGGCCATTCTAACGGATGCCGTCCTGTACGCAAGTGCCTACTCTCCCTCCGGCTTTTTTGTCAACTCGTCAATTTGCCTGTTTATGTTGTCGAGTTCCGCCTTGACGTCGCCGATGAGAAACTTGCCATCCTTATCGACTATTTTGAAATCAATGGCGGTTTCTAGCTGCTTCGGCGGCCAGAAGCGGACGGGCATACCATCTTCCATTTCTTCGGCGGTCAGCGCGCCGATTTCGAGCACTTTTGCCCGCAGGCGTTCGTTGACGACACAGGGCATGGCGAAGAAAACGATAATCTGGTTGCGTCTGACAAGCTCGACATGCTTCGGCGACTTGTATGCGCCCGCTGCAGCGTTGGCGTCGATGGTGAGCATAGTCATGTTGATGCGGGTCCAGAAGTTGCTTGCGACGGTATCGCGCAGTTTCGCTCTTATCTCCTCCTCGGATTTTTTCTGAAGGCGCAGGCTCTTTTCGACGGCGTCGAGGTCGCTCCACAGCTTTTCATCGTAGTTGCTGATAACCTTCATGGCGATATCTCTGAACTCGACCTTTGGCGGCTTGGCGCCCCTTGCTACAAGCCCTTTTTCAAACTCCTTGACTTCCGGCCACACTTCGAGTATGTCGTCAAGAGAAGCACCCTGCATAAAGCCGACGAGGAGGCCGAACGCCCGTTGGACAGCTTCCTGGTCTTTAGCGGCAAGGGATGCCGCTTCAATCATGCGCTTGTTGGCGACGAGCCACTGGCGGGTGCCGCGGAAAAATTCGAGGGTCTGGTTGAAGGCATGTGCAGCTTCAAGATGCTTGCCAAGCGCAAAATATATTTCGCCGAGAGTGAAGGTGATATCGCGGTCGTTGGGCCAGAACTTGAGGAGTGAAAAAGCGTCGCGTTCGGCCTGTTCGTAAAGCGCCCTGGCTTCCGCGGGTTTGCCTTCTTCAGCGGCCCTGGACGCAAGGGCGACGTAGCATTCGAGGTTCTTGGTCCTGGCGGAAAGTATCATCTTGCGGTTGGTAACCTCGGTGTTTATCTTGTCGAACACTTCCTTTTCAACGTCAGGGGCGAGCTTGTTAATTCGCTCGAGCACGGCAGTGGCCTTGTTGTAATCGATGGTCTTGGGGTCGACAAGGCAGCGCCTCAACTCAACCACGAGAGCACGGTAGGCATCGGTGGTTTTCTGGTCGGCGAGGGTTTTGCGGCGCAGGTCTTCGAAGAGGTCTTCGGGGATGTCGTAGACCTTGTTGTCGCCGTCCGGGTCGAGGGTCTGAAGCACCCTGTCAAAGAGCTTGCTGGCCTCGGCATACATGCCGAGCTGGAAGAAAAGGTTGGCGACGGAGATTATCCGCATGGGGGAGGCGTCGGGCGGAAGCGCCACAAGCATCCATTCCGCGCTCAGGCGCATGAACTCGTTTTTCAGCCTCTCATCGCCCGCCGCGGCGGCGAAAGTGTTCAACTCGCCATAAGCGGCGCCGAGATAGCTGGCCATGGACTCATAATAGCGTTTCCCGTCCTTGTGCTGTGAAATGGTCTTGGCGACGGTCTCGGCAGCCTTAAGGTTGTCATGTGCGACAGCAAGCTTTTGCTCCTTGCCGTTAATCTTTGCAAGTTCGATAAGCGCCCTGAAATGGTACCAACTGAACGTCGGGTAATTGGGGTTTTCGGCAGTGACGACGGGGGCAGCTTGCCGGGCGATGGCGACGAGACCTTCGAAATCGCCGACGTTGTAATGGGCGATGGCGCGCAGGACAGGGGTGGTGGACTTGAAGCTTTCACGCACCTTCAGGACATCCGTGTCAAAGGTCGGATTTTTTTCGACAAAGCGCTCATAGAGGTCGAAGGCGGCGTCGACGTCCTTCACAAGTTTCTGCATTTCCTCGAGCACTTCCTGTGATATCTTCTGTTTCTTTATCTCCGTCCATTCGCGGTAAAATTCCGCGATCTGCCTGTAGCGGCAGAAACCGCGCTTCCAGATGGAGCTGTCATAATACCTCGTGTTGGACTTGACCTCGGAGAAGAGCTTGTGAGCATCTTCGAGGATTTCCCGGCGACGGGCTGGGCTTTTGACCATGTCGACTTTTTTGAGTTCCTGCTCAGCCATGTTGTACTTGAACTCGTCTTCTGCGCCGGGATTGACGATGATGAGGACTTTCTGCGCCCATTCGACGAGGCGCTGGTCGGCGGGGTTGCGGGTCTGGCGGAAGCGGAGGTTGACGGAGGCAAGCATGTTCTTTTTGGCTTTTTCGACGGTCTCCTGAATTTTTGCAAGGAGCTCCTTGTTGGCCTTGTCCTGGTCAGCGAGGTACTTGTCGGAAAAGTTGAGCACGACTTCGGACCAGGCAAGGGGCGGTTCATAGGCGAGGTTAAGCCTGTAGTAACAGAGACCCATCTCGTACCAGGACGAAGGCTCGTAGCGGAGCTTCATGCCCCTCGACGTTTCAGGGCGCCTGCAGGCTACGATGGCCCTCCGATAAGCTTTTATGGCTTCGTCATAGCGTTTTTCCTGATACAGACCCTGCGCAATGGCGTAAAGGACGCCTGCGGCTTCGCCGAAGTGTCGCAGCAGCTCCGGCTTCTTTTCAGCCGCGATGTACCATTCGGCGAGTTTCTGGCGGTAGTTGGCCATCCATGGCCCTTCCCGCTCAATGCCCTTCACAAGCTCCTGGATGGCCTGCTGGTACTTACCCTGCGCCCAGAAGGATTCCGCGAGAACCATGATGACGGCCTGTCCCCAGTTGTCCTTGAGGGCGTCACGGTATTCCATCTTGAAGCCCACACAGGTGCTTTCCGCGTCCTGGTAGCGGCGGGCTTCGAGCTGGGACTTGGCCTTGTAATAAAAAGCCGGCTGTCTAAGCTCGTCGATGAGCTTCCAGAAGCGGCGGTCCCATTCGTCGCGGTTCAACTGTATGGCAACGTCGAAACCGGAGACGGCCTCATCGGGCTTGCCGGACTTCATGAGCATAAAGCCCCTGGCAAAGCCGCCCCATGCGCCTTCATACTCGCTGTGCGGCTCGAATATCTTGATATACTCGTCGATTTCAGCGACGACCTTCTCGGTGAAAGCGCGCTGGTCCGCCGAGTTAAGCTCATAAGCATCTATGACTTCGAAGCACGCCTTGAAATAGCGCTTGCCAGCGAGCACAGCGACGTCGAAGAGCCTGCCGAGCCTTTCGCGCAGACGTTGTCTTCTTACGGTCTCGTCGTCCTGCTTTTCCACCTGGTCGTTAAGCTCGGTGAAGGCCTGCCTGGATGAGGCGTAGGCTTTACGGAACTTGTCGAGCACACCGTCATAAATGGCGAGCGCCTCGCGCCTGAGTTTCGCTTTCTCGTCGATGTTTGCGGTTTCAGCGATGCGCTTGACGCGAGCGCGTGCGGTTTCGAGTTCGAGTTCTCCGAGGATGCCTTCGATTTCCCCGCGGGTGGGGTCGGTGGGAGGCAGGCCAGCAACGGCTTCCGAAAGCCCCTTCTGTGCCGTCCTGTAGTACTCGTCCTTTTTTACGGGGTTTCTCTCGTTATCGGCAAGTTTCTTATGGATAAAACCCTGGCCAGCAGCGATTTCAGCGCGGCTGGCGCCGGTGCGTGCACGATTCTCAAGGATAAACAGCGCAAGTCTGTCTGCGCCGATATCGCTGAGGCCCCTCGCCAGCCGGTACTCCTGTTCAGCGGCGGAACGCAGCGGGAAAAAGAGAGAAACAAGCAGGGTGAGCAACGTTGTTTTCTTCATCGATTGCCCTCTTTTCCGGAACCCGCAAAGCAATATATAAGATACGGGGTTGCGTGCAGATGTCAACACCCTCACGGCTTCCGGCAGCCTGTATTTTCGCTCTACTATTTTAACGCAAAAACGGGGCGACCGTTCACGGCCGCCCCGTTTTTTATTCGGGAAGACGGTCTGGTCAGAGCTTGCGCTCCTCCTCTTCGAAGAGTATCAGTCTTGCGCTGACCATGATGAGGAGGTTCATGCGCTCGTCCTGCTTGAGGTCGCTGCCGAAGAGACGGCCGATGATGGGGAGGTCGGAAAGCAGGGGAACGCCGCTGTGGGCGTGGTGCCTGGTCTCGGTCATAAGACCGGAGAGCAGGATGGTGCCGCCATCGGGAAGTGTAACAGTGGTGCGAACGCTGCGAAGCTGGATTCTGGGAAGCTGGATGGGAACGTCGATTGTGCCCTGGCCGACGCGTATTTCCCTCGAAAGGTCAAGGCGGTCGGCGGTACCCGGCCGGAGTTCGAGCGTTATGTACCTGCGGTCATGGCTGACAGTGGGCTTCACATCGAGGATGGTGCCCGTAAGGATGGTCTTGATAATGGGGTCGTAAATGCCGCCGGAGATATCGTAGTCGGCAACGTAGCCCCTCTGCCTACAGAAAAGCACATAAGCACGCTGGTTGTTGTACATGGCGACGCGGGGGGACATCAACAGGTCGCCCTTTTCCTCTTTTTTGAGGAGGTTCAGGATGGCTTGCGCCTGGAAACCGCTGGTTTCAGCATAACGGAAGGCGAACTTGGCACCGCCGCCGAATATCTGTCCCCAGGGAGTGTCTGAGCCGAGGCGGGTGCCGTACGGCGTGACACGCTCATTGACCCAGCTCGTTTTTACACCGATTTCCTTGCTGCGGTTGGTGGCGTAGTCGAGGTCATACATACCGAGCGCCTGGTAAGGCGTCCCAACGTAGCTTGCATCCTGGAATATGGGGTGCATCGTGGAAAGAGTGGGAAGAATTCGCTGGGCTGCCGGCGGGAAGGAGCCGTCGACCGGCAGGTCGCTCCAAGAGACGCCAATTTCTTCAAGAAAACTGTTCCTGACCTCGATGAAGCGCGCATCCACAAGCACCTGGATAGTCTGGCTTTCGCGGAACGACCTGAGAAGCTGGGAGATAAGCAAGTGAATTTCCGGGCGTTGCATTACGACGAGCTTGCCGCCGCGGTCTTCGATGGACGTGCCCATCTCGTCGCCCCAGCTTTGCGGATGGATGTGCTTCTGGATGAGGTCAGCAAGCGTGGTGGCTTCGACGACGGTGCTCCCCTCCCCGCCCAGGCTTATGCCGGGCATGCCGCCCATGCCGCCCATCATGCCGCCGCCGGCGCCGCTGTCGGCGCCAATGATAAGTTCGGGAGCCTGGAAGTCAGTGACGGCGGTAGTAAGGTCGCGCACGTCATAAACACGAAGCTCAACTTCACCGGCGAGATACCGTGACGTGGAAATGAATACGGCTTCGTCCTTAAGGGTATAGTCAAGGTTGGCAAGGCGGAGAATCCACTTGAGCGCGAGGTGAAGCGGCATGTCGGTAACGCGCAGGGTGATGGGCATATCGCCGCCGATTTGTTCGAGCGCCCTCGGGTCGAATATGATATTCACCTTGGTAAGCGCCTGCAGAAACTGCACGGCTTCCGTAAGCGGCGTCTCCACGAACTCAAAAGAGACGTTCTTGTCGAGCGACCTGCGGATTTCCTTCATCCACACAGGCTCATCCGCCTCCCGCATCTCCACGGTCTCCCGGCGCCTGACATCTTCCCAGTCGTCCGGATAGACAAGATGCCTTGCATAAGGTATGGTGGCGGCGGTAAGCTGGTCATTGAGGTTGAGTTTTTCCTCCTTGTTGAGCGCGGCGACCTTCTCATCGCGGGAGCGGGTCACTTTAACGCGCATGTTTTGGACCATACTGAGAGCGCCGCTATGGTTGGGGTCGAGCTTCAGTACCTCCCTGGCCGTCTTCATCGCCTTGGCAAAATCCTGGCTGGCCGCGAACATCTCGGCTCGGTCCATCAGCTTGCTGATGCGTTGTTTCTCGAAGTCACGCTCACGCAGCCGGCGCGCCTCAGCTTCGCGCACGGCGACCAACTGCGCATAGCTCGCCAGTTCAGCCTTTTTCTGGTTTGACAGGTTCGTAACGGCGTCAGAAAGACCCTTCACCCTTGACTGTTGGCGGGACGTATCCACGTCCACCGGAAGCCAGTGGATGATGTCCCTGGCGCGATCGACGTGTTCGCGGGCGATGTCGAGGTCATGGAGCGCCTTGGAAAGAACGGCATCGCGGGTCTTGTCGGAAACGTCTTCGGCGGAAGGCTTGTCAGCCCTGTTGTAGTAATCGGATGCAAGTTGTATGTGGTTCTCGAGTTCAAGGATGCTTTCCTGTATCTTGATGCGCATTTCAACGCCGAGTTGCTCGGTAACGCTCCTTATCTGCTGCCTACGCACGCCGAGCAGGCTTTCGGTGCGGGAAAGGAGGTCCTGGGCAACCTTGTTCTCGGGGTCAAGCTCGACGGCTTTCTTCAGCGCGACGACGGCAAGCTCGTACTTGTGGGCGTCGAAAAACGTCCTGCCGACTTCGGTATGATGGCGGCTGAGTGTCCGGTTCTCGTCGGTAACACGCCGCGCATCCTGGCCGACTTCTTTCAGCCGCTCCCTCGCAAGTCCTCTTGACGAAGTATCCTGCGCAAGAACAGCGGCAGAACCGGCGAGGAGTATCATCCCCGCCACCAGCACGGTTTTCACGTTCAACATCGTCTGTTCCCCTTTATGTCGGTTTGCCGGCAGCATTTTTCACACCTTTCCGCCCCAAGGGTTTCAGAGCTTGCGCTCTTCTTCTTCGAACATAAGAAGCTTGGCGCGTACCATAACGGACAGGTTGCGTTTCTCGTTATCCTCAACGGTCCAGCGGAACAGGCGTCCGATTATCGGTATGTTGGATATGAACGGAACACCGTTTTCCGCACGGAACTTTATGTTCTGCATGATGCCGCCGAGAAGGACAAGACCGCCGTCCGGAAGCGTGACCGTGGTGCGGACTTTCCGGAGCTCTATCACCGGGAAGTCTACCGGCAGAATCATGCGAATGATGAGCGGCGGGTCGGAGTCGTAAACCATGACGCCGGTTATGTTTATGGTGTCCATTTCTATCAGCGTGGCAAGCGTGGGCCGCATCTCGAGCGTTATGTAGCGGCGGTCGGAACTGACTATCGGTCTCACTTCGAAAACGACGCCCTGCAGGAACTGCCGGATTATAGGGTCGTAGGCGCTACCGGAAACGTCGTAGTCGGCTACGTACGCCTGCTGTTCCGCCACGAACATGTGCGCCCGCTGGGTATTGAAGACCGTAAGCCGTGGAGCCGTCAGCACGGTGCCGGACTCGCGCACCCGCAGAAGGTGCATGAAAGACATGGCTTCGAGGTTGGAGAGATAAATGTACTGGCCGTTAAGGCCCTGGAGGAGGCGTTCCTCCCAAAGGGTCGAGTTGAAGGCCTCGGAACCTATGGTGCCTTCTTCCGGGCTTGCGTTCGGCCTGTAGTTGGATATCGCTCCCACGATGTGCATGTTGCCGTCATAAAAGCCGGTGGGCCTGCGCACATAGCCGGAAGATACCGCGGAAAGCGGCGGGTTGACGGCGGCGTCCGGGTTGAAGGTCTGGGACGTCCACGAGCGGCCTATTACGTTGGTGTTGACGGGGGGACGGGTAATGGTGTTGAGACCGGACCAGTCGAACCCGATTTCCTCAAAGAACCCCTCGCGAATCACCAGGACGCGGCCTTCCACGGTCACCTGGAGCTTCTGGGTGGAGCGCAGGCTCGCAAGCAGCTTGTCTATCATGCGGTGTACTTCCGGGCGCTGCATGACGATAAGCTTGCCCCCGGAAAGCTCGATGGATGTACCGAGGTCCGGGCTCCAGGATTCCGGGTTGATCTTGTTCTGTATCATGTCGGCGAGACTCTCGGCAGTAACGGCGTCTTCCTCCTCGGCAGTGATAAGCTGTATGCCGCCAAGCCCGCTCTGCCCGAAAGCACTGGTACCAAGGTCAAGGGCGAAGTCGGGGCCGGGGAAGTTCTGCACTTTCATCGTCAGGTCCCGCACGTCGAAGATTCTCAGGACGATGTCGGCGGTGAGCCTGTCCGGCTTCGAGATGAAGATGGCGTTGTCCTTGAGCATATACTGAAGGCCGGCGAGGCGGAGTATCCAGTCGAGGGCGAGTTCGAGCTTCATCTGGGAGACTCTGAGGGTTATCGGGGCGTCGGCGACTTCCTGCAACGCCACGGGGTCCAGAATCATGTTGACCTTGGTAAGATTCTGGAGGAACTGCACAGCCTCCGAAAGCGGCGTCTGGACGAACTCGAAGGAAACGCGCTTGTCCAGCTTGCGGCGAATGTCCTGCTCCCAAGCGGCTTCGACCTGGGACGCCATGCCGCCGCTCTGCTCGGAACGCGCAACTATGCGTTCCCAGTCCTCTGGATATATGATGCGCCGGGAGTGCGGAATGGCTGCCTCTTCGACGTTCAGCATCGATTCCCGGCGTTCGATGCGCATTTCGTTGTAGTTGTACTGTTCTGATGCTTTGTGCCTCGCCTGCCTGCTTTTGGCCAACAGGCTGTTGGCGGAAGTATTAAGAGGGTCAACTTTCATGATGCGCTGGCAAAGTTCCTCGCACCTCTCGTACTCGCGCCTGCCGTAGTAAAGGTTGGCCTGGTCAAGCATGGTCTTGACGCGGTGAGCGAGATAAGAGCGTTCAAGCTGTCTTGCTTCTTCGGCCTGCCTGGCGGCGCGTGAGCGCTGAAATGCCGCAAGGTTCTCCTCGCTCTGCTTCCTGTCCTGCGCGGCGGCGGCGCGGCGAGCCATGGCCACAGCGCGCTCGGCAGAAAGGTCTATTTCGAAAGGCATCCACTTGATGATTTCAAGGACGCGGTCGTACTGTTCGATAGCCTCGTCAAGGAAGCGAATCCTGCGGGTAAGCAACTCATCGCTCTGTTTTTCAGTGTCGCCTTCACGGAAGCCTTTAGCTTGGTTTTCGAGCGCCTCAGCCTTTTCCACGGCGTTGCGCAGCTCCAGCAGGGCCTCCTGCACCTTCGCCCGCCGCTCAAAGCTCATGCGCTTCAGCACCCCCGCAACGGTGTCGCTGCGGATGTTCAACAGCTCCCTCGTCTTGGTGAGCATGTCCTGGGCGCCCTTGTGGTTGGGGAAAATGGTCACTGCCTGCTCGAACATCTTCAGCGCCGTATCGAACTCCGCGGCCTCGTAAGCGGACAGACCCGCCCTGTAGGACGCGTCGGCTTCAGCGTAACGTTCCTGGTCCCTCAGCGAAAGCTCCTTGGCGACCTCATCCAGCCGCCGGTACTCGGTGCGCGCTTCCTCGTCCCTACGGCGGCGGGTGCGAGTGACGGGAGCCGGGGCGGGCGCTGGTTGCGCCGGCGCAGGCTCGGCCACAGGCTGAGGGGCCGGTGCGGGGGCCGCTTCTTCCTTCTTCTCCTCCGCGGTGGGCTGGCGGCGCCGACCGAAGCCCGGACGGCCGTCCTCCTCCCCCGCTGCGTCAAAACCCGCAAAAACCAGTCCCAGAACAAGAAGCGCTGTAAACCTGATTATGGAAGCCTTCATTGTGCCTCTGTCCTTTCGCTCTCCCTGGAACCTATTCTTTTCCGCCATCGGTAGTTTCTCCCGTCACTATACGGATGCTGTCTCTTATACACATCTGACGCTGCCGACGAAGAGGATAGTGTAGATCTCGGTGGTCGCCGTATCAT
>OMKS01003893.1_pt1 | contig 11603 bp, 14 predicted proteins | sample 1674721 | NCBI WGS metagenome assembly OMKS01 (sample SAMN06264996, study PRJEB25208) | sediment metagenome | isolation source: hot spring sediment | place: USA: California | collected 2014-09-02 | reverse complement strand
ATGATACGGCGACCACCGAGATCTACACTATCCTCTTCGTCGGCAGCGTCAGATGTGTATAAGAGACAGCTTTAGATGAATATGAAGCCTTGCGTCTCAGCGACTTTGCCGGATTTTCCCAGGAGGAAGCCGCAGAGGAGATGGCAATCTCCCGCCCGACTTTTACAAGGCTTATTGAAAGTGCCAGGAAAAAAGCGGCGGAGATGATTATTCAGGGAAAACGATTGATTATCGAAGGCGGGAATATCCACTTTCGCCATAATCTCATTCGCTGCCAGAGTTGCGGCCATATGTTCAATATAAATATCGAGGTAAGTATCAATACATGTCCCACCTGCGGTTCAGCCAATCTGTTGAATCTGGCAGGGAGATTTGGGCATGGCCGATGCTGTCATAAACAAAAAAGGAGATGAAAATGCCAAGAGGAGATAAAACAGGACCAAATGGAGCAGGACCAAGAACCGGTCGTCAAATGGGTTTCTGCGCTGCTAATAACGCACCGGGTTATGCCAGTGGCCGGGGGCGCGGATTTGGCCGAGGGCGAGGCTTTGGCAGCAACAGAAACTTCGGACAAGGCTGGGGACGCGGATTTGGCAATTGGCAGGAAAATCCTGAGCCTGATCAAAATGCTGAAATACAAAATCTTACAGAAGAGATGAACCGCCTCCGAGAGCAAATCAGCGCTCTGGAATCTAAGCTGATTGAGAAAAACGAAAATTGAGCATCCTGCCTTTATCAGTCATTTATAAATGACAAACCATTTGATTTCAAGATCATACGGCACTTACCAAAACCAATGACATTCCACTAAAAGACAATTGATTTGCCAAACACAAAACAAACTCAAAAGGAGAAAATAAATGATACAGAAAATTGCTATACCCGTGGAAAACGGACTGCTATGCCAGCACTTTGGGCACTGTGAAGCCTTTCTTATTACTGATATTGAAGAATCTGAAATAAAAAACATGGAAACAATAAAGCCGCCGCTCCATGAACCGGGCTCCTACCCTCGCACATTAGCAGAGCTTGGCGTCAAGACCATTATCGCCAGCGGAATGGGCCAGATGGCGCGACAACTCTTTGCGGAGCAGGGAATTGAGGTTCTCACCGGAATAGCAGAAGCCGAACCTCAGCAGCTCCTTGAAGCCTATCTGGCACGTTCATTAGAATCTGGTGTCAACCCCTGCACCCATTAACATGAAGAAAATCGCCATCGCCAGCGGCAAAGGCGGCACCGGCAAAACCTTCCTCTCCACCAATCTGGCAGCCTGGATTGCTCAAAAAGAAGCGGTAACGCTGCTTGATCTAGATGCCGAAGCGCCCAATTGTCACCTATTTATCAAAGGTGAACGAAAATCGGAAGCAATTCAATATAAGATGATTCCCCACTGGGATGCTCAGCGCTGCACCCTCTGCGGCGATTGTCTTTCTCTCTGCCACTTCAATGCCTTGGTGAAAGTGCAGCAGGAGATTATGGTTTTTCCCCAGCTCTGCCATTCATGCTATGCCTGCTCTGAATTGTGTCTCGAAGCGGCGCTGCCCATGAAAAAAATCCCCATTGGCCGCATCACCCACATCCAAAATAGAAATCTGGCTTTTTTTGAAAGCCGACTCAATATTGGTGAAGAGCAGGCTGTGCCATTGATTTCTAAAACAAAAAAATATGCCCAAAACCAGAGCCGCTCCGAAATCACCATTTATGACTGTCCCCCTGGAACCGCCTGCCCGGCTGTGGAAGCAGTAAAAGATGCCCATCTGGTTATTCTTGCCGCTGAACCCACTCCCTTTGGTTTTCACGATTTCAAACTCATGATGCACCTTCTAAATGAGCTGCAAAAACCCTTTGCTGTCGTAATCAACAAATACGGTAGCGGTGATTCACATCTTGAGGATTTCTGTTTAGAAAGGAAGATTCCCATCATCGCCAAAATTCCTCACAGCCGAAAAATTGCCGAAAATTATGCTCGGGGAAAATTAGCGCTGGACACAAATCAGGAACTGACTTCAGAATTTAATCAAATTTTTCACTTCATTCGGCAATTGAAAAGGGATGAAGAATGAAAGAAATCGTCGTCATCTCCGGCAAAGGCGGCACCGGGAAAAGCTCCATCACGGCAGCTTTAGCCTATGTCAGCGATACCGAAACCGTCTTGGCCGACTGCGATGTAGATGCTTCCGATCTCCACTTGCTGCTAAAACCGAAACAGCGCAATTCCAAAGCCTTTTTCAGCTCCGAAATCGCCGTCATTCATCAAGATAAATGCACCCAATGCGGACTCTGTGAACAGGTCTGCCGCTTCGATGCCATCAACTTTGAAAAAGGACAATATCAGATTGATTCAATTGCTTGTGAAGGCTGCGGCTACTGCGCCCATATTTGCCCCGAATCAGCCATCACTATGGAAATACAACAAGATGGAATGCTCTACATTTCTGATACACGACTGGGAAAAATGCTCTTTCACGCCGAGCTGAGACCCGGCGCTGAAAATTCCGGCAAACTAGTGGCCAGTGTGAAAAACTCCGCAAAACATTATGCCCAACAAACACAGATAGAATATATCCTGGTTGATGGTTCACCAGGTATCGGCTGCCCCGTCATCTCCTCCCTCTCCGGCGCTAATCTGGCCCTTTTCGTCACCGAGCCCAGCCAATCAGGCTTTCACGATCTGCAGCGGGTCATCGCACTGGCTACGCGATTTCACCTGAAAATGGCCGCCATCATCAACAAAAGCGACCTCTACCCCGCCCTCAGCGAAGCCATCGGCCGCTTTCTCCAGGAGAAAAATATCCCGCTGCTGGCAAGCCTTCCTTATACAGAAGATTTTTCCAAAGCTATGGTTCAGGAGAAAACCGTTGCTGAGCTCAACATCGAATACTTTCAGACCTTTGAGAATATCTGGAAACAAATTCTAACCATTATGGGAGACAGAAAATGAAAATTGCATTCACCACAAAAGGCACCGATTGGGATGCCGAAATTGACCCAAGATTTGGCCGCACAGAATACCTGCTGCTTTATGACGATGAAACAAAAACACTCCAGAGCATTGATAATCGTGAAATAAACCAGAAGCAACATGGTGCCGGCCCGCAAACCGCCCAAAAAATCACTGAACTTGATGTACAGCTTCTAATCACTGGCAACGGTCCCGGCGGCAATGCAGCCATGGTACTGGAGAAAGCCGGCGTCCGCATCCTCACCGGCTATGCAAACCTAAGTGCTAAAGATGCATATCAGCGCTTTCTATCCGAAAAATAATATCTATTTCAAGAGCAGCGCTTTCTGTACCTCACTTTTCCCGTTGCTTTCCATGCGGAGAAAATAGACGCCACTGGGCATCTGTGAATTTCCAAAAGGAATGCTGTAGTAGCCGGCATTTAGAAAATTATTCGCCAAAACAGTCACCACTCTCCCCGCCACATCGTAGGCTTTTAAAGAAACCTGTCCACTTTCCACAAGATGAAAAGATACCGTCGTCTGAGAATTAAATGGATTTGGATAGCAGCTCAGCAAATTGAAAGTCTCTGTTTGAGCGACAAGCGATGAAGGCATTTCATCATAATACAAGACGAATTTTAACATATCGTACCAATCATCCATCATCCATACCCGTATCACCTCAATCTCTCTGTCACCTGCTTCATTATAATTTGTCTCAGCCTGCATATAATTCACCCAAATGCTATCCTGCCACATTTGCAGTGTCTCCAAATAAAGCTTTCCTAAATCATTATAAGCAAAATCACGTTTCATCAGATTCAGCCATAAACTGTCCTGCCACCCAGCTTCAAGCACCTCTATGAGATTCTGCTGCCCATCATAAGTCATAGTCTCCAGAAATCCGTTAATCCAAAGGCTATCGGCCCAAACTTCTCCTAAAAGCTCTGCCGGCAATGCGTATTCATTATAAGTGATACTAATTTGCTCATAATTAACAAATTCTCCACTATCATAGAGATAATATTGCTCCATAATCACCAGTGAATCATGATTATAGTTATAAATTGTCTTTTCTACCGATGCCCACGCTTCGTCTTTCCATACCTCGTTGATTTCTTCAGTCAACAGCTCACCGTCATAAATCGATCGCTCCCTTTCATAATTCATCCAGTTTTCATATTCCCAAACCTGAATCAGGTGCTCTGTTTGCAGTCCATCCTCATTATACGAATAGAGATATTGTGCCTCATTAATCCAATGGCTGTCTGTCCATACCTGATTTACTCAATAGACAATCTGGGCCGACTCATTGTAGCTGTACTGAGCCAATCGCCTTTTTTTCCAGCCGGTGGAGTCAGCTTCTCGATACTCTTTGCTGATGAGAAGAGACTGCTCATTATATGTATTGTAATAGCGAAACATCACATGCCAATTGGCGCCATCACTCATCAGCCACTCCTCCACCAGCGGTAATCCATCCTCTTTTTCAAGCACCCTTTGAGAAAATTGCTTAGCCTGCTCCAGACTTATTTTTTCTTGATTAAAAAGTTTTTTTGCCAGCAATTCATAATCAAAACCAGCCTCAAAAGTTCCACCATAAACAGCAAGCGACATCAGCATAGTCACCAGTAATAACAACAGTTTCTTCATTCCAAATTCCTTTCTTTTTTTAGTTTCTGGTTTAGCGATTCAATTTCCCTAAAGAATAATATGGCTTTAAATTTTTATTTCCTAACACTTTGAGCAGGCCACAAACTCACTAAATTCCCCACAGAGAGTTGCTAATCAAAGTATATTCCCTTATAGATTATTGGTTATATTGTCATTGAATGCTATCGTGCTTAAACTCTGGCGGCATAATTGTGAAGTTCTCTTTGTCTATTAAGCACTTTTAGCTGGCTTCATATCAAGGACAATTCATATCAACCTGCTCCTTCAAAAACTTAAATTGGCTAAAAGAAATCTTAGAAATGGCGCAATTTGCTTATGATTGAAACATATTTTCATAGACGCTGAATTTTACTTGAAAATTCGAATCTCAGCTTCGATACTTCAAGCTTATTTCATTATTCGATGTTTTGCGTACTAGAGTATGACGCTTTTTTAGTCGTGTTTCAGCCTTTTGGAATATGGTCCTCTGCCCTTTCGCCATTTGCGGACTATAATCTTTGGCGCAGGGTCCCAACCATGTTCACCCCAGGGATGACAGCGACCAATGCGTGTCAGCGCCAGCCAGCCGCCATGGAAAAAACCATGCATTCTTAAAGCGTCAATTGCATAGACAGAGCAGGTGGGACGAAAGCGGCAGCTTCCTGGGAAAAGGGGCGAAATCAAAAGCTGATAAGCCCGAATCAATAAAACCAACGGAAAAACAGCCGCCTGTCGCCAAAAATCGCTCAAGAAAAACTCTCCCGCAGCCGCTGAAATCCTAATGTAAGAATAAAAATAAGGGTTGCGATGAGCACAATAGCCGCACCTGAGGCAATACTGACATAGAAACTGATAAAAAGCCCCAGCACACCTGACAAAACAGCAATGGCGGCACTGATGAGCATCATCTTCCACAGGCGCTGTGTCACAAGCTGCGCTGTAGCCGCCGGCGTCACCAGCATTGCCACCATCAGCGCCACTCCCACTGTTTGCAGGCTCACCACAATAGCCAGAGCAATAAGCACCAGCAGTAAATGATTAAGGAAACGGGTCGGCAGCCGTAGGGTTTTTGCCAGCACCGGATCAAAACTCAGAACCATAAACTCTTTATAAAATAAAAAAATCACCAAGAGAATCACCAGCCCGAATATAGCCGTCAACCACAAATCGCCGGCAGAAACACCCAGCACATTTCCAAAGAGAAAATGTGTCAAATCTGTGCTGTAGCTGCGCACTGATGATATCAATGCAATTCCTAAGGCAAACATTCCTGCGAAAATAATACCGATGGCCGTATCTTCCCGCATTCGGCCGCTCTGGGTCATAGCGCTGATGCCGAAACTGCTGAGAATAGCCGTCACCAGAGCCCACCAAAACAGCGCCGTGCCAGAGGTTCCGCTCACTAGATAGCCGGCAGCCACACCAGGCAATATCGTATGGGCCAGCGCATTTCCAAAAAATGCCATGCCTCTTAGCACCACATAGACACCCACCGTGGCGCAGACAATACCCACCATCACCGCCGCGATTAAGCCACGCTGCATAAAGGCATATTGGAACGGTTCGAGAAAAAATTCGCTCATAGCAGCTCCTTTTCCGTATGGCCGCCCTGGTCAAAAGCAAAGAGCGAGCTGTCGTCACTGACAATGTGAAGCTGGCCGCCATAAGCTTCTAAAAGGGTCTGACTCTGGCATACTTCTGCTGCTTTGCCAAAAGCGCGCACTGTGCGATTGATTAGCATCAGCTTTGGAAAGCGTTTCGCCGCCAACTTCAGATCGTGAATACTCACCAAAAGGGTCACCTTTCGCTCCCTTAGCTTCTCAATAACTTGAAAAATATCCTCTTGAGAATTGACATCCAGACCGGTGAAGGGCTCGTCCATCAGCATCAATTCTGCCTCCTGCGCCAGACTCTGGGCAATAAAAACCCGCTGCTGCTGCCCGCCGCTGAGCTGGTTGATTTGCCTTTCAGACATATCCGCCAGAGAGACGGTTTCTAAAGCATCATAGACCCGCTCCCAATCGCGCTTTTTGGGCCGCCTGAAAAATCCAATTTTACCCACTCTGCCCATCATCACCACCTCGGCCACATTCACCGGAAAACGCCAATCCACCTGACTACGCTGCGGCACATAACCAATACAAATATGCCCTTCCGGATGACTGCCAAAAATCTCCACTGAACCGCTGCTGGGTTTTAGAATCCCGGAAATCACTTTAAAAAGCGTACTTTTTCCGGCGCCATTGGGACCGATGACAGCCACCTGTTCACCCGGCTCGATGGCGAAATTCACATCATCCAGTGCCAGACCACTTTCATAGCGAACTGCCACATTTCGAAGCCGCAAAATAGGTTGATCACCTCCATGAGGCTCATGTTTTCTGCTGAAAAGACTCATCAATTCTCCTTCTCTAAAAGACCCTCAACAATTATAGAAATATTTGTTTTCATATAAGATATATAGTCTTCTGCCCCGCTGCCCTTTTCTCCCAGGCTGCCGGTAAAAAAACTAAGAAGCCTTGTGCCGGTATCCTGAGCCAACTGCCTGGATAGCAATGGGTTGACGGTATTGCCAACAAATATTGCTGAAATATTATATTCCCCAATAGTTCGCTGCAGATTAGCCAGCTCTATGGCTGATGGTTCTGCCAATGTATTATAGCCAGGTATGACAGCGCCGACCTGAATAAAGCCATAGCGCTCAGCAAAATAGCCAAAGATCACGTGGTCAGTCACCAAGCGGCGACGCTCTTGCGGAATATTCGCAATTGCATTTTGAAATCCATACATCAAGGCTGTCAAGACGCTGAAGATAAATTTCTCGTCTGGATTCAATGAGCTGCCGGTCTGCCGGATAATAGTCAGTTAGCGTTTTAGCAATGCTTTCCGTCCAGATTTTTACATTATGTGGATCAAACCATACATGCGGGTCCGCCGTACCATGATTATGATCGTGTTCACTATGATCATGTTCTGGCCGCTCAGTTCCTTTTGCCGCCATCAGCGCTCTTTTTTCTGAGAAATCACGTCCCTTAATTCCCTGAGACAGGTCTATAATCATAGCTTTGCCTCCGCTGTTTCGCAATAAGTCTTCAAGAAATCCTTCCAATTCTAAGCCATTGATAAAAATGAGTTCAGCCGAGTTCACTTTTGCCATATCCTGCGGTGTCGGCTCGTAATTGTGAGGATTGGCGCCCACTGGCAAAACTGCCACCACGGAGAGCCTTTCCGGCGCGATATTCTTCACCACGTCCGCCACAATTGTCGTTGTGCCCATAATTAGCGGCCTCTTTTCAGCGTTATTTTTTTCCTTATTGGCGCAACCACTGATTAAGAGCAGCATCGCCGCTAAAATCCAAATACTCTGTTTCATTTATCCCTCACTTTTTTGACATTGATTGCAGATACCTGTGGCCAGGTGTAGCATTGATTCGGCGCTGAAACCTTCTGGAAGCTGAAGCGGTGTGAAGGTGGCAGATTCCAGACAATAAACCTTTCCACAAGAGTGGCAGCGAAAATGGAGATGATCATGGTGATGCACAGAAACATCACAGCGCTGCAAGTCACACAGCGCATAAAAATTGCCCTCCGGCGCGGTATAGGCCGTGTGTATGAGTCCTTTTTCCAGAAAAAGACTCAGTGTGCGATAAACCGTAACCCGGTCATATTCACCACCAAGCTCAGCGATAATCTCAGCCGGACTAAGTGCAAAATCACTGCTTCCAAAAAGCTCAAAAACCGCCGATCTTACACGCGTTCGCCGAACGCCATAGTTATGTAAGAGCTCACTTTTTGCCATTTTTACTTCGTCACTCATTTTTTTCTTTCCATCATAGCTAAAATTTAATATTATTCGCTATGGAATTGCAACAGTGTTGCAAAAACACAGAAAAAAAATCTCACCGCATTCTTCAAAGAACCGTTACATCTCTGGCTCTTGCTGTTTGGCTCTGGAGCAGTTTTGGCCTGGCACTGCACCATCATCATGACGGACAGATTCACGAAGATTGCCCCTATTATTTTTTCTCCATTGCCATCACATGGGATGGTGTCGTGCCAGACAGCATTCCCTATATCAATACTTTTCCAGAATATGAAATAGATTTATGTGCAGAAGATTATTTTTATTCTGAATATGTCCAAGCTTATCAACCCTCACGAGGGCCGCCTCACTCTGTTTGAAAAATCAGTAATGAAGAAATTGCGGATTCCCTGCAATCAATAATTTTAAAACAGAGGAAAATTATATGTTTAAAAGATTTGCCATATTTATATTAACGCTGACATTAGTATTATTTTATAGCTGTAGTTCAGACCCGGCGAAACCAGAAGAAGAAACACAGGATGTACATGTCTGCGGACATCTTTTGGAAGGACCCGCCTATAGCATCAATGCTTTTTCATCAAAACAAGCCGCTTTAGATGCAGCGACTGCCAATGCAGAGAATCTGCTGCAAAACCGGCTTCACACCCGCTATGACCTGAGCCTGCCGCAAAATGGCGACAACTATGAAGGCTGGCTTGCTTATAAACCAATTAAGCCGGAAGCTGGCGATGGCGATTTTGTCCTCTACAGCACAAAATCTCATAGCGAAATGCAAATTACAATACAGCCTTCTGACGCTGAAACCCTGATAGCGCCAGAGCACATTTGGGACCATTCTGACGATTGCGAGCTTGTAAAATTTAAGGCAGTTTATCCGCTGGAAGCAGCCAAAACTTATGTCCTGCATTTCCAGTCCGAGACTCACACCAGCGTCTCTGTCCTCTTACCGCGATATGCCGGAGAAGAAGACCATGACCATTAGACAGATATTTATTTTTTTGTCTGCCATTATTCTTTTGTTGCCCGAAATAAGCGGCGGCGCTGAGATTCACGGCCGGGTGCTAAATGAGCGCGGCGAGCCGGTCTTGCATGCCGCCGTGTCGCTGGATTCCCTGGAAATCGGCGCTTTCACCAATGAGCAAGGGCGTTTTCTCATAGAGAACATCCCTGCCGGTGATTATCTGCTGCAGGTGAGCCACATTGGCTGCCTCTCCTGGAACAAAATACTGTCTCTTACGACAGACGAACATCGGGAACTATTGATTCGATTGCAGCGGGATGTTTTGAAAATGGAAGAAATTACAGTGGTGGGCGGCGTCAAAGCTTCCGAACTGCTAGACAGTTATCGCCCATTGGCCGTCCTTGGGAATGAACAGCTTGCCCTGCGCCCCAATGCATCTTTGGGACAAGCAACTGCAGCAATTCCCGGCGTACAGATGCTTCATCAGGGACCAAATGTCAGCAAGCCGGTCATTCGGGGCCTCAGCAATCAGCGAATTGCCATCGTGGCTGATGGCGTGCAGCTTGAAGCCCAGCAATGGAGTGAACACCATACTCCGGAACTGGATGCCTCGGCTGCCACTAAGATCGAAGTGATTCGGGGTCCCGCCAGCCTTCTTTATGGCGGCGATGCCATTGGCGGCGTGGTGCAGGTGTGGAATGCCTATCAGAACGGTAAAATTCCGGAAGCTTTTCAAGGTCGGCTGCGACTGGGTTTCGGCAGCAATGATCTTTCGAAAAGCGCTGATATTCGCTTGGTTTGTGGCAACGGCAAAAGCTACATGCTGCTGAATGCCGGCGCTAAAATCACAGATGATTATGCTGTACCCGGTGACCATTCCTTTTTGATTCGACAAGCATTCACAGCTTATCAGCAGGAAAGACTCCACCTTTCTGCCGGAATGAAACGAGGCGAGACAGTCCTTCGCCTGAATCTAAAACACTACTATGAAAAACAGACATTGCTGGGAGAAGGCCACTGGCACAACAGCGGCGGCGGCCCGGATGGCACCGAACCCTGGTATCATGTAACGGGCAGCATCAGCTCACCAACCCAACACAATACCATTCAGCTTCAAAGCAGTTCACAAACGAGTATAGGGGTCTGGAATTTTGATCTCAGCTATCAGACTGACCACCGCCAGGGAATTCCCGAAGGGATGAAACCGCAAATTGATTTAAAAAGCCAGACAAGCGCCGGGAATGGCCGATTCGTTTATGGAAACGAAAATTATTCTGGCGCTGTGGGCATTTCACTACGGCACAAAGCCAATCGAAGCCTGGGGCCCGAAACACTAGTGCCAGATTTTCAGCAGCAAAATGGCGGACTCTTTCTCTTTCAGCAGATGCGCTTTGGCAGTGTGAAAATCTCCGGCGGGCTGCGGCTCGATATGCAGCAAGTTCAGATCTCTGAACAGCAGTTTTCTGCAAATGTGACTATTCCCGCAGGAACAAAAAGCTATGGACCCATTCTCAGTGGCGGGCTGGGCATTGTATGGCGGCCAATGGATTCCGGTTTAGCAATTTCACTGAATAGTGGCACAGGGTGGCGTGCTCCCACAGCCGTTGAACGCTATATCTATGGCGTGCATCATGCCAGTTGGCGTTTTGAGAAAGGTGATCCCAATCTGGACATCGAGAAAGCCTGGAATACAGAGTTGATTTTCCGCTATGGCAAAGGACGCTTTTGGGGAGAAATGGCCTTGTGGCGAAACGAGCTGCAGCAGTTTATCTTTCCGTCTCCCACCGGTGAATTTAGCGCATTAAGCCAAATTCCCGTCTATGAGATTGGTGGCAGCAATGCCCGTCTGGAAGGATATGAAATCTCGGCTCAGCTTCAAATCACCAATTTCTTTTCAATCCAGGCGGGAGCTGATGGCGTCAGAGGACAGATTTTAGAGAATCTAATAGACAGCGACGGAGACGGGGCAATCGAACCATGGCTCCCTTCAATGCCTGCAGACCGACTCAGTGGCGGATTCACACTGCATGAAAATCACAGCGGCGCTTCTTTGTCGCTGACTGCACAACGATATTCAGCTCAGAAAAGGCTGGCGGAATTTGAGAATATTCTCAGCAACGACAGCGATCTGGACGGCGCCAATGACCAGGTGCAGCCCAATAGCCATACCCTACTTAATCTGCTCATAGGGATTCCCTTTAAGTTCTTAACATATAAGC
>OMKS01003890.1_pt1 | contig 11611 bp, 21 predicted proteins | sample 1674721 | NCBI WGS metagenome assembly OMKS01 (sample SAMN06264996, study PRJEB25208) | sediment metagenome | isolation source: hot spring sediment | place: USA: California | collected 2014-09-02 | reverse complement strand
CAGGATGTAGGAGCTGATTAAATGAATAAATTATTAATATTAAGTCTGTGCCTTATGGTGCTGGTTTCAGGATGCATAACAATAACAGATGATGCTGAAAACCAGGAAAAACAGCCAAGACAAGAAAAAGAAGCATTAAATGATATAATAAACCTAACAGCAGACGAGTGTGAATATCCAGAGTGTATGTCGCCAGAAGAATATGAAAGGCTGAATATATCAAATAGATGAAATAAATAAAAATAAAGGAGGAGTAAAATATGAATATAAAAAAGATAGAAGCGGTTCAGATACCAGAAGAAGCAATTGAAAATGGAAGTTTAGTAATAAAAAACAAGTACTTTGCAAGAATATTAACAGAAGACAGAATAGAGATGGTTCTTCCAGTTATCTCTATGAGAAAACTACCTGATGATACAGAACAGGTTAAAATTCCTGAACCAAAGAAGGAAGACATTGAAACAAAAAAGAAGAAAACAGTAGAAGAGGAACTTGAGGAAGAAGATGAAGACGATTTTGATGAAGAATTTGAAGATGATGAAGAAGAAGACAAGGAGGAAGAGCTTGAAGAAGATGAGGAAGAAGACAAGGAGGAAGAGCTTGAAGAAGATGAGGAAGAAGAACCAGTTAAAAAAACAACGAAAAATAAAACAAAGAATAAATTTATGAGGTGATTGAATGATAATAGAAGCAATAATAGGAATAGCATTGATTTACTTTATTGGAAAGAAGTTAGGATTTAAAATAAATAAAAAAGAAGGATTAAAACAAATAAATAATGTAGATGAAGCAAAAAAGAAAGAAAAATATAATGCATATATGAAAGAATATCAAAGAAAGCGAAGGGAGATGAAAAGACAAAATGCGATGGAAAATCATATATAGAGATGATGTTTATTCCTAAAAAGAAAGTAATACAAAAACATCATATAATTTATGAAAACGAGAAGCATAAGCAGAAAGAAGAAGTAGTTAGTGTGTTTAAAGGAGAGCATTTTATCATTACTCAGTTGCAAAGAAGAAAAAATATAAGCAAGGGATTTTTAAAACACATGAAAATATGGATTGCTCTTAATGAAGACAGGGCAAAAGATTTAGATAACTAACAAGTAGTGCCATAAGTTTATATACAATAAATGTCATAAATAAAAAATGAGAATATTTGTGACGTTTTGAAAATTGTATTATTGAATAGCTGAAAGAATTTAATGGCGGTCTGTCTTCTAAACTCACAACAATACCCCCAGCCGCTGTTAAGTTCCAGCATACATATGCAGAAAGGTATATTGCAAAACCATTTAATAGCCTCATAAAAATGCCAAATCATTAGCCGAAAAACCATATATTGCCACCACATATGTGTTAAAACAAAATTTGTGCAATATACCCTGCAAAAACATATCAGACGCAAAATACCTAAGCACTCCAAAAATACTTGGTAAATTGTCGTGAGAATTGATTACACATGGGTTTTTCATCACCATAGGAGTGGGTTGGCGACATTTGATATGTATAAAAGAGGTGGAATAAATGAGAAGAAAACATGAATTAGAATCAATAATGAAGTGGATACTTGCTACAGAGAACAAGAAAACAATCTTGACATTCATACACAAGAGAACAAATCTTTCTTTTTCAACATTTATGAAAATGAGGAAATATCTTGAAAAGAATGATTATATCACTTCTGAAAAAGATGGATTAGTAAGATATATTTATTTAACAAAAAAGGGAAAGAAATTTTATAATGCAGCAAGAATAATTAATAATTTATCAGAGAATGATACAAAATGAAAACAAGAACAGAGAAACACGAACCAAAAGAAAATAAAGTGAGATATAGCAATGGCTATAGAGTAATAGAACCAACACATTCAATATGGTTTATGGCTTCACTGCCTTTTGTAATAGGACTTGGCATAGGTATATTGATAGGTGTTTACTTTATTTAGTATTATAGGAGGTGAGATAATGAATAATAAAGAAAACAACAATATAACAACAATCAAAGTCTCTATGGGTACAAGAGATAGACTTATAGAAATAGGTAAAAAGAATGAAACTTATGATGAGCTTATAAATAACCTTATTTCTTTTTGGGTTAAAAATAAAAAATAATGGTGAATAAATGATTTGCAAACATAAATGGATAACTAATTATGATAACTTTGCAGTTTTTTGTGCTAAATGCGGTGCTGTGAGAGGAAAAAGATGAATTATAATGAAGAAGATATAAGAAAAACTTATCGATTTCTTAATCATAATTATCAAACTGAGATTCGTCTAATAGACCCTCATAAAAAAAGAAGCCCTATTTCTATATTTGTAGAAAATGAATATGACTTTATAAAAGAATGTATAAAATATAATGGTATATATAACATTTATGCAGGTATTAATGAAAGAAATAAAAATTGTACAGAGGGCAAAGAAGTAATATCTGTAAAGACCATAGTAATTGATATAGACCCTAAAAGAGATAAAAACACAGCTTCTACTATTGATGAATTAAATAATGCAGATATAATAGCATCTCAAATACAGATAGATATGCTTGAAAAAAAATATGAAAAACCTTTAAAGGCAATGTCTGGAAATGGATATCAATTATGGTTCTCAATTCCTGAAATAAAAATAACAGAAGAAAACAGGGAAATGATTAATAAAAAAATACAATATTTTAACAAGGTTCTTATAAAGAAATACAGTAATAAAGAATGCAATATAGATAACATTGGCGACCTTCCTAGAATAATTAAGGTTATAGGAACACTATCTATAAAAGGTATAAATACTGAAGAAAGACCGCATAGAGTTAGTTTTTGGGCTGATAAAAGCGAGATAAAAAGAAATGAAGATGAAAACTTAAAGAATTATATTTTAATGCTTGATGATTTAGATACTGGACATGATGAAATAAGCGATGAAGAATTGTCATTCAAAAAAATATCAAATGCAGAGCTTGAAAAAATAATAAAATGTGATGAAAAAATAATGGAACTTTTAAATGGTAATTTAAATAACTATAAAAGCAGAAGTGAAGCAGAAATGTCACTAATTGTTAAATTATTGACTTATAACATAGAAAAAGAACAAATATATACAATACTAAACAATAGCAAAATTGGAAAATGGAAAGAAAGCAAAAATCAATATAAAGAATTAACATATAACAAAGCGCTGGATTTTTATAAGAAAAATCTTCTAACAAAACATAAGAAAATATTATTGCCAAGTTATGGCCGGTTAGTATCTGATTTTTCTTCTGAGCTTGGTGAATATTTTAAAGATAAAAATATATTGTTTTTCAGGTGTGATGACAATACTATAGTAAAACTAGATAAAAATTCAAACAATATACAGATTTTTATGGCAGTTAAACCGCCTGAATTTATAACCATTGTAGAAAACCAAGTTACTCCTGGTGTTTATATCAAGAATAAGAATTTAAATGATTATGAATTCAAAGAAAAATCATTATCAAAAACTGATGCTGAACTATGCATGGAAAGCAATCATTTCAAAGACAAGCTTCCTAGAATAAAAAATATTTATACAGTTCCTATACCAATACTATCAAATGGTAAAATTATACTGCCAAAAATTGGATATGATGATGATTTAAAATCATGGTTATCTGAAGACTCTCCAAAAATTAAAGATGATATGAGCATTGAAGAAGCAAAAAAAATTATAGATTTTATGTTGTCTGAATTTTGTTTTAAGAAAGAACAAGATAAAATAAATGCTATTGCTGCTCTTTTAACACCATTATGCAGGGGTTTATTTGAAAGGAGAACGTGCAGAACACCTATAATTTTATATTCTGCTAATACACCAAGAGCTGGAAAAGACTACTTAGCAGGACTTTCTGGTCTTATTTATGAAGGTGTATCAAATGAAGACCAGCCAATATCTAATGGTCAGGGAAGCAATGAAGAAGAATTACGAAAGAAGATTACAAGTATATTTATGTCTGGTAGAAGAAGATACCATTCAAGTAATAATAAGGGTTATCTTAATTCTGCTGTTTTAGAAGCATTAGCAACAAAAGAATATTATAGTGATAGAATTTTAGGTACAAACAAGAATGTTATTTATCCAAATGACCTTGAAATATCAATTTCTGCTAATATTGGTCTTACATATACTACAGACTTCTCAAAAAGATGTTTATTGATTAACTTATTTTATGATGAGGAAGACCCAAACAGCAGAAAATTCAAGAATCCTATGCTTCATAATTGGGTTTTGAATAATAGGAGTGAAATTATATCTGCATTTTACACACTTATTAGAATATGGCATGAAAATGGTATGCCTGATGGTTCTATCAAATTTGCTAGTTATCCAGAATGGGCTAGGGTTATTGGTGGTATAATGGAATGTGCTGGATATGAAAATCCATGTATTGAAAATGAGGGAGATAATGTCGTAGGCGGAGATACAAAGATTAGGGATATGAAGATGCTGTTTGAAATAGGCTATGATAAATATAATGGAGAATGGATTAAAAAGAGTGATATTATTAATGATTTAATGCATCAAGGCGGTGATTTTGAAGGTCTTTTTGATTATTTGAACTGGTCTGAAGTATCAGCAAGGATGCGTTTTGGTAAATTATTTGACACATTTAATAATAGATGGCTTGGTGATATCAAAGTAATTAATGATGGAAATGCTAGAGCAGCAAGAAGGAAATATAAATTTGTCAAAAGAAAAGATGATAAAATAGGTGTAATGAGTGGATTTAACACAAAATAGTGGTACCTTTGGTAACTTTGGTAACTTTTTCATAGCCTCGGATATGCAAAAAAAAATAAAAAAATATTATATATATAAAGGGTTAGGAAACCTACCAAAGGTACCAAAGGTACCAAAAAAACGTCAATTGACGAACTCAATATACGACAATAAGTGTATAAAAATGGTGTAAAAACGTTTAAGATACACAAAAAAACGTCAATAAGCGTATATAAAAACGTCAATATGTGTATAAAAATCGTCAATATGTGTATAAAAAATCGTCAATATGTGTATAAAAATCGTCAATATGTGTATAAAAAATCGACAATAGGTGTATATAAATGGTATGGAAATGCTTAAATTGTGGAAAAAATTTAATAAGATTAGATGAAGGAGATGAAATCGCTGATTTTAAATGTCAAAATGATTGGTGTAATTCATTTTATACATTAAATTTTTTGATGAAAAATATAAAATGAAAAAACATGAGATGAAAAAAAATGAAAGATAAAGAAAAAATCAAAAAAAATGAAAAATCATATATCAGAGGATATTTCAAAGGATATTTCGAAGGATATTATGATGGCAGAGAGCACCTAAAAAAAGAGATTGAAAAGAAGATGAAAAAAAAATGATTGATGTAATTCTAGATATTGAAACAACTGGATTCAACAGATTTGAAGACAGAATTACTGCCATAGGTGTTATTTATGCAAATGAAGAAAAATGCTTTATAAATGAATCTGAAGAAGAATTGCTAAAAGAATTTTGGAGATGGTGTGATTCTCTTTATGAATGTCCAAGATTCATAGGATTTAACCTCATACCATTTGACTTTGACTTTATATATAAAAGAAGCCTCAAATATAATATCACAACATTGAAATCTATAAGGAATTCAATGGTTGATTTGATGAATGTCCTGAGATTTTACAATTACGGAAGTGATTCAAAAGGAAAGCTTGAAGATTACGCCATGTTGATGAATATAAATGGAAAACTTACAAATGGATTAGAAGCAATAAAAATGTGGGAAGAAAAGAATTTCGATAAACTAAAAGAATATTGCTTGCAGGATTGCAGGATAACAAAGGAATTATACGAAAGATGCGCAAAATTAAAAATCATATAATGCTCCTTTAGGAGAAAAAAAAAACGAGGTGGTATTATGACCGAAGAAACGGTAAAGCGACAAGTTGTAACAATGAACGACTTGAAAAACAGGGAGTATATTTCCCTAAAAATTGGAGAACAAGCAGAAATTGTTGTAAAGAAGATGGAAAAGGTTGAAGTTGATAAGGACTTTTCTTTATCTGGAGAAACATATAGATATGAGATAACAACAGAAGATAAAAAGATATTATCTATATCTGCTTGGAAACTATGGGGTGCTTTAAGAGAAGCATTCAATAAAGCCGGAAAGATAGAAGGATTAAAAATAAGGGTATCACATCCTGGAAGAGAAGACTATCGGGTTGAGATATTAGAGTAGGGATTTATCCCTACTTTTTTTTAAAGTAGAAATACATGAAAAGGACAGTTCAACTGTCCATTAATATATAAAAATGTCAGTAGAGATAAGCGACTCATTAACATCTATAAAATGAGTTAAAAAACGTAAAAATATATAGAATAAAAGGTGATTAAAATTCCAGTAAAAAAAACATTTAGAAGATGTCTGTGTTGTGAAAAGATAATTTTTGGTAAATATAGAAATTCTAAATTTTGTTCAAGGAAATGCAGAGATTTGAGAAAAAAGTTGATAAAAAAAGGATATGTGAAGGTCAATATATAAAAACAAAAGGTGATACATGAAATGTCTAAAACAGTCAATATATGCGATGTATGCGGAGAAAAGAGGGTAATAAACAGCCATGAAAGAGCAAAGAAGATAGATTATTGTTTAGGTTGCATGATGAGAATAGGTCAGAAAGTGCCAATAAGAAAGTTTTTGCTTTCTGAAGCAGATTACAAGAATTTGATAAAAGAAGAAAGAATGGAAATATTGAGGCAGACAAATATAATAAATATTGAAAAGAAGAAAGAAGAAAAAGAAAAGAAAACAATAGCTGATTATAAGCTTCTAAATCAATAAGACACAGGACTTAAGAAATTAAGCAAAATCATTAATGCCGTTATACCTATTAGTGTTATGAATAGAGAATGGTATGCTTCAAGTCCAATTTTTCTATACTTAATCTTTTTTTCAGTATCACAGTTTTCCTTTTTAAGATAAGAAGAAAGAATATTATTTAATAAAAAAAGAATAAAAACATTGGCAAGAAGAACAAAAAGGAGTATTGAAATGTTTGTTATACTCTGTGAAATACCATAATTAAATCCATGAACAGTCTGCTTTATGCAATATGATTCGCAGATATTCATTTCTAATATTTCTGGTGTTATATTAATAGGGATTACTTCAAACATTAAAACACTCTTGCTTCAATATCATAATCTTCATCAGGATATTCAGGTTCTGGTATGTTCTTCTTGAATTTATTTATCATTCCTTTTATGTCAAACATCTTCTTTGGTTTAAGGTATTTGGTATTTTCAAGCTTTCCCTCTTCAAGTATCCAGTTCAGAATATTTACAACCATTTTTTCACCCAAAATATCAAGCCAAAGTTCTTGGTTAAATTTTCCTTTTTCAAATTCATTTATAAAATCAACCATGTGTTCATCTCTCTGTCTTTCAAATTTTCTTAATTCTTGTATTATTTCTCTCTTGCTTTTCATATATATTCCTCCTAAGCTTTACCCATTATTCTTGCTGCTTTAAGACCGCAGGTATCGCAAACAACAATAAAGCACTTAAGTCCATTAGATGTTTTTTTCTGCTCAATTATAGTATGCTCCTTTATTTCCTTGCATCTTCTGCATTTTGTGTTTAGTTTATTCATTTTTCTCTCCTCCATTTACCATTTTACTGGTTCTTCTTCTATTAATTTTCTTGAATCAAGACCTGCTTCTCTTAAATATATTTCTGTGGTCTTGATTGAACTATGATTCAACAGGTTTTTTATGGTAATAATATCATAACCTTTATTTAATAAATGTATCGCTCTTGAAGTTCTTATCCAATGGCTTGTTATTTTTTCTTCTCCTATTTTTTTTCCAGCCTGTTTTATATGATATGAATGAAGTATATAGCTTATTTTGAATATCTTTTCATCTATTTTTAAACCTATTGTTTTCTTTATATGTTCAATATATTTTGCAAGAAGATAAGCAGTATCAGAAGATATGTATATTGTCCTTAAATTATCAGTCTTCTGTTCCTTTATCTTAATCTTTACCATGCCATCTGCATCAGCTTCTATATTCCTAAGTTTTATATTGAGAACATCATTTATCCTACAGGCAGTATCATATTGAATCATTGTAATCAGCTTATGCGGCATAGGGAGAATAGAGCAAAGCTCTTTCATCTTTCCAAATGATATAGACTTCCTTTCAAGCTTCCTGGATTTCATTTTGAACTTACCTCTATATTTTTCATTGAACTTAACAGCTAAATTACCGTGTTCTTTATATCTAAGATAAGACAATATAGCAAACCTAATTCCCCAAGTCCTTTTTTTCATGTTGATAAATTCAAAAATCTTTTGAAGAAAATCATCTTCATTAAGATTATCATTTTTAAACTTGTCCATGTATTTTAGAAATTGCTTTATTTTATTAGCATATTCTTTCTGTGTGTTTTCAGATAAGCCATTGCGTTCAAGATAGTTCCTGAAATCAACTTCATCAAGCATTTCAGCAAGACTTATTTCATCTCCCATAGCATTTCGCCCTCTTAAAAAACTTGTGAACCCACAAAAATTACTCTTATAAAAAATAGGTATTCATTACATGTATATGGTTTCTTTAAGCTTATAAAGATTTCGGTTCCCATATATGTTTATGTCTGCAGCAGTATGGATATTAATATATAACACTGTTATATATCAACCACTCGTTAATCTATAACACTGTTATATATCAACCACTCGTTAATCTATAACACTGTTATATATCAACCAAGAACGCTCTTTATAAAATCAGACTCTTTTCCATCTTTTTTATCTTTATCAACTACAGAAATATTCTCTCCAGAATCTTCTTCCTCTTTTTCTTTCTTTTCTTTCTTTTCTTTAGGTTTTTCTTTATAAATATCCTTATTATAAAGCTTGTATTTAATATCAGTTCTTCTTACTTTCTTATCTCTTATAATAGTAGCAATTTGAGGAAGGCTATATCCAAACATTTCACTAAGTTCTTTCCTGGTAAATCCTTTAATAACAAGCTTGGCAATAGCATCCTTCATTCTTTCTTGATATATCTTGGCTTTATCTGATAATTTTTCTTCTGAACCCTCATTCTCATACTCAATGGTTTTAATTTTTGTAAGCAGTAAATATTTATGTTTGACAGGTTCAGGAAGGTCAGGAAATGTAAACTCGTATTTGCAGTTCTTTACTTTCCTGATTGTTGATATTAACTGATTCTTTTCCATAATAATTCCATATCGTGAAGCCTTGTTTATTATTGTTTGATTCTGTTTTCTATGCCATGGGTCTTCAGCATAAGGATTATCATCTCTTACCAAAACCATAGCATACCCTCTTACAGGTATAAAAATCCAAAGCTTAACTCTATGTTCTCTATAGTAGCTGTCTAAATCCCAAAAATTAGGTATTGCAAAATAAAAGCCTAAATTCCTTTTTCTGCAGGTTGAAAAGAGTATATTAAGCTGTCTTCTTTCTTTTGACTGCCAACCTCTTTTATACAAAACTTTCATAGCCTCATCAAGTGATATTGCAGAAAATCTTGGTAAAGAAATCATTTTTTCTTTTACTTCTTCCTCATTTGGCATAAATATGGTATTTCTTTCAACATCAAATTTCTTGTCCTGAATAGCCATCATATTTTCTATTATAGTAGAATTATGCGTAACCATCATATTATCTGTTATATATAATTTACTTTGGCTATCAAGTTCAAAGCCATAAACCATTCCAGGAGAAGAATGTACGATTTTGATTGGAACATATTTAAACTTTTTAATTTTCCATTTTGGGTTATATTTCATAGAAACCCCAGTTTTTAAATCTTTGGCTTCTACATTATAAAAAGAACCGTTAATATTATTTATAATAGGAATGTCATGATTACCAGCGCATGTATAAAGAACCTTATTTTCATTTTTAAGGCTAACAATATCATACATATCGTTTTCCCATCTTGAGTGAGTTCCAACAACTTTAGCAGTTACATAAGAACAGTCATATTGAGGAGATAAAATTTCATCGCCAATTTTAATATCTTCTATAACTTTCCATTCACCATTAGCCATGAGTACTTTAGACCCAGCCTTTTGTGTCTTTCCTTCACCTTCTACTGAAGAAACAGCAATTATAGAATCCCTGTCAGAAGCAAGAAGTTTCCTTACTATTCTGACAAGTTTAAACAAACCTCTATATTGTTTTTTATTTTCCTTTATATATTTTCTAAAGTTAAAATTATTATATGCTTCATTAATGCAGTTAGCACAAAGAAATGTACCATCCTTTAAATCTATCCAATTATTACCTTCAGCTTCATTACCGCATTTAACACATATAATACTCTTTCCCAAATAAACACCTACAACTTTATTGTATTTATGCCAAACTTGTTTTCAAGCTGTTTAAGAGGACTTTTTTCATAAGTCATATAAAGGAATATATTTCTCTTTTGTATTGATGAATAAAGGTCTTCTTGAAGAATATTCAGGTATCTGACAACAGAATACGGCTTTGATATATCTCTTGAAACAAAATCTATGTATCGTGTAAGATATTTGAATTCAGCTCTATATTGTCTTTTTTCATCATGATTTAGAATCATAGAAAATGTAAGATATAACTGTTTAAGCTTTGAATAATAGTTTATTATATATCTTGGCTTTAGTGTTGTTTCTGCTTCTATCCCAGCATTTGCTATACCTCTCATCATTTCTTGAAGTATTTCAAATATCATTACTGACATATGAAATTCAGATTTACCCTTCTTGCTGAATCTTGAAGGAACTGAAAACTCATTGCTTGGCATTACCTTTTCTCCTTCTTTTATTCATAACGCTTTCTAAATCAAGCCAGTCAAAAGATTCAAGTATATCATCTATGTCAATTATCTGAAGTCCTGACTTGGTAAAGAATACAATTTCCTTTATGCATTTCTTAGGGCTTCCTGAAACAGAATAAATCTTCCTTCCTGTTTCATCAAAAATGGAAGCCTTCATGAAAGGACGCTTGAAATAAACACTTGGCGAACTTTGTTTTCTCATGAAATTACCTATTTATTAATGTCTGCACCATAGCTTTTATTGTTCCTATATCTGTTGTTGCATTAAATATAAGCAATAGTGTTATAACAGCAGCAACAGCTCCTGTTATAGTGATATAGAACATTATATCCTTTTCATTCTTCTTTGATACACTTCCAGAAGCTTTAGCCTTTTGAATAGCATAAGCAAACATCTCTGGGCACATATCAAATTCGTTTCTTTCCTGCATCATATTAATTGGTCGTGCATTTACAGAATAGAAATATATAGTAGGAATACCATCTTGCTCAACTACATATTTTTTATTGAATAAGAATTTGCCTTCTCCTTTAATAGGTATCTCATCAATAAATTTCTTCCAGAAATATCTTACTTTATTATTTCTCTGAACAACACCAACAAGTCCAAATCCTTTCTTTTTATACCACTTTTTAAACCATCCATTTTTTATGTCTTTAAAAAAGAACAGTATAACAGATGCAAGTATTAAAATAACAAAAGTTAAGCTAACACTCAATAAATCCTGTCTCTTATACACATCTGACGCTGCCGA
>OMKS01003889.1_pt1 | contig 11613 bp, 9 predicted proteins | sample 1674721 | NCBI WGS metagenome assembly OMKS01 (sample SAMN06264996, study PRJEB25208) | sediment metagenome | isolation source: hot spring sediment | place: USA: California | collected 2014-09-02 | reverse complement strand
TACGTTCTTTATCACACGGCAGTGGGCAATATCATGTTGCGCCGGGACAACTTCTTGATTTCTTTTCCCTCTTATTTCATTTTGGGGTTTCTCTGGCTTTACACCGGCAGTCTTCGGGATTTGTCGGCCAACGTATTGCAGGTCATCAGGCGCGGCGCCTGACGGGTGTATGCGCTTCAATTTTCAATCCGTCCTCTTGTGAAACGGCTGTTCCCTGTCAAAATCCGGCAGGTAGGCGTCCTTGCTGGTCATTTCCTGTATCAGGACGTTTTCAAAACCGAGTTTATCGGCGTAAGCAACGACATCCTCATACTCTCTGACCGTAAGGGGACGGGCAATTTCTGGATGCGTCTTTGCGCGGTATTGCGGCGAATATTGACTCATTAAACTAATGCTGATATCGGTCATGCCTTCATCGCGAAGCCATAATAGAAAGTCATAACTGCCGGACAAATCATCCGGCAGCACAAGATGCCGGACGAGTACGCCCCTTGCCGCCACGCCGTTTTCGATGTGCAGCGGCCCCGCTTGAGCGTACATCTGACGTAATGCGGCGCGCGCCGTATCGGGGTAGTTTGCGGCGTGGGAGAACCGCGCCGCGGGTTCCGGCGCCATGTATTTCATGTCCGGCAACCACACATCCACCACCCCGTCCAGCAAGCGCACCAGTTCTACGCTGTCGAAACCGTTGGTGTTGTAAACGATTGGAATATCAAGCCCTCGCGCGCAGGCCGCTTCGAGCGCGGAAAGAATCGGCAGAATGTATTGCGTCGGCGTTACAAGGTTGATGTTTTCAACTCCCCGACTGCGAAGTTTAAGAAACGTTTGCGCCAGATCGCTGAAATGTCCGTTATTGCCTGCGCCTTGCCGGCTGATTTGCCAGTTCTGACAGAACTCGCAGCGCAGACAGCAATAGGAAAAGAACACCGCGCCCGAGCCGCCCCGGCCCACCAGCATCGGCTCCTCGCCAAAATGAGGCGTGGCCGCCTGCCATCGCGCATGGTCGCCGTCGCCCAATCCTGCGCGGCAAGTCCCCACGCCCGCGCCCGTCCGAGCCGCGCCGCAGGCATGCCCGCATGCGCTGCATGCCGACGCCATTCGCCGCGCCTCCGGCAGTACGACGCGCAGCCGTCGGCGTTTTTTGTCAGGATCAATCCGAATCATTGTTGACGCCTCTTGTGCAAGCGATAAATCCGGCGCTATGATACCATCAACAGGGCGGCGCACCCACAAAAAACGGCGCGCCACGGAAACAGGGGCGTTCCATCTTGCTGTTGCCGCTTGTGCGCCATGGCGCGGAAAACCCGGCGCTGCTATGGATGCCGCTCTGCCAACCCGGATATTTCACCGGATTTCAGTTGCGCCCGCGAATCTAACGCCATATCAGGCGCTTTGCGTGCCAGACAGTTACCTCCGGAGAACAAATGGTAACGGCGATGGTTCCTAATTCGCTAACCGTTCAATGGCGCGGGCGACTGCTTCCCGATGCGCTTCGATGGGCGCAGGTTCCCAGGTAAATTCGGTCAGGGATGAAGTGATTGCTTCAGGCACTTCGAGCAATGCCTCATAAGCCGCCAGTTCAATCGCAGGCATGTTGTTCCGATGCTGGTCAATCAGGTTCTTGAGGATCACCAGATATTCATAGTCTTCAATGCCGTCCCTGAGCATGTTCAGTCGAATTGAAGCCACCGGGCCGTCAAGCACGGGCGCGTCGGGGTTGCCGTCAGCGGCGGCGAGCGGCGGATACAGAAAACGTCCGTCCCCGTTGCCCCATGGTTGTTTCGCGCCGCGCGGCACAATTTCTCCCAGAGTATGGCGCCAGCTCATGGGGTCTTCATACGGGTTTTGCAGGCCGTCGGGATAGGCGGCGTCGCTGGTCCACCAGTTGAGCGCCCATATCAATACGCCTTCGATATTGCGCTGCCACGTCTGCCAGAGCCAGACGCGCAGTTCCGTGCCGGGATGGTCTATGAACAGCGTCGCGTAGGGCGCTTTCGGACCGGTGCAGATATACCACCAGAAACGTTCTCCTGCGGCGCGGCGTTCCTCTGCCCGGTCGTGATCGTATTCAAAAGAGATGGGACACCACAGATTCGGACCGCCGATCAGTTCCGGCTCCACCTGCTCGGTCAGTTTACGCTGCAAGTCGGGCGCGGCTTCCTTCATCAACAGGTTGTATTTCATGACAAATTCATACTGGTGCGGTTCCGGCTCGTCGAACCAGTAGACGAACGCCTCTTCGAGCCAGCCCTTTTTGCGCAAATGTTCCTGCACTTCGTGATACCAGTTTTTGAATGCCGCTTCATATTCCGGCGATCCGGGACCATAGCCGAGCAGATTGCCCGGTACGTCGTCATGCTGCGCCCAGCCCGCGCCCCAGCCAAGCCCCGGTGTGCGTATGACAAAGGAGTTGAAATGATAGGTGTTGAGGATGTGCTCCATTTTCGCGTCCCACTCGTCCCATCGAAACTCGGGCATAAACGCTTTCACGAGGTCTTCGCCGGTATAAGGAGTAAAGTCGTCTTCAATCAAGGTTGCACCGGTTCCCGCATCGCTCACGCGCAGATTGTTGACCCAGACGGTTCCGAGGGTTGAGCCGTCTTCAGCATACAAGGTGGGCTGCAACTCGAATATGAATTGCACTGCGTTTTCGGGGAACTGGTCAATCACGGTCTCAAAGGATTGCCATGTGCCGTCGCCTTCCACGGTTGCGGCAATATTGCGCATGGGTATCCAGTTTCCCTCGGCATCGTAATGCATCAGCACGAACATGAACGGATGATTGGGTGTTTCCGTCTTGTAACGGAACGCCACGCGCAGACCCGCCGCCGGTATGTCGAGCCGTTGTTCATAACGCGCCGACTCGGTTCCCGTCGGATCGTCGTCCACCAGCATCAACGCGCCGCCGCCCGGTGCGGTGTCGTCGGTAATACGCCGTCCACCGCTCCATTCGGTCAGATTCGGCCATGAGTACTCAATCTCAGGATAGAAAAATTTCTGCCCCAGTTCATAGGGGGAGATGTGATGGGCGCTCAACATGGCGAGATATTTGTCAAACACAAGTTGTCGGTCTTCCCGGGTCGTCAGCCCGTGATACCTATTCACCAGACTGCCTTCAAAACCGAAGGCGCTCTGACAGGTCATACGGTCGGGCAGGGCAAAATCGAAAACCTCCACTTCAAGGGGCACTTCGGCGACCCAGCCATCATCCGCTTCAAGAACAAATGAGCCTGTATACACGCCCGCCGGCTGGTTGGGAGGAGCATACACGCGCACCCACAGGGGCTGATTTTCCTCCGCGTTGAGAGTGATTCCTGCATGGAGCGGCCGCAGCGGGTCCGGCCAGGGCGCAATCGCGCCCAGCTGGTCCGTCGGTTGCGTTATGGGCACATAGCCGACCAGCAGCGCCTCGATGCCCGGAGGGCCCAGAGTATCGCCGGCGGCGTTTTTTAATTCTCGCATTGTCCATTGCAGGTTGCGCAATGGCTTTGAGGGTCGCAGCACCACCTGCGCCGCTTCCCGTTCATTGCGCGCCGCCTGAATGCGCACGGCGGGAGAGGTCACATTTGGGGCGGGACGGCTCCGACTCACCTTCCAGCCGCTGGACGCCCACCACAAAGTGACATCATCCGACGAATCCGGTAGCAGTGCCCCGTAGTCGTGGGCAAAAAGCGGCGACAGGTAGAAAGCCGCTTCCGCGCGGTAGCCCGCATCTTTGCCCAAGTCAAGCGTCACCAGAACATCTCCAACGCCGGGGATGTCATAGTCGAGCGACACGTTCTTAACGGTTCCCGGCGGAATCATCGCAGATGGCGCGGCGGATTCACTGCGCTTTTCCTCACCGGTTTCCGCGGTGACCCGAGGCGCAACGGCGAGGGGCGCATCGGTCATGTTCCTTATGGAAACATGCATGGTGTTGCCGCCGGGAAGACAGGAGCCCAAGTCAGTAAACGTAACCGCCGCGCGTTCGGACGATTCCGGCACGGCCACGAACCGCGTTGCCCCGACAAAATCGCCGGGAGCGCGGTCCAATGCGGCGTGATACGTATATCCGTAGACCTGCATTGAACCGCCCACATCCGCTTCCTGACCCGAGGCGGCGCGCGCGCGCATCCGAATCCATACAGCGTCCGCCGGGAACAGCGTGTCCGGCAGTGACACGGTTGAAGAACCCCGTCCGTTCAGCGCGCCTATCGAAGTCCAGTTCTCGCCGTCTGTTCCCGCTTCCACTTCCAATTCGCCGCCGGAATAATAGCCGATGTAAATCTCCACACTGCCACTGGTCTGTTTCACCGTTTCAATGTGGTGGCGATAGGCCACCCAATTGCCGAGCGCAAACACCCAGCGCGGTTTGTTGAAATAACAGTCAAAACCCGCCAGAGGACGGGCATGGTTGCCGGACTCGTCGGCGAAAGGCGCTGTGAAGGCGTACCTGTCGCCCTCGATGCGTTCGCCGGCGCCCAGCGTTATTGTGTCCCGACGGCTGTATACGGGAACCGTCTGCGCCAGTTCCACGGCGTCAAAAGCGGCCATGCCCTTGATGTTCCATTGGCCAAAACGGAGCCGCGCCGCTTCGGAAGGCATGTCCGGCGGCGTTTGGAAATAGGTCGTAAAACGTTGCCATTCCGCTGTCATTTCCGGCAGATCGCGGTTGTTGAACAGGGCGCCGGTAAATAGGGAACCACCCATGCCCTCCACATGTCTTGCTTGGAAGCGCAGCCGGTAGGTCGTATCCGGTTTGAAGGCGATTTCATCAGAAAGCCAGAAGTTCCGGGACAGCTCATTGCCGTCGCCTTTGACGGCTATGGCGCGTTGCCCGTCCACGCCTTCCCGCAGCCATACGCTGTCGCCCGCGTCTATGTCCCAGCCGACAGGCTTGTCGGCGCCAAGTTCAAACGAGGCGTTCGGCACAAATGTTGTTTGGCCGTGGATTGTCGCTGCAACTGTCAGTAGCGCGAACAGCGCCGCCGTAAGCAATACACACCTGTTCTCATCCATAACAAGTTTCTCCTAACACGGGCTTCGCCCGCAACCCAGATTTGACTATTCTCTTTGTATGTTGTTCACGCTTCAGCGTGCGGGGTTGCGTGTATGACTCAGAGTTTGTGTGCTACTGCCGCACGCTGAAGCGTGAACAACATACCCAACTTCTTTTTCTTGATTGCGGTTTCTGGCCGATAATGTACTAACAAACACAATTGTATGAACAACATGCGGCAAACTGACAAAAAATTGTCAGCCACCCGGTGTTAAGCGCCTAATGTATGTTGCAAATCGCCCTGAAAACCGTCAAGCCGTTTCATATAACAACACGACGTTTCTAATAATACAACATCAAGGCACCGGAAAAGCAAAAATAACAATCCGTTAGAAATGCGGCTGGATTCCCGACTCATAATGTATTCCCCTTCGCCGTGTTGGGTTTGGCGTACCGGCATGTGCCGATATGAGTTATAAGGCCTCTATAAACGGTTGCGCTCCGGCGCAAATCTGTGCTATGGTGCTTGTCATGCCAAGAGTTGCCCGTATAGAGATTGCCGGTGTGGCTCATCATAGTATCAGGCGGTATGGGTTTGCCGTTGCGGGGTATTGCCTGATGGGTAATCATGTGCATATCATTGGTGTTCTGACAACAGGGAACGCTTTGGCGTGAAATACTGAACCGGTTCCGGGACGATTCGGAGTTGGCGCAAGCGCTGCGCCCGCATACACGCGCGGGCCGTCCCTTGGGCAGCGACAGTTTCATCAGCAAGTTGAAAGACATGTTTGACCGCCTCCTGCGCCCCTTGCCCATGGGCCGTCCAAAAGGTTCACGCAAACAAAAAAGCCACGCAGGAGGACAAATAATAATGGTGACTGTCCCCGTTTAATGATTTAATGAGAGAAGATATGAAACGCATCACGGAACCGATTGAAAAACGCATTGAATGGTTGAGCGCGTGTTCTCTGTTTTCGGAGTTGTCTTCGGATCACGTTACCGCGCTGGCGGAAGTGGCGGGGTTGCGCGCGTATGAACCGGGGGAGGTGCTGTTTCACGGCGGCGCCGAAGCGGACGGATTGCATATTATTGTGGCGGGGCGGGTGAAGGTGTGTCGGTACGGCGCGGACGGTCGGGAGCAGGTGCTGCATATTTTTGAAGGCGGCGAACCGTGCGGCGAGGTGGCGGTATTCGAGGGACGGGTATATCCCGCCACCGCCGAGGCAATGGTTTCCTCCCGTTCGCTGTTTATTTTGCGCGGCGAGTTCCTGCGGGTGGCGCGGACACGCCCCGAACTACTGATGAACATGCTTGCGGTGTTGTCGCGGCGGCTTCGCCGCTTTGTTGAAATGATAGACGACCTGTCGCTAAAGGAGGTCTCGACGCGGCTTGCGCGTCATTTGCTGCAACTGTCGGAAGCGTCGGGCAATGAGGTGGAAGTGGAACTTGCCACGTCCAAGGCGATGCTTGCGGCGCGGCTTGGCGCGGTGGCCGAAACGCTTAGCCGCACCTTGACCCGGATGCAGAACAAAGGGTTGATACAAGTGGACGGCAGGCGGGTAACGCTCAAGAATCCGTCCGCGTTGAAACGTCTGGCGGACGGTGAGAAGTTATAACAGCCGCCGCACTTGTTATTGATAGCGTCCCGCCAGATCATTGGCGCGGATGGAGAACAGGTCAAAAAACATGCGCCCCGCGTCTGTGACAGGGTTGACCCGCGACTTTGGGCTGTTCAGCCATTTCACGGGCAGCTGGGCAACGCGGAGGCCATGCTTGTGCGCGATGAAGAGCAGTTCCGCGTCGAAACTGAAGCGATTAATGGTCTGCCGCGAGAAACAAATTTCCGCGGCCTTCGCGGTAAATCCCTTGAAACCGCACTGGGTGTCCTTGAGGGAAGTGACACGGAGCAACCGCTCCAGCCTGTTGAAACAGCGCCCCATCCATTCCCGGTACCAGGCCTGGCGTATCCGGATGTCCGAATCGGGCAGGGCACGGGAGCCAATGACAATGTCCGCGCCGGCTTCAAACAACGGAAAACAACGGTCGAGTTCCGCAATGGGCGTTGATGCATCGGCGTCGTAAAAAAATCGGTATTTACCGGCGGCCTTTTGCAGCATGCCTGCGCGCACTGCGTACCCCTTGCCCCGGTTTTCCGGCAACGTTTCCAACCACAATGGCACGGACATGTTGTTCTGAATCGCGCGCACCATTTCCGAGGTGGCGTCCGTACTGCCATCGTCCACGACAATAATTTCCGCACTGTACTCTCGCCGGTTAAAATAGGCGGAAGCGGTCTCGAGCGTATGGGTAATACGCTCCGCCTCATTGTACGCGGGAATGACTAATGACAAATGCATGGCCCAGTTGTTCCGTTATCCTTTATCGGGCATGGCGCGGTTTTCGGCGCATATCCGACGCGGTTGTAATTATAATTTCTATTCGATGACTATTCTGCCGGTTTGAACCAGATATTCCGATAACGCACGCGGTCGCCGTGATTTTGAAGCAGCAACGGACCCGTGGAGGCTTCCTGTTCGCTGACGCCGCCGGGCGTGCCCGAGTCGAGTTCTGCGTTGTCATGGATCACAATGCCGTTGTGCAGCACATGAATTATGGCATTGCTGATTTTGGCGCCGTTTTCATCAAATTTTGGCGCCTGAAAGGTAATGTCGTATGTCTGCCATTGCTTGGGCGGCAGCGCCGCATCGGCAATCGGCGTGGCAAGGGAATACAAGCCGCCGCAGAAATTGTCCGCCGGTTCCAATCCAAAGCTGTCCAACACCTGCACTTCATAGCGCCCGAGCACGTAAACGCCGCTGTTGCCGCGGCTTTGGCCGCGCGCGGTGGGCATGAACGGCGTCTGAAATTCAACGTGATACAGGCCGCTTCCATATTCCTCGATGGTTTTCAAACTGCTGTTGCACACCTCCATTGAACCGTCATCGCGCATGCACCAATGCAGCGGCGTCCGTTCCCACAAAGCGAAGCTTGTGCCGTCAAAGAGCATAATTGCTCCTTCCGGCGGCGCCATGCCCAGGGACGGGGGTGTGATAAAGACGCGCTTCAACTCGAACGCCACCTGCTGCCCCCGCTGTTTTTCCGTGGTCAAGGCGCCTGTCATCGTTTCATTTTCAATCCGCGCCGCAAAATCGTATTTGCCCCATTTCCCCAAATCAAGCACGTCGCCAAACACGGCGACGCCGTCCTCGACTTTGCCCGCCGTCTCAACGCGCGCCGCGTCTGTTTCATTTTCTCCAACGAAAAGAACAATCCTGTGCGCTGTTTTGCTTTGCGCAACCACTTGGGCGCGAATATACCGATTCGCCCAGGCCGCGGTGGTAAAACCGCCGTGGTAATTACCCATGATCATGTCATCGTCCTCAACGGCGGCAACCATGCCGGCAGTCAAGAACAGCAGCGTAAGAAGGAAAAAGGTGCGTTTCATGATGTGTCTCTCCCAAAAGGTAGTGTTATGAGCGTATGCCCGACAGGAAACCGAGTTGGTCTATTCACGACAACACAGTATCATGAGCGCCCCCCGCAACGCCAATTGAACACGCGTTTGCGTCGGTCCTGCCGCGTTGTTCGTTAATGGCCTCCCCGGACATGTTCCATAATGGCACAATTTGTGATATACTTTCCCTAACTTACCACATTACGGCAGACAGTTGAAGACGGGTACTGATGATGCTATTGTGCTTTGCCGCGGTGCAAATTGAGGCATGATACAGTAAAGAAATTTCTTTATCCGTTTATTTTAATTTGGGGAAGGCGACTATGCACCTTACAGATGAGGACTTGGTAGCCCAGTGTCTTTCCGGCGACCACGATGCCTTCGCTGCGCTTGTTCGTCGTTATCAGGCGGCGGTATACGCCACGGCGTTCTATTATGCCGGGCGGTACGGAGGCGCGGAGGATGTTGTCCAGGAAGCGTTTTGGGAAGCCTATCGCAGTTTGCAGAAGCTGAAGGAGCCGGCGCATTTCGGCGCATGGCTTAAAGGCGTCACCACACGGGTTGCGGCAAACTGGCTGCGCCGGAACATATCCAAGCAACGCAATATTACGCCGTTGCCGCACCGGCGCACATTGAGCATGGAAGAAGCGCGTCAGGGCGTGGAACATGATGATTACGAACGGGTACACCGCGCCATTGACGCTTTGCCGGAGCGCTACCGCCTTCCGGTGGTGCTGCGTTATATGCAAGAGTTGAGTTACGACGAAATAAGCCGGTTTACCGGTGATACACGAGACGAGATTCGCGGTATGCTGAGTCGCGCCAACGCGATGTTGCGCGAGATACTGTCAAACCCGGAATCACAAACCGGACAAGGTGCTTTGCCATGGCAACGTGTATCCAAATAGAAACCCTGCTCCAGTCTTATGTGGACAACGAAGCCAGCGCTTCGGAGCGCTTGGTCATCGAGGAGCATTTGAATGCTTGCCGTGGATGCTCCGACCGCCTGCAATCCATCCGAAAGACCGCCGCCATAGCCTACGAGATACTACGGCAAGATCAATTGCCCGAGGATATGACCAACCGGGTTATGGCGCATTTGCCGGATATGACGCCTGTTGTTCCCGTCAACGCCTATTCAACCCGTCATGCGCCGTTCAGCCAGAGAAAAATTGGTCAATGGTTGGGTGCGGTGGGCCGGCTCATTCCTGTGTTTACGCCCATTATCTTGTTGATTCTGACCGGGTTGCTCTGGGTAGCGTGGCCCACTTATAACGCAGGCGATGAGAATACGCTGGGCATGGTGATGCATTGCGATGGGGACGCCGTATCACATGTGGCGTTTGGGCGCGCACGCAAGGCGCGTGTCCAAGGGGATATTACCATTGGCGACAGATTCCGCACCGGAGAAAAGAGCCGGTTGCTGCTCGGATTAGAGGGGCCGTCGCACATCACGGTTTTTGAAAACACGGCCATCGAAGTGCGCGCGCCGAGAGACATTGTCCTCCTCGAGGGGCGGGTTTTCTTTGATGTATTTCGCGAGGCGCGGCATTTCCACGTGTATACGCCGGACGGTCGCATTACGGTGCTGGGCACGTCGTTTCACGTGGACATCCAAAACGCGGGAACCGAAGTGACCGTGGTCAATGGCGAGGTGATGCTGGAAAACGACAATACGTTTCTTCGATTGCATAACAACACGCAGGCATTGGTCAGCGCTTCGCAGGCGCCTGTGATAAGACAAGATATTGACACCTCGTCTTATGTGCGCCATGCGCGGTCGGTGCGCCCTGATCCGGCGGCGGAACGGCGCTTTCTCACCAGACTCAAGCGAGACGGCGCTGGGACGCAACCGCCCACGGAACAGGTGTTCGTGGTGGAAACGGGCGGACGTCCGGTGCGGGCTTTGTTGTTGCGCTGGACACCCGATCCCTATACAGAGGGGCACGCCGGATATACCGTCTATGTGTCAGACAATTCCATGACGCCCTTGTTCAAAAAGGCCATTACCCCGGAAACATTCAGGAATAAAACGCAAAACATGATGCGCGTGGACATGCCGTTGGATCTGCGCGACGGCAAGACGGAAGTGCTGCACATAACAATAATGCCGGAGAAAACGTTTGGGCTTGTGGAGACCACCTTCACGGAAGTCGCCGCCATCGGGGGGGCTTTCTGATGTTTTCCACAGGCCGCATACAAAGTCTTTCCTACCCCTTCTCTACAGGAGGCGGGTCATCAGGGTACGCGGAAAATGTTCTGCCTCACGTCACTCCTTCCCCAAGAGTACCTGCAACCGACGACTCTGTTGACCCGCCCCATCCTGCACTCATTAGGGAGGCTTTTATCACGAGGGGCGCGGACCTGAGCCAAACATGGCAAAAACGTTCTGCCTCACGTCACTCCTTCCCCAAGAGTACCTGCAAGCCATAGGCTGCGGGTCCGCACCCTCAGTGAAAATGCCGCCGGCTTTATACGTCGGCGGCATTTTTTGTTGTTCGGGAAACACGCATCCATTATGCGGACAGATATTCAACAATATCATGTGCAGCGGGCTTCTTCAACATCAGATGCGAAAGGTTCGCATGCTCTTTTATCGCGCGTGTTGCGGATGCGGCAATTTTGGTGTCTCCAATGAGAATGGCGCCGACGAGTCTGTTGTCATGGAAAAGAAAGCGGCGGTAAACGCCGTCCGTTTCTTCCGCTATTTCCACAAAGCCGCCATCCTCTGCTGTGACAACGCCGATGCAGAACAAGTCTATGCCCAGCACCTTCAAGGTGTTCATGCGCGGCATGCCGCCGAATGCCATGTCGGCGCCTGCGGCGTTTTGTCCGGCCACGGCGCCCTGGCGGCGCGCCGGTTCCCAGAGTCCATAGACAATGCCGTCCCATTCCGCCGCATCGCCCGCCGCGAATATGTCCGCGTTTGATGTGCGCAGGCGCGAATCAACAACTATCCCGTTCTGAACCTGAAGGCCGGCGCGTCGCGCCAGATGGGTGTTCGCTCTCACGCCCGTCGACACCCTGGTCGTCAGCTACAACGTGCGTCGGATCCTGTCGGGCGACCCGGCCCCGTCGGTGCAGATCAGCGTCCATCCGATCAGTTCCGAAGGCGTTCTGCTGCTCAAGCCTCTCTTGGATTGCGACGACCCGCTGATCCGCGAAGGGGTGCGTGCCATGC
>OMKS01003888.1_pt1 | contig 11620 bp, 10 predicted proteins | sample 1674721 | NCBI WGS metagenome assembly OMKS01 (sample SAMN06264996, study PRJEB25208) | sediment metagenome | isolation source: hot spring sediment | place: USA: California | collected 2014-09-02 | reverse complement strand
ATGTAGACGCCTTTGAATGGGTCCCAGGTGCTGTGGGCTATCATATCGCCAGCGGAGAGTGTGTAAGCCTGAAAGATCCAAAGAGCAGGGCATGGTGTCCCATGATGCTTAAAGACGGTATCGCTGGAACGCTCGGTCCTGTGGGCGAACCGTACATACGGGCTTTTCCTCTTCCTGAGATCTTTTTCGGCCTGCTGACAAGCGGCAGATACACCCTTGTCGAGACCTACTTTATGAGCCTGCCTTATCTTTCCTGGAAGATGGTCCTCATCGGCGATCCGTTATACCGGCCCTTTTTACGGAGATCTGCAGGGCCGGTATCTGAATAAGATGGGATTTCCCCCTGCTATTTTACAGGCTTTGCTATCTGCAGGATCCCTATCGGGACCTGAATGCCCAGGGTCTGCAGCCTTTCTACATCGACTATGATATTGAGATCACTTCCCAAGGGTTTCTTTCAGTTCCCTCTTCAGGATCTTGCCGGAAGGATTCTTCGGGAGCTTGTCTGTTATCACGATCTTTTTCGGGCACTTGAATCCTGCCAGGTGCTGCTTGCTGTAGGATATCAGTTCCTTTTCGGTTATCGATTCATTTTTTTTCGGTACCACAACGGCAGCCACCACCTCGATCCATTTGGGATCGGGCAGGCCTATGACAGCCACTTCCTCGACCGCCGGATGCTGATACAGAACCTCCTCGACCTCCCTGGACGCGACATTTTCTCCGCCGGTCTTTATCATGTCTTTCTTGCGGTCTACAACGTAGAGGTACCCGTCCTCGTCAAATTTACCGAGATCTCCGCTGTGGAACCAGCCGAAGGCAAAGGCTTCGTCTGTCTTTTCCCTGTCATTGAGGTAGCCGGTCATGACATGGCCGGAGCGGTGTACGATCTCGCCCACCGTGCCCACAGGGACGAATTTGCCGGTATCATCCATGAGCCGCGTCTCGACATTGAGGACCGGCTTTCCTGCGGACCCGGGTTTCAGGAGCTGGTCGTGGGGTTTCAGAATGGTTGCGACCGGCCCCATCTCGGTCTGCCCGTAATAGTTCCAGAGTTCGAGACCGTGGAAGGTTACCGAGAGCTGCTTGATGATCTCTACGGGCATAATGCTGGCACCGTATGCCGCTTTCTTCAGGCTGGCGTGGTTGTGATTCTTGAATTCCGGGTGATTCAGTATCCCGATCCAGACCGTGGGAGGGGCGAACATGTGCGTGATCTGGAACTTCTCAATGGATGTTATCATCTCCAGCGGATCTGCCTTGTGCATGATGATATTGGTGGCCCCGATATACAGATAGGGCATGAGAAAGCAGTGAAGCTGCGCGCAGTGAAAGAGGGGCAGGGCATGCAGGCTTACGTCGGTTGTTTCATAATGGCCGTCGAAGATGCAGCTGTGGTACTGTGACATGAGGGCACGGTGAGAGAGCATTGCACCTTTGGGCTTGGATTCTGTTCCGCTTGTATACGGGATCTGGACGATGTCCTCGGCGCTGACCTCCACCTGTGGTTCATCATAGGGCATGGCTTCCATCTCGCTTATCAGGTTGAAGAAACCATCCGGGACCATCGATCCTGCCAGCGGTATGAAGCCCCATTTCTCAACCGTGGTGAACTGTGCCTGAGACTGTGCGATGATCGGATAGAGTGCATCCTCGACAATAAAGACCTTTGATCCTGAATGGTTGATGATATATGCGATCTCTTCAGCATTGAGCATATAGTTGATGGGGACCTGGACAGCTCCGATCTTGGCGAGTCCGAGCATGCTGATGGGATAGTAATGGGAGTTGTATGCATAGACAGCTACGCGATCGCCCTTCTTTATGCCGTATTTCATCATGAGAAGCGCGAAGCGGCGTGCCTCGCGTTCGAGATCATAAAATGACAGCTTTACATCGCGGAAGATGATGGCGGTCTTGTCGCCGTATTTTGTTGCCGCCCTCCTGGCCATATCGCCTATCGTGTCACGGTTGATGATATTTCCCATAATTCAGCTCCTTTTTCAGGTCTTAAAGAACCCCTGTCGATTCTTTGATGGCGAAGTATAGTGAATGTTGATCTTTGTGTCAAATTATACTGTTGGCCTTTTGATAACATATGCCGGTAAGCTCTATTAGGAGTTTATTCAAATGCAGAGTGTGAGATAAGAAAAGTCAATGAGAAGGATTGTAGATCATTTGCGCAGGCGCTTACGACCGGCTTCAGCAATAAGGTTTGCAGTAAAAACCCCGATGTAGATAAAGATGCTCGTGCCTCCTGCTGAAGAGATCAGTCCGGGATGCAAGACGTTTATCGCAAAGATGATGGCAATGGTTGCGAGCAGGGAAACCAGTGCCGATATAATGATAAATTGGTAATCAATTCTGAAGATCTTCATATGTATCCTTGATCAATTAGAGTGTTGAGGCCATTATATCTTTACACGCGCATATTCGCAAGAAGACACGTCTGTGACAATGCTGTTGATGATGACAAAAAAAACCGTAATGGTCATATTGTCTGGATAATGCAGACTTTTCTTGTCAGGGCAGGGTTGCCGCAACTGGTTCGATCATTTAGACCAGTTTGAATATAAATCGAGAGGCGCTCATTGACTCTGTGTCTTGCACAGGCATTATTTCCATATACATTATGGGTTTCCCGGGCAATTATACTGCAAAGACAGTGCAAGGCACAGTGTGTATATGGAGGATGGCTGCATGAAGAACAGGGATAATCTTCACAAAAAGCTGGATAGGATGTTTTTTCCTGGGTCGGTGGCTGTTGTCGGTGCCTCGGACCTGCCCGGTAAATGGGGAAATCTGATTTTGATATCCATTCTCGGATGGAAATACGCGGGCAAAGTATTTCCTGTGAATCCGAAAAAAGATACAGTCTTTGATTTGCAGTCATACCCGAGCCTGCTTGACATACCCGAAGAGGTGGATCTTGCCATCTTTGCCATTCCAGCAAGGTTTATCCCGGACGGCTTTCGTGATTGCGTGAAAAAGAGAATCCAGGCTGCGGTTGTGATCTCCGCAGGATTCAAGGAGGCCGGTGAAGAGGGCAGGGTCCTTGAAGATGAGATTGCCGACATCGCGAGAAAAGGGGATATGGTCTTCATGGGGCCCAATACTATGGGTATCGCGTCCGCCCACCACAATTTTGAGGCCATCCCAACGCCCACACCGGTAGAGGCTGGTGGGCTTGCCATCATCTCTCAGAGTGGAAATCTGGGCCTGCAGATTCTCAAGTGGGTTGCGCACAAGGACATCGGGCTGAACATCTATGCAGGTACAGGAAACGAGGCAATGCTCAATACCACGATATTGATGGAGTATCTTGGCGCGCGCGACGATGTCAAGGCCATAGCCATGTACATAGAGGGCATCCCTGACGGCAGGGAGTTTATGGAGGTTGCAGAGAAAGTCACCAGAATCAAGCCGGTGATAGCCCTCAAGACCGGCAGATCGAAGACCGGTGCCAGAGCGGCTCAGTCTCATACCGGCTCAATGGCGGGATCTCACTCCGCTTACGAAGCTATGTTTGCCCAGAAAGGCATTACCGGTGTCAGGACCCCGACCGAACTGCTCAATGTCTCAACCGCAATGACACATCTGCCCATACCAAAGTCAAAGCGCGTGGCGATTATGACAATGGGAGGGGGATGGGGTATTGTCGCCGCTGATGAATGCGAGGATGCAGGACTTGTTCTGCCCGAACTCTCCGCAGAGATGATCAGCAGGCTTGATGCGCTGCTACCTGATTACTGGAACCGGCGCAATCCCGTCGACCTGGTAGGTGAAGGCGATGCAGGCATGTATCTGAAGGTGATAGAAATCCTTGCCCGCTGGGACGAGATCGATGCGGTCATACCTCTGGGTATTGTCGGGAGATCCGGATATATGGAGGACTTTATTGCCTGCCAGGAGAGGATGGGTGGTGAGCTATATACACGCGAACTTAAGCTCTCCGTTCTCAAAAATCAGATGCAAAATGAAAGCCGTATCATTTCGGGAATAGCAAGGCTGCAGAAAGAAACCCGCAAGCCAATAGTATTGGTGGCCCTCTCAGAAGGAGGACTTAGCCTGGCCGATACAGATCATGGCAAGGTGATCAGTCTCTCAAGCCCGGAACAGGCAGTCTCGATAATTTCCCATATGGCACGATACGGTATGTATCTCAAGCAACGCACTTCCTGAAGTCTGGAAAAAGATTCAACCCTTCATGTTGCGTATACAGGGCTGAGCCGGAGCAGGCCGTCTATGCTTATTCTCAGGGGCTGGGTGTCAGCAAGGCCCTGAGAATCTACCATGCGCCTCGTCAGGTGCATATCCGGTTCTTTTACAAACCACAGCCTTGCCGGATTATCTCCCGAGTCATTGATATGGAATGTCTTGACGGGAATGCATGCAGCGCCGGTTCAGCCGGAAGATTGCCAGCAGGAAAGCTGTAAAGTGTTTTCATCAGGTGATATAAGCTGCCTGTAAGTGCTCGCAAATTATCCTCGCCCCTTGAGAGAAAAGGATAAATGTGAGGGGGGACAGCTTCTTTCAATACGGTGGAGAAAACACTGCGGCAAAAGGTCGGGCAGGTTTTCACAGTAGGCGATGCTGAGCGTCTCCGTAAGGCATACGAGGCAATCAGGGAGGGCTTCGATGTCGCAGGGAAGATCGCTTGAAAACTCTACGAGCCTGCTGGGCATGCACAACCATGTGTAAGAATTAAGCGATGTCCTGGCAGCCTCTGAAGAGTCCAAGTCTGCCCTGTGGCTATTTCTTCTTGTTAAGCATGTCTGCAAGGGCCGCAAAGGGCTTATGGGTAATGGAATCAGCAGGTTCCTCGATCATTGTGCCATCTTCGTCGGATGTCTCGTCGAGATATCTGCCGTGTTCGTTGTCGTGGCAGTATACGCAGAGGTTCTCCCAGTTGCTCCCGTCCGGAGGGTTGTTGTCGTGGTTGTGGTCTTTGTGATGTACGGTAAGCTGGTGGAGATTTTTTTGTGTAAACTCTCTGCCGCAGCGCGCGCATACCCAGGGGTGGATCCTCAGGGACTGTTCCCGGTATCCTTCCATACGCTCTTTTCTGGCCTTTCGAGCCTGGTTCGCGAGCCTTTCCATATCCTCCCTGGTCAATTTGGAAGCCGGTTTTTTAGGCAGCTTTGAACTTCTGGAGATCATGATCACCTCGTATAATTGATAGATCCGTTAACAAGAGAACATAGAAGACCGTGTCACGGTATCGTGTTCTTCTGGAAAGATAGTATACTGAAGAAAAAGGGAAATGTGAACATCACAAATAATACATGTTTAAGTGATATATGCCAAGCAGCATGCAGGAATAAAGGCCGGGATAATGAAAGGCTGTATAGCCGCAGCCGGCTTTTCAATATAAGCCGGCTGCGTGGTAATACAGGCTATTTCCATCTCTTGATAAGTTCTTCGTAGGTCATGGTTTGAGGTTTTCCGTCAGGCCGCTCGGGTTTTGGTGAACCGGGCTGGCTCAACCAGTACTCTTTAGACTTTTTCTCATTGAGAACAGGTGAATATTTGGGAAGTTTCATCTTGCCCATCAGGTCATCCATGGCATTTGCGATATTGTCCATTGCCTCCTGAGGAGTGACATCTCCGGTGACTGCAGGGGCGATGTTTTTCCACCACTGCTCTGCAAGAAGGGGATAATGGGGAACGTTAAGCCCGGAGTCTGTCCACAGGACTCTTGCCTTGGAACGGTAGAAGGTTATCAAACCGCCGAAATCACCCTCTCTGGAGGTGAGATAATCGCTGTTGATCGTGGATATTCTGATCGGGGTTTTGCCAACCATGAACCTCTTGAGGTCGGCGGTTTTGGAGACACAGAACTGTGCCCAGAGCCAAGCCATGGCTCTGTCTTCCCCGGTAACACTGTGCTGGGGAATGGTCCAGCTGCCTGCATCCTGGTATCCGACCTTCATGCCCTCATCCCAGTATTTGCCGTGAGGTGTCGGGGCCACCCTCCAAAGCGGTTTACCGTTCTCGTCGGTGACTGAACTGGTAGGAAGGGTGAATTCATCGTCAGAGAGCCACGTGATATACTGGAATATGCGCTGTGCAATAACGCCTCTCGAAGGGACAGGCCCTGCATCAGCCCATTCCATGGATGCGGCATACGGAGGTGCATACTTTTTCATCCATTCCACATATTTGGTCAACGCATATACGGCAGCCGGGCTGTTGACTGCTCCGCCTCTTTCAACAGAAGCCCCCACCGGAATCCTGTTTTCTACGCGGATACCCCATTCATCGACAGGTAATCCATTAGGGAGTCCAACATCACCGACACCGGCAATGGAGAGCCAGGCATCCGTAAACCGCCAGCCCAGGGAAGGAGATCTCTTGCCGTAATCCATGTGGCCGTAGACCTTTTTACCATCGATTTCCCTGCCGGTAAAGAACTCGGCAATATTTTCATAGGCTTCCCAGTTCAACGGGACACCCAGTTCATACCCGTATTTTGCCTTGAATTCTTTTTTCAGATCCTCTCTGCTGAACCAGTCGTGCCTGAACCAGTAAAGATTGGCAAACTGCTGGTCAGGAAGCTGGAGCTGATTGCCGTCAAAATCCTGTCCGAATTCCAGGTTCAGGAAATCGTCGAGGTCGAGGTATGGGTTTGTGACCGCCTTGCCTTCACCCTTCATGTATTCGGTAAGGTTGAGTGCGCTGTCCATTCTTACATGGGTTCCGATCAGGTCACCGTCATTGACGTAGATGTCGTATAATTTGCGTTTGGTCTGGATCTGTCGCTGGATTCTGTCAACGAGTTCACCTTCACCGATGATGTCATGAGACACCTTGATGCCGGTGATTTCGAAAAATGCCTTGGCCAGAACCTCTGATTCGTAACGGTGAGTCTTGATCCCTTCTGCAACCGATTTGATAGACTTTCCCTTGTAGGGTTCGGCAGCCTTGGCAAACCATTCCAGTTCTTTTATCTGGTCTTGCTTGCTGATTGAGCTCGGTTGGAACTCATCGACCCATTTGTCGAGCACTGCCTTGTCCACGGCTTGTGCCCAGCCGGAAAAAGCCAGGCTGAGACACACAATCATTGAAATACATAATCCGATTCTTTTCATGTTTCCTCCCCTGTATTATTTGCTAAGGCGGGTATGATTTTTTTGCAGGATTCCCCTTGCCTGTCCCAACGAAACAACTCACCTCCTTTCGTATATGATAATTACTGAGAGACCCCTTTCAAAGTAAGGAGTCTTATTTATCAGTAAAAAAAAGATCATCCCCATCGCGCTTCGATTAAAAACCATGCAGATGACAGGGCTATGGCGCCCCACAGGAAGTTGTCTCCAAAGAGGGCCAGCCACAGAAGTATAATACCGATGGTGGAAATGATGCCTATGAAGAGACGGTCACCACGGGAGGTTTCCATGGGGAAAAAGCCTTTTCTGTTTATGTTCGGGCTGAAGTGGTCCCATACACCCATACCCGCCACTACAAGAAAAAGACCGCCAAAGAAGATGCCGCTCGGTATAGTCCAGTACATCCATTCAAGATTGGTTGCAAGCCATTCAATCATGGGTTACACCCTTCCCAAGGCAAAGCCTTTGGCCATATAATTCCTTACGAAATATACCACAATAGCCCCTGGTATGATAGTCAGAACACCGGCAGCTGCCAACAGGCCCCATTTTACTCCTTCTGCTCCGATACCCACTGTAAGGGTTACAACCACTGGTTTTGCATCGGTGATAGTAAGGGCCTTTGCAATGATGAGCTCGACCCATGAAAAGGTAAAGCAGAAAAACGCTGTAACACCGATACCCGGAGCCACCAGGGGAAAGAAGATCTTCCGGAAGAATTTGGGGAAGCTGTAGCCGTCTACAAATGCCGTTTCATCGATTTCCTTGGGGATGCCCGACATGAAGCCCTCGAGAATCCATACCGCCAGAGGTATGTTGAAAAGGCAGTGGGCAAGAGCCACGGCAAGGTGGGTATCGAAGAGGTGCAGCGTATAGTAAAGTTCGGTAAAGGGGATAATAAAAATAGCGGCTGGTGCCATCCTGTTGGTAAGCAGCCAGAAAAACAGGTGATGGCTTCCCCTGAATCTCCAGCGGGAAAAGGCATATGCTCCGGGGATGGCTGCCAGGAGTGTAATGATGACATTCAAGAAAACATAGATGATCGAGTTCATGAAGCTGTTCCTCCAAACTTCCGAGGTAAAGATCTCCATGTAATTGTCAAAGGTGATAGTTTTCGGGTACAGGCTGAATTCTCTGAGGATCTCACCATCGGTTTTGAAAGAGGTGTTGACCATCCAATAAATAGGAATAAAGAGGATAATGAAATAGATTATAAGCGCGATGTGTCGTTTTTTCATCTGCTGTGCTCTCCCTTTCCGAGGTTCTTCATGATCTGGAAGAAGATGAAACTGAACGTGACGACTACGAAAAGATAGATGACGGAAACCGCTCCGGCATAACCTAATTCATACGATTCCGCTTTGCGCGCTACAAAGAGGCTCAAGTAGGTAGTGGAAGACCCTGGACCCCCCCCTGTCAGGAGCAGGGGTTCGGAATAGATCTTGAACGAATCCATGAACCTGAGCAGAACCGCCAGTATCAGAACGGGTCTCAGCTTGGGCAGGGTTACATACCGGAAGGTCTTCCATGTGGATGCCCCGTCGATCTGGGCGGCCTGGTAAAAGGCATCGGGAATAGATTGAAGACCGGCATAGCATAAAAGCACGACAAGGGGTGTCCAGTGCCAGACATCCAGGAGAAAGATAGTCAAGGGTGCATCAATGGGGTCGAGCGCCACATTATATGCATATCCGAAGAGGGCCAGCACCTTGGGAACAACACCGATGTCAGACTGGGTGAACAGCCTCCATACGATACCCACGACAATATAGGGGATCAGAAGAGGAATTCCGAGCAGGACCAGGGAAATGGTTGCGCCGGTGCCTTTTTTCGGGAGTGCCAGAGCAATCATAATGCCCAGGGGAATCTGTACCACCAGAACCATGGTGCTGAAGATCAATTGCCTTCCCAGGGCATTCTGGAAGGATGAATCTCTCATTACCTCAAGATAATTTGCCAGGCCTACATATTGGGGCATGGAACCGGAAAAGATGTAGTGAAGCGAATAGTTCACCACGGTCATGAGAGGAATAAAAGCACTCAATGACATGATTATTAACATGGGAAGCAAGAAAAGCCAGGCTCTGTTATTCATTCCTTCTCCCTTTTCTCATTCTGAATATAAGATTGTATCAGAAGACCCTTTTGTTGCCCTGGAAGAGCTTAATATGTTTATCGGGAAAATGAACCCAGAGGGGATTGTTTTCCACCACCGGCATTTCCTCTGGTATCCGGGCCTTGATCTTGTGTTTGCCGGCTTTGAGTGTTGTGATCTTATAGGCCCCTGTATCTTCGACGATTTCTATGGTAAAAGGCAGCCATCCATCGCGGGATTCCATGCTTGCCTGGACAAATTCCGGTCTGATGCCGAACTGGTAATTGTCCCCGGCGGACAATGTCTGTTCATTGAGGCCCACAGGAATGGGTATTGCAAAATCGTCAAAGTCAAAGCCGGTTGAGGTGATCGAGCATTCCATGATGTTCATGCCAGGACTGCCGATGAAATATCCGACAAAAGGCGTATAGGGATCGTTGTGGATCTCTTCAGGGGTACCTGTCTGTGCGATCTTCCCGTCATTGGACATGATGGTCACAATGTCTGCAAAGGTCAAGGCCTCGTGCTGGTCGTGAGTGACATATACCATGGTAATCCCGAGCTGCCTCTGGACCTGTTTGAGCTTTCTTCTTAATGTCCACTGCAGTTTTGGATCGATTACGGTCAGGGGTTCATCCAGGAGAACCGCTGCGGTGTCCGGCCTGATAATGCCCCGTCCAAGGGACACTTTCTGTTTGTCCGCCGGGATCAGGTTGCCTGCAGGAAGTTCAAGGAGATCTTCGATTTCCAGGATTCCTGCAATCTCCTTTACCCTCCTGTCAATCTCATTTCTGGGTACGCGGTCGTTTTTGAGCGGGAAGGCCAGATTTCCATAAACATCCATGGAATCATATACCACGGGGAATTGAAAGACCTGGGCGACGTGACGTTCCTTTGTTGAGAGAGCTGTAACATCCTGGCCGTTAAAAAGGATACTGCCCCCTTTGGGATGAATCAGTCCTGATATGGCATTGAGCAAGGTTGTCTTGCCACAGCCGGAAGGCCCGAGCAGTGCTATCGCCTTTCCATCTCCCCATTTGATATTGAGGTTCTCGATGCAGAAGCTGGATGTTTCACCTTTGCCCATGCGGGCATCATAGGTGTGATAAAAATCTTTAAGCTCTATGCTTGCCATCGCGATTTCCTCTTATGGTTCAGGACTGCCCTGTTTTTGCAACAAGCCTCTGTGTTGACTGGTCAAATATGTAAAATCTGTCGGGGTCGAGGAATACTTCCACTATTCCGCCTATTTCGATTGTAACCAACTGCTGCAATAGGATTATCAGTTTGATTCCCTGATAGTCCAGGTGAAGCTCTGTATCTGACCCCACCACTTCCGAGAGTTCAACGGTTGCGCGTATTGGGATCATTCTCTCATGGGTAGGGTGAAGGCTTATAGCATAGGCATGTACACCAAGGAGATACACTTTTCCGCTTTCTGCCAGGCGATCCCTCAGGCCGGTAACATCGATCTTCACCTCGTCGGAGACGATAAGCATTGAACGATTGCCGTCATCCCTGAGGACACTTTTTAGCATGTTCATGGTGGGATGGGAAAAATAGGCCCCGACATCCACAAGCTTAGGGTTGTGATAAACGTCAAGCACGGGTCCGTACTGAAGAAGATTGCCAGTCTGCATGACCCCGACGTGGGTTGCCATGGAAAGCGCATCCACCGGTTCAGGCGTGGCATATACGATCGCTCCTCCCTTGCCGCGGAAAATCTTTTTGAGTTCTCCCCTGAGTTCCTCCCTGAGCTTGTAGTCGAGGTTGGCCAGGGGTTCGTCAAGGAAGATGAATTGAGCGTCTTTGGTCAGGGCCCTTGCTATGGCGGTTCTCTGTCTCTGCCCCCCGCTTACCTCTTCAGGGTAATGGTTCAGGACCTGGGTTATACCCAGGAGTTCAGCATTTGCCCGCACACGCATGTCGATCTCGGCCTTTGAAAACCTTTTATTTCGTGATACCCTCAAGGGTGAGGCGATATTCTCATAAATCGTAAGTGATGGATAATTGATAAACTGCTGATATACCATTGCCACATCACGTTTCTGTACCGGAACATCTGTTACGTCTACCCCGTTGTAAAAAACCCTGCCCTTGTCAGGCCGTTCAATTCCGGCCATGATTCTCAACAGGGTGGTTTTTCCGGTGCCAGTGGGGCCGAGAAGAGTTACGAACTCACCGTCATTTATTTCAAGGGAAATACCGTTAATGCAGGTATTGCCGTCATATATCTTCGTGATCTTATCAAGTACGATACCCATATAAATATTCTATCCAAAATATTAGAATCTGAAGTTTCACCATTTATAACATTTCCGATTGGTTTGGGCAATAAATTTTATGATTTCGGGAATAGGCTACAAATAGTTGGCATATAATTTGATTTCAATTATTATGCCAATAAGTTCAAGGG
>OMKS01003887.1_pt1 | contig 11621 bp, 12 predicted proteins | sample 1674721 | NCBI WGS metagenome assembly OMKS01 (sample SAMN06264996, study PRJEB25208) | sediment metagenome | isolation source: hot spring sediment | place: USA: California | collected 2014-09-02 | reverse complement strand
CAAAGCCCCAGAGGTTGATCATGGAAAGCCTGGAGGTCAGCCCGCCAGCATAGTTATAAAGTGGGCGGGAATTTAGGTTGGATAAGGACGAATACCGATATGCCTTCGTAACAAGTTCGAAAAAATCCTATCTCTGGTTTTTGTCGCGTACTCCCACAGTTTCGCGGGAATTAAAAGAAAAGTTCATATCGAAGATCCAGGAGAAGGGGTTCGATCCGGACGAGGTTATCTGGGTGAACCAGCAATAATCATCTCCAGGGGGACGCAGAAGTATCTAGAGGGACGTAGTTAACAAATTAACTTATTGCCGGAAACAACAGGGAAGAATCTCTTCTTTCGTTTCATTCGGGTATAAATCCAAGAAGGTTTTTCTCCCGTATCAGGTGGTCGATGGCTTCGTGAAGATCGTCCAGTGTTCCATTGTTGAGGATGGTGAAATCAGCCATATCCTGAGCCTCTTCGATGTGGAACAGTTCTTCTTCACGGTTTTCCTGTTCCAGGAATTGTTCAAAGCTTTCGGGGTCTCTCTCTTCGCCCCGCCCCGCCAGCCTCTCGAAGCGGAGCCTGGAATAGGATACTTCCACATTGACCAGGACACAATCTCCGCCGAATACGGATTTAAGAACCGTAACGTCGGCCAGTGACCGTACGCCACTTATTCCCACGGCCGTCGGATGTTCATCCCTGATTCTATCCGCCAGGAGACGTATGAAACATCCCTCGCCCATGTCGTCGAAATAGCGTTTCGATATGGCGCCCAGGTTCTCGCGGGTCGGTTCAATGCCTTCGCGGGCGGCTATTTCGCGCACCATGTCGCCCGTGGAATAAAAAGGAATGCCGTATGCCGTTCGTATGTGTTTCAGTACCTCGTCCTTACCCGAACCATTTTTGCCCACCGAGCCGATGATTTTCATAATTCCCCCTCTCCCGGAATAATGCGGGTGCAACAGCGTATTTCGCAGGTGCAATGTAAGGCACCGCGGAAGGTCTGTCAAGCTTCGCGTGTCGTGCCGGCTTATGTCAAACAAGACATAAGAATTTAATATTTCTCATTTTTTTTGCGTCAATTGTGCTTGACTTTGATCAGTCGCGTTGCTATGGAAAAAATATGACTGGCGGTCAATGACCGCTGTACAGGTTTTCCTGCCGTTGAAAGCGGTAATTATTATTGCTTCATTATATACTTGGAGAAAGGAGCGATCAGTATGAATGTCAGCAGGCGAGGTTTCTTGAAGATCTCGGGCGCCGTTCTGGCGAGCAGCGGCCTCGGCGTAAGCCTGAAGCCGGTTTCCGCCTACGCGGAACCGCTGAAGATAGCCTACGCGAAAGAGACCACTACAATCTGTCCCTACTGTTCGGTGGGCTGCGGCATTATCGTATCCACCCGCGGCGGGAAGGTGATTAACACGGAAGGTGATCCTGATCATCCCATCAACCGGGGCGCCTTGTGCAGCAAGGGGGGATCGGTATATCAGATGTCGGTCAACAAGAACCGACTCGACAAGCCGCTGTACCGGGCTCCCTATTCATCGGAATGGAAGGAAGTGAGCTGGGACTGGGCCCTTGACAAGATCGCCGACAATGCGAAGAAATCCCGTGACGAGAGTTTCGTGGAGCGGAACGGCAGGGGCCAGGTGGTTAACCGCACAGAGGGCGTCGCTTCAATCGGCAGCGCGGCGCTGGACAACGAAGAGTTGTTTATATATCAGAAATTCCTGAGGGGGTTGGGTCTGGTCTATATTGAGCACCAGGCCCGTATCTGACACTCCGCCACTGTTGCGGCTCTGGCAGAGTCGTTCGGACGCGGCGCGATGACCAATCACTGGAACGATATCGAAAACAGTGATTGCGTATTGGCGATGGGGAGCAACCCTGCGTCAAACCACCCGATATCATTCAAATATGTAACAAAGGCCATGGAGAAGGGAGCGCCCCTGATCAGCGTGGACCCCCGGTTCACCCAGACCTCGGCGCGGGCCAATATTTACGCTCCCCTTCGGTCGGGAACGGATATCGCTTTTCTCGGCGGTATGATCAAATACATTCTCGACAACAACCTGATCCACGAGAAATACGTGAAGGCCTATACCAACGCCTCCTTTCTCGTGAACCCCGATTTCAAGATGCCCGGCGAGAACAACGGCGTTTTCTCGGGTCTCGTGGAAAACAAGTACGACAAAAGCACCTGGTCGTATCAGACCGATGCGGATGGCGTGATTCTGAAGGACCCGACGCTGTCCGATCCCAACTGCGTCTACCGGCTTCTGAAAAAACATTACAAGAGGTATACGCCCGAGGTCGTGTCGAACATAACCGGGACACCGAAGGACAAGCTGCTTGCCGTGTACGAGGCATACACAAAAACAGGAAAACCCGGCAAGGCGGGAACAATTATGTATGCCATGGGATGGACCCAGCACACGGTAGGCGTCCAGAATATCCGGGCCATGAGTATCATCCAGTTGCTGCTCGGCAACATGGGCGTGGCCGGCGGCGGCGTGAACGCGCTGCGCGGCGAATCGAACGTCCAGGGTTCCACGGACATGGCGCTCCTGTTCCACATTCTCCCCGGCTACCTAAAAACTCCCGTGGCATCATTGCAGACACTGGAAGAGTACAACAAGAAAAACACGCCTGCCACGAATGAGCCGAAAAGCCTGAACTGGTGGAAAAATTATTCCAAGTACATGGCAAGTCTTCTGCGGGCGCATTACGGGATGAACGTCACCCTGGAAGAGGCATACAATTATTTGCCGAAGCGCGACGACGGTCAGGACTGCTCCTGGCTGACGCTTTTCGACAGCATGTACAAGGGCAAGTTCTCCGGATTGTTCGCCTGGGGTATGAATCCCGCCTGCAGCGGCGCCAGTTCGCACAAGGTGCGCCAGGCTCTGACCCAGCTTGACTGGATGGTGAACGTCAACGTGTATGACAACGAGACGGGCTCTTTCTGGAGAGAACCGGGACTCGACCCGTCCAAGATCAAGACGGAAGTATTCATGTTGCCCTGTTCCTCCTTCATGGAAAAAGAAGGAAGTATAACCAACAGCGGCCGCTGGATGCAGTGGCGTTACAAGGCCGTTGATTCGCCCGGCGTGGCGATGCCCGACGGCGACATCATGACGGAGCTGTTCTACCGGCTCAAAGAACGCTATGAAAAGGACGGCGGCCCGCTTGCAGATGCCGTTACCAGGCTGACATGGGACTACGGTGTCAAGGACGGCGCCGGCCGGATCCATCATTTCGATCCTGATTACGTGGCCAGGGAAGTGAACGGCTATTTTCTGGAAGACAAGGTCATCGGCGGCGTGCTGTACAAGAAAGGTACCCTTGTTCCCAGTTTCGGTCTGCTGCAGGACGACGGTTCGACGTCATCGGGGAACTGGCTGTATTGCAATTCCTACACCGAAAAGGGCAATATGGCGAAGAGACGGGGCAACGAAGACAAGTCGCACATAGGTCTTTACTCTGACTGGGCCTGGTGCTGGCCTCTGAACCGGAGGATCATCTATAACGGCGCTTCGGTTGATCCTGACACGGGCGTGCCCTGGGACAAGAAAAATCCTGTCATTCGCTGGGATGGCGCAAGGTGGAAGGGCGATGTGCCCGACGGCGTTGCGGCGCCCGGCGCGGGACGGCCTCCTTTCATCATGAAACCGGACGGCGTGGCGAATATATTCGGGCCCGGGCTGGCCGACGGGCCTTTCCCGGAACATTACGAACCGCTCGAATGTCCCATTGAGGAAAACCTGCTGTCGCCGCAGTTTATCAATCCAACCATCGTGAGGTGGGACGAGGTCGGAACGGGAACCAGTGTTGACGCGAGAGCAACCTGCGATCCCCGGTTCCCCTTCGTCTGTTCCACCTACCGGGTGTCCGAGCACTGGCAGACGGGCGTCCTGACACGGTGGGCACCCTGGCTGGCCGAAATGCAGCCGGAGCTGTTCGTGGAAATAGGCAGCGAACTGGCGCGCCTCAAAGGGTTTAAAAACGGTGAACATGTGATGGTCAAGTCGGTCCGCGGCGAAGTTGAGGCCGTGGCCATCGTGACGGACCGCTATAAACCCATGAAAGTGGCCGGAATGACGGTCCACCAGGTCGGCATCCCCTGGCACTACGGATGGGTGACCACGAACATGAGAAAATACGTCCATGGAGACAAGGTTCCCGAAGTCTTCACAAGCGGTGATTCGGCGAATCTCTTGACGCCCTTTATCGGGGACCCGAATACGGGTATTCCCGAAAGCAAGGCCTTCATGGTCAACGTTGAACGGAAGGGGGTGTAAGCCATGGCGGAAAAAATTAAACTCTACGATACAAGTAAATGCACCGGGTGTCGCGCCTGCCAGTTGGCCTGCAAACAGTGGAACGCCCTGCCGGCGGGGCAGACATACAATGCCGGCACCTACCAGAATCCCCCCGACCTTCAGTCGAATACATGGATGCTGATACGTTTCCAGGAGATGTCCAACGGTAACGGGGACGTCAAATGGCTGTTCAGGAAAGACGCCTGTATGCATTGTACCGACGCGGCCTGTATCAAGGTATGCCCCAGCGGGGCACTCTTCCGGACAAAATATGGTTCGGTGGCTCTGGACAGGGACAAGTGCATCGGTTGCAAGGAATGTATCTCCGCCTGTCCCTTCGATGTTCCCCGCTATGATCCGGTAACGGACAAGATAGCGAAATGCGATCTCTGCTTTTCGAGAATCGACCGGGGTATGGAGCCGGCCTGCGTGAAGGCCTGTCCCACGGGCGCCCTGAGTTTCGGCGACAAGGACGAAATGATCGCCAGGGCCCACGCCCGGGTAAAGGAGCTGGGCGGCGACGCCAACGTGTACGGCGACCAGTTCGTCGGCGGGACGCACATGCTTTACGTGCTTACTGAAAAGCCCGATGTTTACGATGAGCTTCCCGAGCGGCCGCGCGTGCCTCTCACGGTGATCGCCTGGAAAGACTGGTTCAAGCCGTTGACGCTTCTGGCAGCGGGCGGTGTGCTGGCGGGTTCTTTCATTCACTACCTCACGCACGGACCGAAGGACACCAGCGGTGACGACCAGGCCGGCGGGGAAGGAGGAGAATAGCCATGATTCCGAAAAAGGGTATGATCAAGTCGACTGACGCGTTTGAACGACTCGTGCACTGGTGGCTTGCCATCACCTGTATTATTCTTATTCTCACGGGGCTGGGCATGATGTTTCACTCGTTTAATTTTCTCGGGACACCCTTGGGAGGGTTGAAGAACCTGAAACTGGTGCATAACTTCACGGGTCTCCTGTTCGCCCCGGCGCTTTTCTTCGCTATTCTGATCTGGTGGCGCGAGGCGGGCGTTTTCAAGATGCCGGAGGACCTTGAATGGATCAAGGTCGCCGGCGGGTACTTGTGGCACGTGGATGATGTTCCGGAGACGGGTAAGTACAATCCCGGCCAGAAGGCCTTTTTTCTCGCCGTGGCGATATTCGGTATTCTCATGGTCGCAAGCGGTCTGATCATGTGGTTTCCCCTGTCGCTGCCGAGCGGGCTGGTGCAGTGGATGTATCCGCTTCACGCGCTGGGAATGCTGGTAATTTTCCCCTTCGTGCTGGTGCACATCTACCTCGGCACGATTGGTGTTCCCGGTTCTGCTCGGGCCATCTTCACGGGGTACGTGACCCGGTCCTGGGCGGAGAAGCAGTGCCCCGGCTGGTTGAAAGAAATGGAAGAGGAAGGCAGACTGGAAATCTACGGGGAAGAAAAAGAGGAAGCGGCCCACGGCTAGGCGCAATACAGAGAGACAATAACCGAAAAAGGTCCGGCCCGTCGGGGTCGGACCTTTTGTTTCTCGGGTCTGTTCGCTTTGACGAATTGCTTGAAATCGGGCAGTAAAAAATATATACAGCACGGGACGTGAAAAACCCCTGCAGAGGTGGAAAAATGGCACAAAAATTAAAAGATTCGCTCAAAACGATCGAAAGTTATAAGCACGCGAGCCCGCATTACGAGGAATTGCTCGACATCCTCGGCGATATTCTTATTCTGCGCGAAGAATATCGCCGAAAGATAGAGCGGGACATCTATACAGTCGAGGAATCTCTCACGGAAGCGAAACTCAGGGGAGGCATGCCCCTGGTTGATTTCATGAGTGGTGACATTGATCTCGAGGAGCCGAAAAAATATTTTCTTGCCTTGCTGGAGCTGGCCGAAGAGCGTGATCTTGGAGAGGCACGACAGATACGACAGGACCTTGAATCGGGTGACATCGATTTTGCAGAAATGGTGAGGGCCTCGTTCGATGGCGGGTCAGCGGACGATGCCGCCGATATTGATGACGCTGACGGCGAAGAGATTTTCGATCTTCTGGGGTTTCTGGTGGAAGAAAGCCTGCGGCCCTCCCTTGAGGGTTTCGCCGACCGGTATGCCGAAGTTGTAAACGCGTCAGAATGGGCTGAAGGATACTGCCCCATCTGCGGCAGGGAACCGAAAATCGCCCAGTTGAAAAACGACGAGGGAGAAAAATATCTCTTTTGCGGCCAGTGCGGATTCGAATGGCGTTATCCCCGTCTCAAGTGTCCTTTCTGCGAGAACGAGGACCAGCAGACACTCGCTTTTTTCACCGTGGAAGATGATGAGCGCTACCGCGTTGATGTCTGCAACGTGTGCAACCGCTACATAAAAACGATCGATTTCAGGAACACGAAGGAAAAGCCGAATCTCGACGTCGAGGATATCGCCACGCTGCACCTCGATATTCTGGCCAGTGACGAGGGCTACGACTGATAGTTCCTTTCCGCGAGAAGAATGTTACGGAGTAGCCCTGTATGCGCGACCGGGATATCGCCGAAGTGATCGCTCTCATCAGGGACGCCGTCAAGGTGGAACGTTTACCCATGATCGACGCCGCGTTCGCGGAACGGCCGGACCCATACCGTATTCTGATATCAACGTTGCTCAGCCTTCGCACGAAGGATGAAGTAACCTGTCTTGCCGACGGGCGTCTGTTCGCCCTGGCAACGACTCCGGAAGAGATGGTCCGTCTTCCGGAGCACGTGATCAGGAATGCAATTTATCCCGTGGGGTTTTATCGGAAAAAGGCCGAGACGATACTACACGTTTCCCGGGAGTTGATCGAGAAATTCGGATCGCGGGTTCCCGACACCGTCGAGGGGCTGGTCGCCATTCGCGGCGTGGGAAGAAAGACGGCCAATCTTGTCGTGTCGGCCGGTTACGGCCTGCCGGCCCTGTGCGTGGATACCCATGTGCACCGAGTGTCCAACCGGCTCGGGTATGTCAATGAAACTACACCGGATAAAACGGAAACGGCGCTGCGCCGGAAATTACCGGAGCGATTCTGGGTTGAGTTCAACAGCCTGATGGTGGCCTTCGGGAAGACCATCTGTCGGCCCGTGTCGCCGAGGTGCAGTTCCTGTCCCGTAACGTCGTATTGCGGGCGTGTCGGCGTCACGACCAGCCGCTGAACAGCCAATCCTGTTAGGGAAAAAGACAGGATCCGGAGGTGAAAAAGATGAATAAAAGAGGGGACTTGAAGGATGCACTGACCCGGCTTTTCGCGACGGAGAATCTTGCCGTGCTTGCCACAGACGGCGATTCCGGCCCCTACGCGAGTCTCATGTCGGTCGCGGTAACGCCGGATTTGGCGCGTATTTTTTTCGTGACCGAAGAGTCATCGAGAAAATATTTAAATATGTTGAAGAATGCCGAGGTTGCCCTGCTCTTCGACAACCGACGCGACAGCGGAGGGGATCTTCAACGGACGATTGCCGTAACGACCCTTGGCCGGGCCGGGCGGATCGAAGAACATGAGAAGGCCGTCTTTCTTGAAACGTTCCTCGCGGTCCATCCTCACCTCGAGTCTGTCGTTCGATCGCCTTCCACTGTCCTCGTCGCGGTGACTGTTGCGTCGTATTTGATCGTACGCGGTTTTAACGACGTGGACGAACTGATTCTTTAAAAAAGCCGGTGTGAATCAAACCGTCGAACCATCGCCGGTTCCGGTGATCCTGTTCAGGTGACGCGCGAGCACGAAGAGATAATCGGACAACCGGTTCAAAAACGCGACCGGCTCACGCGGAACCTCTTCAGCGGTTTCTTTTTCGAGATCAATAAGATCTGCCACGCGCCGCTCCGCCCTGCGGCAGACGGTCCGGGCCAGGTGTGCCGCCGAAGCGGCGGCGTGTCCTCCCGGAAGAAGAAAATGTCTGAGCGGCGGCAGCTTTTCCTCCATGTGGTCGATGGCGCCCAGCGCTTCAAGCCGCGGATGACTTTTGGAAATCCTTCTTCCTCCGGGAAGATCAGTCATCCCGCCGTCTCCTCGTTTCGTATATATCTTCACTGATCTTTTTCCTCGCTTCGCGGCGTCGTTGCCTTTCCGTCGACCGGTCGCTCACGGTCGATGGAAACGCGGGATCCCCGTCTCGTTATGAGTCCGTCCGCCTCGAGACCTCGAAGTGCTTCCTCGACGCGGCTGTTTTCGAAAGGCAGTTCTTTCGCCAATCGGCGGTACGGTACCGGATCACTGTTCAGAAGGCGGCGAAGGACCGCGCCGCGCACCTGCCGGGTTGACCCTTCAAACGGGGATTGCCTCGTGTAATGGTAGCTCGCGCGGGAAGGATTACCTTGATCATGCTTGAGAAAGACGCCGTAATCCATGAGGGCGTTATACCAGCGCCGCGGGTTTTCCCGGTCCAGCGTCTGTTCTACAAAGGGTTCCAGTTCCCGGTCCGGCACCCGCTCACGACCCTCGAAAAAATGGTGAAGATACACGGTCCTGATGTTCGTTTCTATAAAAACAACGGGTTTGTTGAAGGCGAAGGCCTGCACCGCGCGGGCTGTCGCGGTTCCCACGCCCGGCAGTCCGACCAGCGAGGCTTCTTCGTCGGGCACCTTCCCCTGGTGCCGTTCCATTATCAGTTCAGCCGATTCTTTCAGTGAACGGGCTCTCCTGTTGTAGCCCAGTCCTTGCCAGGTTTCGAGAACGTCGTGCATGGAAGCACTCGAAAGAGTGGGCACGTCGGGAAACCGGCCGACGAATTCCGTAAATTTGTCCCACACTCTCTGCACCTGTGTCTGTTGAAGCATTATTTCCGAGACCAGTATATGATAGGGATCGGTGGTTTCCCTCCAGGGAAGACGCCGCCCCCGAAGCCGGTAATGGTCGTCGACGATTTGTCTGAACGTTTCGATGAGCTGGTGGTCGAGTTTGATGTCGGTCGTCATGGGCTGATTGGTTGCATGGCACGGGAAAAACCGTGGCGGCGGCGTTTATGATTCCGGTTCCCCGCCGACAAGCGGCAGCACCTTATCCACGTGGAAGTAGACGAGACGTGACGTGTTCTCTCGCGACTCGTCCTCATCGCCATGCCGGGTTCGACGGCGCAAGGCCGCGATCGCTTTTTCGTCCCTCTCTTCACCGGTTTTTGTCAGGTAAAGTCGTTTGCCCCGGTAGCCGGCCCCCGTTTCCCGGAACAGGTAGCAGGCGGATGGATTTGATTCCAGGTTGCTGCGGCTGAGCCGGTCCGCCATGATGAAGGCGACGGTGTCATCCTCGACAAGATGAGGTTTGCCGTATACGGCGGCGTTGACTCTACCCGTGGCGTCCGCCGTGGAAAGCACGCCTGTTCCCGTTGCGGTTTCGAAATAATTTTTCAACATGGGCTCTGATCTCCTGTTTCTCCCGCCGTCGTCCGGCGGAGCATTCATTTCCGCGATGTCCAGACGGTTCCTTCCGGCGTGTCCTGTATCATGATTCCCCGTTTTGATAACTCGTCGCGAATCCGGTCCGATTCCTTCCAGTCCTTCCGATTTCTCGCTCGGTCCCGTTCTTCCAGCAGCAGCTCGATATCTTTATCAAGATGTTGTTCTTTGAAATTCATGACGCCGAGAACATCGTCGATGGTTCGCATGACATCAAGAATGGCCCGTTGTTCCCGTTCATCGGGGCGATGTTCCGAAATGGCGAGGTTGACGGTCTTCACGAAAGCGAAAACGGTTGCCAGGGCGCCCGACACGTTCAGATCGTCATCCATGGAAATCATGAATCCCTGTTTGAGATCATAGATTAACTGGTCTATTTCGCCGCCGGTCCCCGGTCCCGGGACATACTTTATCAACCGCTGAATGAAATTATCGAGCCGTTTTACCGTGTTTGCCGCCGTGTCAAGGGCAGCGAAGGAAAAATTCAGAGGTTTCCGGTAATGTGAACTGAGCAGGAAATATCGGATTTCCCGCCCTGTGTATCCCTTCGCGGCAAGTTCTTCGATGGTGAACGTGTTTGACAGGGACCGGGACATTTTCTTGCCGTCCCGCATGACCAGCTCGGCGTTGAGCCAGAAACGGGCCGGATTGCTTTCGCAGGCCGCCGTTCCGATGGCCATGACGTTTTCACAGTGAGGGAAAATGATGTCCGAGCCGGAGAGATGAATATCGTAGGTATCACCCAGGTTTTTCCAGGCCACGGCCGCGCATTCGAGATGCCAGCTCGGACGGACGTTCCCCCAGCGCGTCTTGTAGAAGATGCCCTGTTTTAATTCTTCCAGTGTGGCGCGCTTGAAAAGGGTGAAGTCAACGGGGCTGTCTTTTTCGTAATCGTCCTGGTCGACAGTCTTCCTGTGCCGGACGCGGCTCAGGTCGATGTTGGAAAGGCTCCCGTAGTTGTCAAGCCGGGAAATGTCGAAGTATACCGAGTGCAATTTTTCGTAGGCGTAACCTTTTTCGACGAGTTTCTGCGCGAGATCGATCATGGCTTCCACGTGCCGGCTTGCCCGGGGATAGTGGATATCCTCGCTGACGTTGAGGATGGCCATATCCTTGAGGAAGGCCTCTATGTATTGCCTGGTATAGTGTTCCACGTCCATGCGGGCGCGGGTCGCTCCCTTGACCGAATTGTCCGCCATGTCGATTATGTTGATTTCATGGACGACGGTAAAACCCTTCAGTTCCAAGTAGCGCATGATCATGTCGGCCAGGACGAACCGGCGATGCGTCCCGATATGGGGCACGTCGTGAACGGAGGGTCCGCAGGAATGCATCAGCACGCGGTCGGTTCTGAGCGGTTTGAAGGATTCTTTGTTCCGGGTCATGGTATTGTACAGGGCGAGGGTCATCAGTTTCTCGTCGTTGAAAAGTTCCGTGCTGAGGTAACGTTCGGCATTGTCGGGCAGAATGACGACCATGACGCCCTCACTCATGGTTTTCGCCTTTTCCAGGGCAACGTGCATCGCGGCGCCGGAACTCATGCCGACCATGATTCCCTCGACCCTGGCCAGCCTGCGTGCCATGGCCAGGGCGTCTTCATCCGCCACGTTCACCTTTTCGTCGAGTACGCTCCGGTCGAAAATGCCCGGCCGGTAGGATTCCTTCATATTTTTCAGACCCTGGATTCGATGACCCAGGTAGGGTTCCACGCCGATGACGAGAATGTCGGGGTTGTATTCCTTCAGCCTTTTGCCGATTCCCATGATCGTTCCCGTCGTTCCGAGGGCCGCGACCACCGCTGTGACGGTTCCTTCCGTCTGGCGCCAGATTTCCTCCGCCGTTCCATGATAGTGGGCGAGAACGTTGTTCTCGTTGTTGAACTGATCGGGGGCGAAATAGTCATCCGGAGATTGCCGGACCGTTTCGTACAC
>OMKS01003886.1_pt1 | contig 11621 bp, 7 predicted proteins | sample 1674721 | NCBI WGS metagenome assembly OMKS01 (sample SAMN06264996, study PRJEB25208) | sediment metagenome | isolation source: hot spring sediment | place: USA: California | collected 2014-09-02 | reverse complement strand
TTCGTCGGCAGCGTCAGATGTGTATAAGAGACAGCCGCTATGGTGCTGGATGAAGACGAGGATGCAGGCTCATGCCTGCCTGACGCCGACGCTCTTTCCTTCCACACCCTTTCGACTTCGGCGATGTCGAGCATGGCGCTGCTTTTTCTCTTGAGGGCGCTTCCCGTTCCCGGACGTATGCCGTTGTCTTTTGAGAGTTGGGGGATATCGGGAAGCGCACCGCCGTGGGTGGGCGTGGCGTGTTCGAGGAGCCTGACGTCAGCGCTGAGCGGAGTGCCGCAGGCCGGGCAGGAAAGAGCGGCGGGTGCAGGAGAGTAGGCCGAGAGCGGCTTGCCTGCAACAACGGGTTCGGCGGGCCATGAGAGCGCGCTGAGACCGCCGCCGTCGCCTTCGGCCAGGAGGACGATGGCGCCCGCCCGGAGAAGACCTGCGAGAGCTTCCATGAGCCTGCGTCCCTGCCGGAAGCTCAAGCCGTTGAAGAGAACGATGGGCGTGGAATCGAGCGCCGGGGCGACGGCGTCCGGTGCGACGCCGAGCGCCCTGCCCAGTTCCGCCGCCGCTTCGTTTTTCTTCGCCTGGCCCAGCGATACGATAACAATGGAAAATTCAGCCATCAGCTCGTTTCTCCACTTCGTTCTTTTTTCAATGGGTTCAGGCGCTTGGTGAGGAGTGCGACGTTGCCAGTTTCGTTGAAGATCACGGAGTCCATGATTCTGCGCACTATGTGCAGCCCATAGCCGCCTGCCCGTTTGCCATTCTGTTGTCTGCGGGACATGGCTTCGAGAGGGTTTTTTGAGGGGTCGGGGATGTTTTCCGGACGGAAACCTTCGCCTTCATCCTCGATTTTCAGTACAAACTCATCCGGGAACAGACAGTAGGAAATCCTGATGCGGCGGTTGGGGTCGTTGCGGTTGCCCCATTCCATGGCGTTGGCGGATATTTCACTGACGGCGATTTTGACGTCTTCGCGTTCTTTTGAGGAGAGGTTGGCGCCGTAGAGGAGCTCGACGAATTCTTCGAGGCGGCGGAGGTATTCCTGGCGGCTGGGGCTGGTGATTTCCACCCAGCCCTGCATGGGTAAGGCGAAGGTTTCGCCGAAGCCGTAGACGAGGTGGGACCAGGAGAGGGTTTCGTCGACGGCGGAGAGGAAGCTGTCGAGGTCGAAGGGCTTCATGAGGTAGCGGATGGCGCCGAGCCTGTAGGCGTCGACGGCGACGTCGGCCTGGTGGTAGCCGGTGATGACGATGAAGGGGAGGAGGCAGCCGTTGGAACGGACTTCGCGTATGAGGTCGAGGCCGTTGCCGTCCGGGAGGCGGACGTCGGTGACGGCGAGGCGTAGGTCGGCGTGGGTCTCGATGATGCGGCGCGCGTCGGAGATGGTGGGTGCTTCGAGCGCCATGACGCCGGCGGTGACGGAAGCCGCTCGTGCGAGCGTGGCAAGCAGGTCAGGCTCGTCTTCCACAATCAGCATTTTCCTGAGTTTCACGGCGCTCATCGGCGTCTCCCGCGCCGCTGCTTTCTGCGGCTGCGCTCCCTGAAGAGCAGTTTGACGGGAAGCTCTTCGGAGCCGAGTGCGGCGGCGAGCTTTTTTTCGACGAAACGCCTGTAGGGTTCATCAAAAGCGTCGGCGTGGTTGACGAAGAGCGTGAAAACGGGGGGGTAGACACCGGTCTGCGTTGCGTAGAAAATCCTGCCGGTTTTCGTACCGCTTGACGGGCTTCCGTGGCCTGCGGCGATTTCGGAGAGGGTGCGGTTGAGGACGCCGGTGCCGAGTCTTTTTCCGGCGAGTTCGAAAAGCTCGGCAGCCGTCTCTACGACCCTGCGGACGCCGGCGTTTTCGAGGGCGCTGATGAAGGCAACCGGCAGGTTGACGGGGAAACGCAGCTTTTTTTCGAGGTAACGGAGGAAGTCCTTGTGTGACACCGTGCTGAGGTCCCACTTGTTCACCGTCAGTATGGCGGGCTTGCAGTTCTCCTTGACCAGGCGGAAGGCGTGGCGTTCAAGCCTGCCGACTGGGACGGTGCAGTCGATGAAGAGGAGGACGACGTCGGCGCGCCTGACGGCGCGTTCGGTGCGCACCGTGCTTTTGAAGTCGACGGTGCGTGCGCCTTCGCGCTTGCGGGCTATCCCGGCGGTGTCGATGACGAGAAGCTCGCGCCCGCGGCAGTTTATCAGCACGTCCACGGAGTCGCGAGTCGTGCCAGGTATTTCGCTGACGATGCAGCGTTCGCCACCCGCCAGTGCGTTCACGAAGGTGCTCTTGCCGCAGTTGCGGCGCCCGAGCACGGCGATGCGCATGGGGCCGGGGCGCCTGGCGGCGACGGCGCTGCGTTTGTTCCGGGGGGCGGCGGGAACGTCGGCGACGTCGTTTTCCGGCGGAGGCGCGCCTGCGTCCGGGCGGAGCGTTTTGACGGCGTCGATGATGGCGGATGCAAGCTCCCTGATGTTGCGTTTTTCGAGTGCGGCAATCATGATGGGACGGCCCAGTCCGAGGCGGGAGAAGACGTGTGCGTCCCTTTCGGCTTCTTCGGTCTCGCACTTGTTGGCGGCGACGACGACTGGTTTGCCGAGGCGCCTGATGCGTTCGGCGGCGGCCAGGTCGAGGTCCGTGATGCCGGTGCGGGCATCGACGAGGAAGACGAGGACATCGGCGCCGTTGACGGCGCGGTTTATGGCCCGTTCGATTTTCGGAGCTATGCCCGGCTCGTCGATTACACCCATGCCGCCGGCGTCCATGAGCCTTACGGTGTAGACGAGGCCGTCGTCGCCGGCAAGTTCGATGGAGGCTTCCACGAGGTCACGCGTGGTGCCGGCGTGGTCGTCGGTGATGGCGGCCATGCGTCCGGTGAGCGCGTTGAAGAGCGTGCTTTTACCGGCGTTGGGGCGTCCGGCGATTGCAACTGCAAGGGGCGTGCGGCGGTTTTCCGGTTCCACGGGTTTCCAGTTCCTTCAGCGTCCGGCGGGGGAATTATACAGCCGCGACCGCGGCGCGCCCGGTGGAAACGGAGCGGGCGGAGCGTCAGGCTTTCTCCGCGGGCGTTTCGTTGTGCGGCGCTTCTCCTTTGTACAGGATGCCTGCGAGGAACGCTTTGACGGAGTCCGCCCAGCGGTCGAAGTAGTTGTACGCTGTGGGCACCACGAAGAGCGTCAGCAACATGCCGAAGAGCAGGCCGCTGGACACGGCTATGGCCATGGGGGAGCGCATTTCGGAGCCTTGCGTCTGCGAGAAGGCCATGGGGGCCATGCCGGCTATGGTAGTGAGAGAAGTTATGAGTATGGGGCGCAGGCGCGTGACGGCGCCGTCGATAATGGCCTGCCTTCTTTCCTGCCCGCCGTGGCGCCGCAGTATGTTCACGTAATCTATCATGACTATAGCATTGTTGACGACGATGCCCACAAGAATGACGAAACCAATCATGGATGGCAGCGAGAGGGTCTTGCCGGTAAGTGCGAGGCCGAGGACGACGCCGACGATGCCGATGGGGACGGTCATCATGACGACGAGCGGGTGGACAAGGCTTTCGAACTGCGCCGCCATGACCATGTAGACGAGGAGCACGGCGGCGGCGAACGCCCACGCCATTGCGTTCACGGTGTCCTTGTAGTCTTCGTATGTGCCGCCGTAGGAGAGGTAGGAGCCTTGTTTCACGAGTTCGGCGTTGAGTGGGGCGAGCTTTCCGCGTATTTCCTCGACGGTACCGACGAGGTCGCGTCCGACGATGTTGGCCGTCACGCTCACCTTCCGCCTGCGGTTCTCCCGGGTTATTTTCAGCGGGCCGGAAGATTCATCCACTTCGACCACCTGGCGCAGCGGGAGGATGACGCCGCCGGGCGTGGTTATGGCGAGGTCGAGGAGTTTTTCGATGCGGTCGCGTCCCCCCGGTTCCAGGCGGACGCGTATGTCGAACTCCTCCCCGCTTTCCCTGAAACGCCCGATGACGCGTCCGTCGAGAGCGGCGCGCACTTCCGCCGCCACCTGGGCGGTGGTAAGGCCGTACTGTGCGGCCAGGTCGCGCCTGACGCGTATCGCCTGTTCAGACTTGCCTTCGGAAAAGCTGACCTTGGCATCCACCACTCCGCGCACGTCGGCTATCGCATCCCTTACACGGTGCGCCGTGCGGGTAAGGAACTCCAGGTCGTCGCCGAAGACCTTGATGACTATCGGAGCCTGTTCGCCGGACGTGCTCGTCATGCCGCCGAACGGGTCGCTGAACTCCATCCTCACGCCTTCCACTTCCAGTTTCGGCAGCACTTTCCTCAGGCGGTCTTCCACTTCCGACACCCTTACGTTCCTGCCCTCGCCAAAGTATTCCAGCGCAATCATGAAGATGCCGCCGTTCACATCGGTGGGATTGAAGCCCTGTGCGGAGGCATAGGGGTCGTCCTGGAAGGTGCCCATGGATGTAAAGACGGCCTTGATGCCAAGTTCACGGCTGTGTTCCATCGCGTAGTTTTCCACCGGCCTGAGAGCGGCGTCGGTTTCATCGAGTGTGGAGCCGATAGGCAGTTCGGCGTTCAGGACGATGAACGGCCTGTCGGATGCCGGCAGAAACTCGCCGCCCATGTTGTAAGATATGACGATTGCGCCGCCAATCAGCCCCAGCACCACCAGGAGGACGAGCCAGCCCCTGTCCACGAGGAAATCAAGAGCGGCGCGGTAGCCGGTCTGAACGCGCGAGAGCAGGACGAACTTGCGTGCCGCAGCGTCGATTTCCTCACGCGTCCGCCTCCTGAACAGCGTGGACGTCATGGCCGGGACGATGGTGAGCGCGACGAAGAGGCTTGCGCACAGCGCCAGGACTATCGTGAAGGCAAGCGGCCTGGCCATCCGGCTTGCAAGTCCGGCCACCAGCACCATCGGGATGAAGACGGCGATGGTGGTGAGCGTGCTTGCGGTTATGGCGGTGCTTACTTCGGAGCCGCCGTCCACGGACGCCCGTGCGCGCGTTTTGCCCATTTCGAGGTGCCGGTACGTGTTCTCGACGACGACCACGGCGTTGTCGATGAGCATGCCGACGCCGAGCGCAAGGCCGCCGAGCGTCATCAGGTTGAAGGTGTAATCGAGCAGGTACATGCCGATGAAGGCGGTGAGCGCCGCTATGGGTATCGCAAGAAAGATGATGAGCGTGGGGCGCCAGTTCCTGATGAACAGCCATACGAACACGATGGCTAGCAGAGCGCCCATTACGGCGTTGTCCCAGGTGCGGCTGGTTATACGCGTTATCATCTCCCCCATGTCCATGACCTTGTGGAAGACGATTTCCGGCGGAAGCTGCTGCCTTATCTCCTCGATTTTCCGTGTAGCCAGCACGCTGGTGCGCGCAGTGTTGGCGCCGGACTGCTTGAGCACCGCGAAGAACACGGTGGGAGAAACGTTGTTGCATCTCACCCGGTTGCGCTGCTCGCGGAAGTCGTCAAGAACCCGCGCCACGTCCTTGATGCGCACGGTTCTGCCGGGGCGAACTGCCACGGTTACATCCTCTATCTCTTTTACCGTGCGGAATTCGCCCTTTACGGTTATCAGGTTTTCGACGGGGCCGAGTCTTAGATTGCCGCCGGTGGTGTCGATGTTCTCCGCCTGGACGGCGCGCATGACGTCGCTGAGTGTCAGGCCAAGCGCACCGAGCGCGCCGGCGTCCACTTCTATTCTTATCTCCCGCACGTCCCCGCTCTGCGCCATCACCATGGCTACGCCGTCCACCTGGCCGAGCTGAGGCGCAAGGATATCGTCGATGTATTTTCTGAGGCGGTAGCCGTCTTCGAGGCCGGTGACGGCGTAGGCGACGACGGGCATCTGTGTGAGGTCGAACTTCAGGACTATCGGGTCGTCGGCGTCGTCCGGCAGGAACACCTTTATCTGCTCTATCTTCGCCCTTGTATCAGCCACCGACTGGTTTATGTCCGTCCCCCATTCAAACTCCGCCAGTATTACGCTCATACCCTCCTGGCTGGTGGATGTGACGCGTTTTATACGGTCAAGTGTGGAGAGCAGTTCTTCGAGCGGCTGCGTCAGCAGCTTTTCTATCTGGTCGGACTTCACGCCGGAGTAGTTGGTCACCACGGCCATGACGGGGAATTCGAGGTCTGGTATGAGGTCCTGGCCGATATTGATGTACGACAACGTACCGAAGAGGGCGAGTATCAGCACCACCATGTACACGGTGATTCTGCGTCTTACCGAAAATTCCGCTAATGACATCTTTTCGCCTCCGCTGTTCTCCCGGCGCTACCGCCCGTTGATTACCGTAACCTTCACGCCGGCACCGGTTTCGTCCAGTTTTATCAGCCGTGCGCCGGAAGAGACGACGCGCTGGCCGGCTTCGAGACCTTCAATGACTATAGCTTCCGCGGATGTAATCAGTGAGACGCGCACGGGTACGACGCGTGCGACGCCGCCGCTTTCCACGGCGACGGTATACATCCCTCCGCGCTGCACCACCGCCGATGCCGGGATTTTCAGGCCTTCCTGGCGGGAGAGCGCCACTTCCACTCTGCACGACTGCCCTGGCAGGACGAGCGGCCTGCCGTCGGCGTCCCGCGGGGCCTCGAGCTCTACCACGACTTCCGCCGAGCGGGTCAGCTCGCTGACGGAAGGATTGACTACGGCGACTTTTTCATGTATCACGCCGGGATAGCCTTCGGGATAAATGTGCACCACCGTGCCCTTGCGCACCAGTGCAAGGTAGCGTTCGGGAAGCTGTATGAGCGCCTTGAGGCGGTTGGTATCCAGGATTGTCGCGACGGGCGCGCCGGGAGCGGCCATGTCGCCGATGACGAGGTCGAAGTCCTGCACCACGCTGCCGGCCATCGGGCTTCTTATGGTGGTGTCATTGAAGGCGATGGCGGCCAGCGCCAGCGCCGCCGTTGCGGACTTCAATCCCGCTTCAGCACCGGCCAGCGCGCCTGCGGCTGTCTGGTAGCCGGCTTCGGCTTTTTCGAGCATCTGGCTGGTTATCGAACCTTCGCGGAAGAGCGCTTTCGCCCGCTCGAACTCCCTTTGAGCGTTGGAGAAGCCAGCCTGCGCCTGGAGCAGCCCTGCTCTTGCGGCGGCCTGGCCGGCTTCGGCCTGGTTCTTGGCGGCAAGCGCCGTTTCCTTTTCTATTTCGTAGAGCACGGCGCCTTCGGTCGTTTCATCGCCCCTCCGGAAAAGCTTTTCGACAATCCTGCCCTGGGTCTTCGATATCACCGTGACCGAGGCCGTGCTGCGGATGGTGGCCGTGAAGGCCGCCGTTTCCTCGACCACGCCGTGCTCGACTGCCGCCGTCTCCACATGAATCGCCCCCGACGGCTCGGACGCCTCGAAGCCTTCGCGCGCCTGCCTGGCCGCAAACGAAACGAGCCAGGCGGCGGCAAGCAGCGCCGCCAGGATGACGACAACCCCGATTACGTAGCGCGACATGAAACTACTCCTTTCCGCCGTTCGCCGGTTCTTCGGCGAACCCCAGCGCCGCCAGGCAGCCGGCGTGCGCCATGCCCAATGCGTGACGTGCTTCCGCGAGGCCGAGGCGCGCTTCGTTGAGCGCCGCCTCGGCGTCCAGAACGTCGAGCTGGGTGGCTGCTCCTGCGGTGTAGCTTTCCTGGGCAAGTCGCAGCGTTTCGTCCGCCTCGCTCGCCATCATCGCACGCGCACGCAGCAGCGACTCCGCCGTCTCTATGGATGCCAGCGCGTCTTCCACTTCGTTGCGTATGGACAATAGGAGCCTGTCGCGCTCGATTTCGAGGCGCCGCAGATCCGCGCGCTCCTTTATCATCTCGCCTCTCGTCGCGTTTCCGTCGAAAATGCTCCACGACAACCGCACCCCGGCCATCCAGTAGTCCGACCAGTCGTTCCGGCCTATCTCCTTCGACGAAGGCTTCTCCCAGCCGTACTCGCCGAACGCCGCCACGTTGGGCTTGTACCCCGCCCGCACTATGGTCAGGTTCTGCCGCTGCATCTCGATGGAATCGAGCGCCGCTCTGAAGTCCGGGCGGTGCTTCAGCGCTGTATCGACGGCAGTGTCCGGCGGGGGCGCCGCAACACGTTCCGGCAGCCCGCTTGTCAGAGTTATCCGGGCAGTCGAGGGCAGGCCGAGCGTCTCCTTCAGCTTCCTCTGCGCCGCCTCGTATCCGGCATTCGCCTGTATAAGCCCCGTCTCAGCCATCGACAACGCCGTCCGAGCGCGCGTCACGTGCAGGAGCGTCGCCGCGCCTTCGCGCAGCTTAAGTTCCACGTCTTCCAAGTGCCGCCTGGTTCTTCCGACCTGCAAGCGCCGCGCTTCCAGGGTTTCGGCGGCGGCGAGGACGCCGTAGTAAGCGGAGCGCGTCTGCATAGCGGCAGCCACACGCGCCCCTTCATAGCCGCTTTCTGAAAGCTTCCTGTACAGGCGCGCTATCCTGAGCGCTGCAAGGCCCTTTCCACCGAGATACAGCGGCTGGGTGAGCGTCAGCGCCGACCCATAGTTGTCAACGCTGCCCATTTCCACGGTCACGCCGGGCGCCACCTCGAACGATGGAACGCTGTCAAGCCTGGCGTAGTTTGCCGAGAGCGACAGGTTGGGGAGGACGGCGGACTTCGCCGAAATTACGGCTCCCTCCGCCTTTTCCACTTCCATCCGCGCCGCCCGCAGCGCCGGGTTCTTCATGAAGGCAAGCTCTATTGCTTCTTCGAGGCTGAGTTCCACCGGGACATCCGCCGGGCCTGCAGGTTTTTCCGGCACGCCGGCAGGAGGGGGAACAAGCGGAGCTGCCGCCCATTGCTCCCGGATAATCCGTTCCTCCCGCGCCCTCTCCCAGCCGGGGTCGCGGTAGCGGTACGGACTCATCGGGTGATAGTACGCGCCGTTGTTTCCGGAGCAGGCGCAGAAAAACAGCAAAGGCGTCCAGCACGTGCGCCTGAGCAGCACCCGCAGCTCAATCATCGCGTTGTCTCCGTCCTATCCCGTATAATACAAAGTCGCATATCTCCTGCGCGGTAAGCTCCGGCGATATGCCGTCTTCGTGTATGACCATGTGGGCAAAAAGCCCTATCATGCTGCCGGCTATGCCGGCGGCCAGCCGCCTGGCGTCCAGATTGGCTTCTATCAATCCTTCCTTTATTCCGCGCTCGATTATCCGCGTCAGGTGCCCCAGCATCACTTCCCGGTGCCGCAGCATGTCCTTTATGCCTTCAGTATCTTCCGCCAGCAGCACAGCGAACGACTGCACCATGACCTTGAACAACAGCTCATGCTTGCGACAGGCTTCCATCATTTTGCCCAAGAACAGGACAAGCGCCTCACGAAACGGCAGCGTATCGTCGTCGGCTATCTTCTGCGCCCAGGCTTCTTCGTCCCTCGACACGAAGCGGAATACTTCCCGTATCAGTTCCTGCTTGTTCTTGAACATGTTGTAGAGCGAGCCGACGGATATACCGGCGGCTTCTGCGATGTCTTGCATGGAAGTTTCGGTGAAGCCTTTTGTGTGGAAAAGCTTTTCTGCAGCCTTGATGCAGGCGCTGCGCCGCAGTTCTATTTCTGCTTCTTTGTGGCGACTCGGTCTGTTCATCGCTGAACCGCCGTTCAATAAATGAACCACCGTTCAATATAATACCCTGCGCCCGTGCGCCTGTCAACTCCGTTTCCGTAAGTATTGTGAAAACGCCCCATAAAGCCTGCCTGATGGCGCCGTCCGCATCTCTGACATCCTTGCTCCCGGAGATTTGGCGGCTAATATCGGCTGGCGGGGCGCCGTCTTGTTTTGGGGGCCTTTGCGGGAGGAGTGTTCATGAAAAGCATCGTGCTGGCGGGAATGGCGGTGCTGCTGGGCGGCTGCGGCACTAGGTACGTTTACAACGACACGAAGGCTGATTTCAAATTCGAAGGCGCCAACTGGGTCAGCGAAGCAACCACAGACCTCGAAAACCGCGGCCACACCTACCGCGCCAGCGCCGACAAAACCTGGAAAGCCGTCCACCTGGTGCTCAAGGAGATGGGCGTCAGCGTGAAGGACGAGGACCGCGAATGGCGCGTGATACACGACACTTACCCGGCGGAGACGCCTTCGGGGGAGGTGCAGGCGTTCATCAGGGACATCAATTCGCGTTTCGACACGTTCAAGGCGGTCAGGGCGCGCTACAGGCTGACCATTTCGTGCAACACGGTCACGCCCGAACGCACCAACGTCATCTGCCGGGTGTACTGGGACGTGCTGAAGAAAGGCGAGCGGCAATGGACGCCGTTCAACCCGAACAGGCGTGTAATCGAGCATTTTTACCGGCGGCTCGACAAGCGGCTGCCAGCCTTCCGCGACAATACCCAGCACATGTGGCAGGGGTGGTAGCGTTCCGGCGGCAGCGCTTCCCGCTCTTGACCGTCCGGCCTGTGTGCATAGAATCCGGCGTCTGCGGGGCTGTTGAAAAAGAAGAAAATATGGCGAAATCCGGGACTGGGGGGCTGTTGAAAAAGAGACTCGCGCCAGAAGAGAGAGCATGTAATCTAAGAGAAGCGTCGTGGGGGTAGCAAAGGAAAGAGATGTTAGGGAAAAAGAGACGGCCTGGGCGGGAGCTGTTCTACATAGCGGGGTCGATAGAGGATTTGATACCGGAAGACTACGTTCTGAAGAAAGTGAACACGGTGCTCGATCTTGGATGGCTCCGGAAAGAAGTGAGGGGGCTGTACTGCGAAAACAACGGGCGTCCGGGAATAGACCCTGAATGTGCTGTAAGACTGATGCTTGCGGGATTTATGCTGGGGATAGTGCACGACCGGGAGTTGATGCGTGAAGCGCAGATACATCTCGGGATACGGTGGTTTGCGGGATACAGTCTGGAAGAGATATTGCCCGACCACAGCAGTCTGACACGGATACGGCAACGATGGGGTGAAGAGAAGTTCAAGATGATATTCGAGCGGACAGTAATGCAGTGTGTGAAGGCGGGGCTGGTGAAAGGCGACCTGGTACATGTAGACGCCACACTGATACGAGCGGACGTGAGTTGGGAGAGTCTTGTTGAGCGGCACGTGGAAAAGGTGGCGAGCGAAAACGGGGATGACGGCGGCGATGACGGGCCTGAGGGGAAAACAAAGAAAGTCAGCGAAACAGACCCTGATGCGACGATGGCGACGTCGAGGAAGGACTACCGGCTCGAGCCGACGTACAAGCAGCATACGGCGGTGGATGATGAGAAGGGTGTCATAGTGGACGTGGAAGTGACGACGGGAGAGAAGAACGAGGGGAAGAAACTGCCTGAGCAGGTTGAACGGGTGGAGGCGCAGACGGGCAAAAAAGTGGCGACACTGACGGCTGACGGGGGCTACGGACATTCGGGGAACTACGCCTATCTCGAAGCTCGCGGGACGGATGCGGTTATTCCGCCCCAGACGAGAGGAGGGAGAAGGAAGGGAGTACCGTCAACCCGTTTCAAATATGATGCATCTGTGAAGGACAAAAGCAAGCATAAGATTCCCCCTGCCCCACAAAGCAGGCGCTTTTGTAGGGTCCACCATCGGCGGCTTCCGGCAGAGCACGTTTCCGGCGGCCTCGTTTGCACGTTCGACGCCACACCTTCAACTGCCGCGACACCCAACGCTGCCTGCGGTCTCCCCTGGCTTGATTTCTGCTTGATTTCCCGTGCATCACCTTTATGGTGTGACCATGCATCTGTC